>Ga0209725_1001518_pt1 | contig 12970 bp, 14 predicted proteins | sample I18A1metaG_FD_184145 | JGI IMG/M metagenome (GOLD analysis project Ga0209725, IMG submission 184145) | Lake sediment bacterial and archeal communities from Gulf of Boni, Indonesia to study Microbial Dark Matter (Phase II) - ​I18A1 metaG... | ecosystem: Environmental > Aquatic > Freshwater > Lake... | reverse complement strand
GCTGCTTGCGGGGAAACGTACTTAATCTCTATTTCTGGGTCCTTTAACGCTTGCTTCAAGTGTCGACTCCCATCATTGACTCTTTCAACGAGAGGAACAACTTCTGTTCCAGGAAGCAAGAAAAGCACGAAAACTTCGATGTCACCTACATACAACACTCTTATCAAATTATGCCACCAGTTTGAAGTAATATCACTGGTCATAGAAGGGTTTTTCTTCAATGATAAGGTGAAGTGCCCTTCAAACCTGTGAGTCTTCAAACAGCAGGTTTGAACGATACTATCAGCGTCACGGAAGATACTAGCGAAGAGGGACCATCTTTTCCAATGGTTATCAGGCTTCTTAACTCGTATCCAGCCTTCTTCAGGAACCCGGTCAAGAATATTCACATCGAAGCTTAGTGAACTGGATAGATCCGTAATTCCAAGATCTCTCACCACCTCTTCAGTTATACCCATCCCGCTTCTTTCAGCCAAGGTGATCTTCTTGGCCCCTGCGCTCTTCAAGCTTCTCACCAAGGTAGCTACCGTATCAGGATGAGTTGAGGCGGGAAATCTGTCAGCGCTATTAAAGGTCGCTTTCAAGGCGACTGTCTTGCCCTTAAAACCTTTCATTCCGAAATGGTCGAGTAGAGTTTTAATCCCTATCGATCTATCTTCAGTCTTAACTATGAGAACCTTCGACTTCTTCCTACCAGACGTCTTATCTTCCTCGTTTGCGGGAAGATTTTATTGTCGATCGTGCTCATACTTATGCCGCAATATTTCAGCCATACGGAACATCCAAGCGACTGATTAGAACCCGGAGTATTCTACTCTTGTGACCTACTATGTTTGAATTCCGCGATGACATGCTCAGAGAATAGTTGAAGACATCTATTCTTTGTTGCATCCGGAAAGTATAGCATGAAGTACGTAGAACCCGCCTTTACGTAACGGTTGATTTGTTTGATACATTGATCCGGGCTACCAACAATACTCGAGGCTATATACTGATCGATTGTCAATTCTTTTGGTTTGAAGCTCCTAATCTTCCTCTCGATTTCTTCTTTGTTGTCGCCGATGAGGATCTCTCCACCCCAAGATTTCTCTATTTCTCTCGGACTCCTTCCTATAGATCTACAGTGCTCTTCCAAGATGGACGATCTGCGCTTGAACTCGGTAGGATTCAAGCCCCAGAAGTTGCAGCCATCAGCAACCTCCGCGACTACTCTCAGTAGCTTCTTACCGATTCCACCAATCCAAATTCTTGGGTAAGGTTTCTGAACCGGTCTTGGGTTGTTGAATGCCTCTTCCACGGCGTAGTACTTGCCTTTGTAGGTGCATTTGCCGTCGATCCACATAGCCTTTATTATGTGAACAGCTTCCTTCAATCGTTCTATCCGGATCGATGCCTTTTCGAAAGGAATTCCATAAGCATGATGCTCATGTTCACATACTCCAGCGCCGATGCCGAACTCAAGTCTACCGTTGCTGATTACATCAAGTGTCGCAGCCATCTTTGCAAGGATCGATGGATATCTAAAAGTATTAGAGAGAACGATTGTGCCTAGCTTAAGAGTCGCAGTCCCTGAAGCTAGAGCAGAAAGAGTTGTCCAACATTCCAAGATTGGTTCCTCTGGTTTTCTCCAGAAAGGGAAGACGTGATCGTACAGCCAAATCGAGTCGAAATGCAATCTCTCACATTCGAGTGCAATCTTCTTTACTATGCTATACTTAGCCGACTCTTGAGGCAGTACGCAACCAAATTCTATCATTTCCGATCGAGAACTCATTTGCGTCACCAGGTCTTGATCCCTACTGAGTTAATAGCTGATACCGATAGCGTGCGATATGCCGAGAACTCCACTGAGCTTTCCCAACCCAGCGACAACATCTTTCAAGCCAAGTTTTTCAGAGTAGCTTTACGAGGCCAACCGGTCTTGACATCCCATCCTTGAAGCCTATGGCATTTGTCTAGCATCTCATCAAGTTCTCGCCTAGAATTCATGAAAACATCTCATAAACCTTACTTTAAACCCCAGCTCGCGAAGCGGGTCAGTCTTACCTTAATCATCCAATACTTTCCTTCTTCTATGGGAAACAGTTTCTCGAATTGTGGATATTTTCTATATATGAGATCCCGTAACCCAAGAAAAACTTCGCCCCCTTTGGTTATCTCCGCTTTTCCTTGCATGACGACACCACGCAGTTTCGACCAGTCTTCTGAATACTCGTCAATTGCAAGAGACACCCTGTCGTTCTCTACCAAATTGTGCATCTTGTGGGTCTCACACTGAATAGGAATAACCACGTTACCGTTGTCAAACGCAAAACACATCGGTACTACGTGAGGCATGCCGCTCGCTGAGATCGTGGCAAACCTCGCGATTCTCGCCGATTCTACGAACTTTTTTTGTTTCGACGATAATCTAATCGTCAAGTTTAGGCCCACGCTTAAATTCAGCGCAATTAGACAGCATTTCTATTGGCTCCTAGTGATTATGCGAAACGTGTCGGGCTTCCGGCGCCCAAAAGGATCTAGCATTTGTCTCAATTTGCGAACTAATTGTAGATCTATTGTAGCTATCGCCATATCTTCGAGGAACATGTTTCCGTAGGACTGCCCGGCGGAAGCTATTATCTCGCCCATGGGGTTAATTATAGTGCTCTCTCCGTAGTACAAGTAGCCTTGCATAGTGCCCGTTCTGTTGACAGTAATGAGGTATGCCAGATTACTGAAAGCGTAGGCCCTGGCAAGACAACGACAAACATCAATCCACGGGTAGTCTACACCAGTAAGCCAGAAGATTATTTCAGCACCTTTCAAAGCCAAAACTCTTGCTGTCTCAGGAAAATCTATATCAACTTGAAGCAAGACTCCAATAACACCGAAATCAGTTCGAAATACCGGATAGTCTGTGCCAGGCGTCAGTCCTGAATCTGCTTCATTAAGTGGCGGCATCATCCAAAAGTTGACCTTTCTATATTTGCCTACCAAATTTCCGTCACGTCCGAAGACTGGACAAGTGCAATAAAATCTTTCATTTTCCCTTTCAATGATGCTACCGCCGACTATGTACATTTTGTGTACTTTGGCAGTTTCGGATAGACGATCAGTGGTAGGTCCGGGGATGGTCTCCGCCCACTTGGCAACGTTCTCTTTCGTAACAGGATAGCCCGTCAGAAAGTAGTCAGGTATGGCAGCTATGTCTACATTATGCTCGGCAGCTTTTTCAAGTAGTTCTATCGCCCTTGACAAGTTTCTTCCTTTGTCCCCTGACTTAATATCGAACTGTACAGACGCCACATTCACTTCCAAGGTCATTCCCTTTCACCTGTTCGGTTTGATTCGTTTAATTGTTTTTTCCTTCAAAGACCTGTATAGGCGAGTTCCCGGCCTTTCCCCGAAGATATACGGGAGTTGGGACGGAATAACGAATGCGATCGACAAGCACAGCAGATAATCGAATTGTGAGGGTTCGGTCGCATGTTTTCAGTATGACGCAGCAGTCATTTCGTCTCTTTCTATGATCCTGGCCTTAATAGAAGCTAGAGAGCTTGTGAGAATTCCTGTGACGGCTCCTGCTGAAGGATCTATGCATGTTGCAGCGACTTTGGGACACAAGTTCTCAATAATCGTGGGTAAAAGGAAATGGGTTCCTAAGATGGAAGATAACATCAATATGTACGGGCTTGAAAAGAAACCGGCATCTTTTAGAATACTGAATTTCACTGTCAACAGAATGAGGAAAGAACAAGAAGGGTTGGACCCTGATGTACTGTGAAGCTGGGTTTTCGAAGCGACTTATGCAGCGCCTTAAATTCCAGTCGGCGATCTGGTTATTGTCTCATTCAAGTACGTTGAACTACTAGTGGATTTGTACAGCAAGCTAGGTTTATCTCATAGCAAGATTTTCGGATACGAAACTTCGCCTAAAGAGGAAGGATGGGTGAAGTAACGCCGCATTCGTATTAGAAAAGGTGATGCAATAGCCAGAAAAAAAGTTATCAGCAACCTTTATTAGCAATTCACCGTACAACCAAGAGCGATTCTACAATGACTGATGTTATCGAAATCAGGAACTTGCGGTATACTTATGCAGGTTCCGAGGATCTTGTCCTTAAGGGAATAGACCTTGCCGTGAGGAAAGGAGAGATCGTAGGAGTAATGGGTCCAACTGGAGCTGGCAAGACAACGTTGTGTCTAGCTCTTAGCGGCTTGGCTCCGCATTCGATTGGTGGCAAGATAGAGGGAGAGGTGGTCATAAGCGGGATGAAAACCACGGAGCATGAATACGCTGACGTAGCCAGAAAGATAGGCATCGTTTTTCAAGATCCAGAGACTCAGCTCTTCGGCATGGAGGTAGAAGAGGACGTTGCACTACGATTAGTAAATATGGAATTGCCTGAAAAGGAAATTGAAGAGAGGGTGAAGTCGGCTCTCCACATGGTGAGATTGGATGGCTTCGAAAAGAGATTTCCATATAGCCTTTCAGGTGGAGAGAAGCAACGAGTTGGCATCGCGGGGGCGCTAGCTGCAAATCCTGAAATTCTAATTCTCGATGAACCTACTTCAGAGCTTGACCCAATAGGAAAACGCGAGGTGTTTGATGCAATTAGGGCCCTGAGGGAACTTCGTGAAACGACTATTGTTGTTGTTGAGCACAATAGCGATGAGCTAGCTCGAATTGCCGATAGAATCCTTGTAATGAAGGAAGGGAAAGTAGTTCTTGAGGGAGAGGCAAGGGACGTCTTCTCTCGGGTTGGGGATCTAGGAGTGAGAATACCTGATGTCGTACAACTAGGCAATCTTCTTAGGACGCGTGATGAATGGACAGAATACGACTATCCACTTACAGTTGAAGATGCTTCCCACATTTTGTCAACAATTATTCAAAAGCAAAAATACGCATCAACGACCAGTGAAATAGGTACTCCAGAGATCGAGAGAGAGGAGCCAATTATCGAAGTCAAAGATTTGTGGTATGTCTATGGCAGAGGCACAGAAGAGCAAACTACAGCGCTTAGAGAGCTGAACCTTGAGATCTATCAAGGGGACCTCATGGCATTAATAGGTCAGAACGGATCCGGTAAAACTACCCTTGCAAAACACTTCAATGGGCTTCTGAAGCCAACGAAGGGAAGCGTAATCGTTGAAGGACTAGATACGAAGAAGATACCAGCCACAAGACTGGCTGAGATTGTGGGCTACTGCTTTCAGAATCCGGATCATCAGATATTTAACACAAAGGTATGGGATGAAATTGCTTTCGGACCCAGAAACCTCTTCCTAACTGAGAAGGAAATTCGAGACAGAGTATCTGAGAGTCTTCAAGAGGTTGGCTTGAAGGGGTACGAGAATCGGAACCCGTTCTTTCTCGGTAAGGGAGAAAGACAAAAGGTCGCTGTGGCATCCGTCTTGGCGATGTATCCGAAGGTTCTGGTTATTGATGAACCATCCACCGGGATGGATTGGAAGGACTCCATCAGCATGATGGAGCTAGTTAAGAAAATAAATCAAACTGGAAAGACTGTAATCTTCATAACTCATGATATGAATCTGGTCGCCAAGTACGCTAGACGGGTAATAGTTATGGCTGAGGGGAAGGTGCTTCTTGACGGCCCAACCAGATCGGTTTTTGGCCAAGAAGAGACGCTTCGGAAAGCCTTCATTAAGCCGCCTGAGATTACTCAACTAAGTCATATGCTGAGGGATTACTTCAAGTCAACCGTCCTAAGTCCTGACGAGGCATACGACGGATTGCTTCACCTGTCTCCAATGAATTAGGAGGAACTGGCACTTTGTCTGTCTATAGACTTTACGTTGACAAGGGGACATTCATTCACAGGTTACATCCAATCGTCAAAATAGTATGGCTCTTTACAATCGTTGTATTAGCTTGGACGTTTAACAGATGGGAATACGCTTTTGTAATCTTCCTATGGGCTTTGCTCTATGCTATACTCTCAAGAGTACCGTTGAAGAAGATATTTGGCACCGCATTCTTGTTCGTGATATGGACGGCCATTCTTTCGATCATTTTGTGGCCAGCGTTTCTGAGAGGAGGAAATGTTGTGTTTGAATGGAATGTCTTCAGATTCACCGACATTGGACTTAGCGTAGGGATCGCGTATGGTTTTAGGATAGGCGCTTGTATGGTAGCTGCTCTGGGTTGGCTTATGACAACCAGTCAACGCGAGTTGATTGAGGGGCTAGCTGATGTGAGAGTTCCCTACCAATTCTCTTTTGGCATAATGCTCGCACTTCGATACGCCCCCTTGCTCTTAGGAGAGATTGGAAGGGTAAGAGAAGCTCAGAAGTCTAGGGCTTTCAACTGGAATCGTGGTTCAGTAAAAAGACGTATTCAAGCATTTGCGGAGAACACGAGGGTCCTAGTGGTCCCAGTTTTCAACCGCATGTTGAGTTCGGTTAATCAGATAGCTCTTTGTCTCGACTCTAAAGGATGCGATTTTTCCAAGCCTCCAAAGAGGCGTAAGCTACGATTTAATAGATTTGACAAGGGGTTTTTGGCTGTCACCTTCTGTGTTACTGCGTTCTTTTTAGCGTTACGAATAATGGGATATGGATGGATAACGATGCTAGCATAGCCCTAAAGCGAATAGAACGCATTGAGCGTTCTTTTCGGTTCAGAAAACGCTAAATAGATACGGTCCTATAGAACAACTCTGAAAATAGATAGGTGGTCTTATGGTTTCGTGGGAAGAACTATTTCCGTGGCTTCCTTGGCTCTACGAGTCTATGGAAACTGTTCGTGACCCGATGTTCTATCTGCATACAGTCGCGTGCTTCATCCTTCTTGCTTTGGCTGTCGTTCTAATAGCAGGACGTGAAATTCAGATATTTCCAAAACCAAAAGTTGTGAGATTTCATTACAAATGGACTGCTCGCATGGTAGCATTGTACGCTCTCGGTACCGCGATAGGAACGGTCATATACGGCTTCGGTGGCATGTTCTGGATTATGCCGGGAATAATGAGCGTTGCATTCTTCACTTGGTACATGCTCTGGGTTTTGCCGGTACTCTTCGGATGGCCAGGTATCTGGGCTGCTGCTACAATGGAAATACTAGCTGCAGTTATTTTTGGCTGGGTTAACGTACCGCTACTCTATTTGGCCTTCGCCTACGACTTCTTCCTAGGCTGGTGGGCCTGGAAGACTGTCGGCAGAGATCCTTCCTTCAGAACGGTTAAGTCATGGCTACTATTCCTCGGCAGCTATTCGGTATACGCTTTCTTCCAATCCTTCGGTTGGGGCGCTCAATACGTTTGGTGGGGTATCATCCCATTGCCAGTTATGTTCATGACTCGATCTGCTTTCAACATCATCTGGTACTACTTCTTCATCTGGATCTATCCCCCACTGACGGCAGTCCTTTACACCTTGGCGACGAGATATCGACTCTTCTGGAAACAAATCGAGCCACAGCCATACACACGCGTAGTGTAAGTATCCCCTTCTCTTCTTTTTTAAAACGCGGCGTGCTACGTTATTTCTTGGCACCACTAGCTGATCATTCGAAAAAGTGATGACTCTCTCTAGACTTCCCTGAAAAATGCTACAGGTAGGAGTATTCGACCTTTATGTGAAGACGCTTGGTTTGCAAGGCATTTGCTATGTCTGTTTGTCTAGCTTGCGTCTAATGTAGTTTTGCCAGACTTTCATCTGCCACTTTCTTGAGCTGCTCCAATATATACGGTTCCAGAGGAGGATCTGGCACGTGCTCTTTTAGAACATTCTCCACCTCCTCTCTAGCCCTATGAACCACATCTTTTGATGCCTTAGCCTCCCACTCCCTTCTGCTACTTACCCTCATGGTTAGTTCAGGTAACCAGTATTCTTTTGACATCACCTCACGAAGGAAGCGAACTGATTTGTGCACCTCGAGAAAGCTGCGTCCTGGACCCACTTCCTTGATTAGATCAAGTGCAAGAGTCTTGTCGGTTACTTCAATACCTTCTAGTATGCGCATGGCCATGCTTACCACTTCATGGCTTATGATGAGCTGTTCGTAACAGGCAGTCTTTGCTGATTCCAAGATTCCGTACACTCCATCATGTATTACATCGACTCCGGCCATGGCTTCTATGAGGTTCGACATGGTGGTTTCGTAGGCTGCTTGTGCATCTGGAATAGGTGAGTCTATTGTTCCCCCGGTCCCGTAGAAGGGCATGTTATACAACTCTGCCATTTGCTTGGAAGCAACATTCATCAACGCTAGCTCAGGGGTCCCGTAGGCGTATGCACCCCGTCTTGGATCAATGATCGTAGCCATGGAGCCATAGAAGACTGGCGTGCCAGGATTCAGTACTTGACAGAGAACTAATCCCGCTAGGAATTCGGCGTTCCCCTGCGCTATGGTCCCGGCTAGTGTGGCAGGTGCAGTTGCGCCTGCTATTGGCCCAACGCATATGCCTATTATTGTCTTGTACTCACTAAGCAACATCAAATAATCTATAGCGTCATGCCCATATTGTAGGGGAGATGAGGGCTGGACTCCAGCATCAACTGCTGTCGGATTCTTTCTGAGTTCTTCTTCGCCTCCTACGGTGATCGCGGCCATTTTCAGCACGTCTCTCAACCCCTCTAGGCTGAAAGGGGTAAGGGAGACATGTTTTGACGTATTCTTGAGCATAGCCAGAGCCATATATCGGTCACATACTTCTTTCGAGACATCTTGAGGAACGCAATGAGGTATAATCCAGTGAACGTATTGGAGTGCATCAGAGAGTAGGGTGAACTTTTCAAGATCATCAAGTCTAGCTGGTCTAGCCTTGCCCGATGTCATATCGAGGACGCTAATTGCTCCGAAACCGTTCGTGAAATATACGTTTCCATCGCCTATCGTTATGTTGTACTTGGAATTTCTGGCCGTGCATTGAAACTTGGACGGGTTTTTCTTAATGGCTTCCGTAACCAGTTCTTCAGGAAACTTCACCAAGTTCTGTTCATAATTAACCGCTGCTCCAGCCTCATCTAGAATCCTCAATGCCTTGTCATGGTAGAACTTGCAACCTACCTCGCCAAGTATTCGAAGCGAGGTTTCATGTATCTTTCGAACGTCTTCTTCGCTCAGGAACTTCAACTTTGGTATTTTAGGTATCATCCTTGCGCCCTCTCAATCACGTTCAAGCAGTTCTCTCGATTTTCTTACTGCTGCGATTGCATCTGGAGCCCAACCATCAGCCCCTATCTCTTTGGCCCATTCTTCGGTTGTTGGGGCTCCGCCTATTATCACTTTAACCCTATCTCTCAGACCTGCTTCTTTCAGAGCCTCTATCGCTTCTTTCTGTCTAATCATTGTTGTTGTTAGAAGAGCAGATAATCCTAGAAGGTTCGGCTTTAGTTCATCAGCTTTCTTGACGACAATCTCTATGGGAACGTCTTTTCCTAGATCAGTCACTTCAAAGCCCTCGACCTTGAGCAATGTGACTACTATGTTTTTCCCAATGTCATGAATATCATCTTTCACCGTGCCGATGACCACTCTGCCTATGCTTGCTATTCCCTTACCCCCAGTCTTTTCTTCTATCGCCTCTCTCAAGAGTTCTGATCCGATACTCATGGCATTTCCCGCCATTATCAGGTCAACGAGGAAAAGCTCACCCGCTTCGAATTTCTCGCCCACAGTTTTGACTCCGTTGACAAGCCCTTTCTTCAAGATATCGATTGGATCCAATCCAATTCGTAGGGCTTCTTTCACCAAAGTCTCAACATCTTCAGGATAGCCCCTTATCACAGCATCACTTATTTTCTCGTAAATATCCGCAGACGCCACAATCGATCGCCAGTGTATATGCCCGCCAACTTCTTTATTAAAGTGATACTGGCACTTGCGAGAAACTTGCCGTCTTCTATTATTAAGCGGTCAACTGATAGCTCTCAAGTTCTCTCATTCAACTGTAGGATATCATCTCTTAGGATGCCAAGGCGAATGCGCCAAAGCAGGCTACGCTGCAGGCGCGATGAAGTGTGCTTGGGCAATCATCCTTGGATCGATTTATCTTTTCTGATTTGGCTAGATCTCATAGCCACACAAATCGATTACCGAGAGAGCGAGAACTTTGATAACTGCCATCACATCATTAATCCTCACGTACTCATCGAAGGAATGGGCACTAGATCCTCCAGGTCCATACCATATGGTGGGGATACCGCCATACGCGCCAACTCGCGTTGCCAAATATGACCCGTCAGCCGCTGACGGACTAGCGAAGAGATCGCACGGCCCCACCGTCTCTTCGATATAGCGTTTCACGGTCTGAACCAATGGGTTTTCTGGAGCAAGCTCATACCCTTCCCTTCTAGGACCCCACCACTTGATCAGTGGCGGGTGATCACGCATCCATGTATCTTGCTCAGCCGCTCTTCTCACGGCCTCTTCAAACTGCTTTGCAACATCTTCGCCTTTCTCACTAGGCGGGAAACCGACTCTGCCTTGGAGCTCCGCCCAACCAGCTACTGTTGCAGGCCAGTCTCCGGCCCTCAAGACTCCCAGCGTTAGATTGGTGGGCCGTCCGGGCCCTCGCATGCCTCCGGATCGAAGAGCCTCAAAGAGAGCGTGTTTCCCTCTGAGCATCTTCTCTCTATGAGCGTCTAGATCGAGTAACGCATTGTAGACCTTAAGTGCCAAGCCGATAGCATTTACGCCGTAATGAGCAAGGTGAGGCCACTCGGGTTTACCTGAAATCTTAACAGTGAAGAACCGAGAACCTCCCGCCCCTATGCATATGGCATTTGCATCGGTTGGCTCTGTTATTATTGCACCGTCTGCACTGTATCCTCTGACTATAGCTGCTATCGTGCCACCTCCACCGTACTCTTCTTCCACCACACTCTCAAGAATGACCTTACCCTTCAACTTCACTCCTGCCTGCTGCACGGCTAGGACTGCATAGATCATAGCTGCTAACCCTCCTTTCATATCCGTGGAACCACGTCCATACAGTTTACCGCCCTCGATCTCAGCACCCCATGGATCATGCGTCCAAGCCGAAGCGGGTTCTGAGCTTACCACGTCTACATGTCCGTTTAGTATCAGGGACTTTCCGGACTTGGCTCCCTTTAAGATGCCTACCACATTCGGTCGGTTCTCATAACTCCATGAGCCTAACCTTATTGGATAAAGTGGATACCTTTCCAAATCCTCCGCACGCGGCTCCCACACATCTATCTCCATTCCCTCTATTCCTTCCAACTTTTCCGCAACAAGCCGTTGGACCCTTCCTTCTTCTGGTGTTCCTGATAGACTAGGAATCTGCACCATCTGTCGTAGAAATTCGATAACCTCATTCCGTAAGCTATCTACCTTTTCTAAGACTCTCTTCTTGACTTCATCACCTATGAACAAGGCGTCTCCCTGAGCGTTAAGCCAAAGGAAAAACTCTTTAATCTTTTCTCAAGAAGCACGAAGTACCACAGTTCATACAGTTACCTAAACGCCTTCCATACGACTCCAGCAATTGTCGAAGATCTCATCTTTATTCAAAGGCTCGTAGAAGAACTAAAGTGCTCTTGCAGAGGAGAGCGTTTCCGGGCAACTGGCTAGGTTTCGCTTGGTTGCAAATATGACAGCGCTACTCCTAAAGACGAGATGTCTAAAATACTGTTGCACTGATTATAGAGACGATGAGTGAGGTTGAGGTTACATGAAGTACATTTCCAAGGATAAGGTGATTTACAGTTTCAGCTCGAAGTATCAACCGGCTGAATATGTGAAGGCTGGAGAGCTTCTGTTGCTGGAGACAGAGGATGCCTTAGGCGGCCAGATCAAGAGCGAAGATGATACGGTGGAGAAACTGGATTGGTCCAAGGTGGACGGAGCAACAGGCCCCGTATACATAGAAGGAGCTGAGCGAGGCGACACCCTCGTGGTAGAGATACTGGATATAAAGACTGCAGGAAGTGGGCCGATCTTGACGATACCTCAAAACGGAGCCCTCAAAGATATGCAGTTCAAAGCGAAAGTCAAGATACTCTCGATCAAGAACGGTTTCATAGAGTATGAAGGTGTCCGGCTCAAGACCTCCCCTTTGATAGGCACTATCGGCGTAGCGCCTGAGAGCGGAGAAGTACTCTCAGGGTCTTCTGGTCCTCATGGAGGAAACATGGACGTTAAGGATGTGACATCTGGATCGAAATTGTACTTTCCCGTCTTTACGGATGGCGCCTTCTTTGCTGCTGGAGATCTTCATGCTCTTCAAGGTGACGGTGAACTCTGCGTGTCAGCTGTTGAGGTCGAAGGTCAAATTCTTCTCAGGTTTAACGTCATAAAGGGTCGGCGTCCTCCATGGCCTATACTCGAGACGAAGGATTACTGCGCTTACATTGCTTGCGGTGACACTCTTGACGAGGCTGCTGTTCGAGGAACTGAAGCCACGGTGAAAGCTTTGATGAAGGCCTACGGCTGGTCCTTTGAGAGAGCTTACATGTTCGCAAGCTTATGCGGCGACATTAAGGTGAATCAGGTTGTTGACCCAAAGAAAGGGGTTCGGGTCGCGATTCCGAAAGAGTTGATATCGATCAAGAGTATGCTTACTGAGACCTTCTAGAAATGTCTACTTCCTGCGTTTCATCGAGCTGCGTATTCTCTCTGCGATACTAGGGTATCTCTTGTAGGAGATTCTGTAGCCAAGATCCTCGATCTTCTTCTCGATAGCTGGGCCATCTATCTCGTTCGGGTCATAGGTTACGACGACTTTTTCCATTATGTAGCTGCCTTGAGCTTCTTTGACGCCTTTGAGTTTCTTCAATTCTTTCTCTATGTTTACGATGCATGATGGGCAATCCATCCCTGTAATCGGGATCGTCTTGCGATCTTGCGCTTCTGTCATTCCAATGGTCACTTCAACAGAGTCTCTTTCCTGTCGAAGCCGACGAACTCGAAGTCGGTTGTCATCTCGATCGCGTCTACCGGGCAGATCTCTTCACACTGGGCACAGAAGGTGCATCTGTCGAGGTAGAAGATCGG
>Ga0209725_1001517_pt1 | contig 12977 bp, 10 predicted proteins | sample I18A1metaG_FD_184145 | JGI IMG/M metagenome (GOLD analysis project Ga0209725, IMG submission 184145) | Lake sediment bacterial and archeal communities from Gulf of Boni, Indonesia to study Microbial Dark Matter (Phase II) - ​I18A1 metaG... | ecosystem: Environmental > Aquatic > Freshwater > Lake... | reverse complement strand
ACGAACTGGACATTAGGGATTCTTCGCTCAGGGAGAAAATCCTTGGAAGTTATGATACTGGCGTCGTTAAGCTATGGGCTTTGAAGGGTTCGCTTCGTGACCGTTGGACATCTCTTGATGAAGGTGACTATGTGCTATTCTATCATGCGGGTAAGCTGATTTACGCTGGCAAGGTAGGCTTCAAGTATCCTTCAGCTGATGAGCCTGAGCAGGTGGAGAGCGGTAATCGTCTGGCGGAGAGTGTTTGGGGAAGGGATATCGACGGTAAGACATGGCCTTATCTATTCTTTCTAGAAGAAGTTAGGGAAATCGACCTTCCTTTATCGAGACTTAACGAGTTGGCTGGATACAGCATGAAGGCTGTGGTTGGATTCATGAAAGTGCGAGAGGAAAAAGCGCTCAGAGTCATTGAGTATCTGCCAAAGGCCTATGTTAAACGTTCCGTTGTAGCGAAGCCCAAACCGCCATTATCGATTCAACATGATCAGATGATTGATGCCATCTACGCTCTTGGCGAGTTGATCGGGTACAAACCTGAGAAGAAGTGGAGACATGAACGATACGAGTTCGATGCTGTGTGGCATAAACCGCCTAGAATTGGACCTAAATATGTGTTTGAAGTACACCTGAAGGGAAGCCTAGAAGCAGCCTTGTTAAGGCTTAAGCATGCTCATGACCTATGGGAGTCCCAAATATTCCTGATCTCAACGGAAGATCAGCTCAAAGAAGCTCAAACCAAGTTTCTAGGCGAACTTCACGAAATTAGGGACAAAGTAACTCTTCTAGATGTTAAGAGCGCCGAAGAGTTCTACGATTTCAAAGGCAAATATGAGTGGCTTGAAAGAAAGTTTGGACTTAGACCCACATGAAGAGATAAATTGTCAATAGCGTCTTCAGGCAACTGGTAGAGGATATGCAATTCGTTCTCGACGCCAAAATGACGTGATACAGATGACGGACATTGATATTGACGATTTCATAAGAAAAGTTCAAGCATACCAAGGCTCCGTATACGCAGTGGAAGATTCGTATCGTCAGATTCTGAATCGACTTGATATTTGGGATAATCTAGCGGAAATTGATGACTCAAAAACGACATGTATATTGGAATTCCTAAATCGGTGGAAGTGTCGTGTTAGTTATGATTGCACTTCAAGCCTAGCAAAAACGCTTCGAGAGCTATCTGAATCGCTCTTCAAGTTCAAAAGTCATCGCCTTGAAGAAGTCAGTTTGGATTCGCTCGTTGAAGATCTTGACGCCATCAAAGACGCCTTTAGAAGAATAGCGTCTGTTCGAGCTGGAGCAAGAACAGTCGGCGCTACTGCAACATCGAAGGTACTGCATTTAGTCAATCCGAGATTCTTTGTGATGTCCGATAGAAACATTAGGCATGGATATGGCTACTCTGACGATGAGGTTGGTTATGCAAAGTTCATGCGGCATATGAAATCGTTCGCCGATGCTCTCATGCATGAATATTCGTTGGCGCGAAACATACCGATGAATTCCGTTTTTTCGAGTATTGTGTTCGAGTGTGAGAGTAGAGCAGCAACAATCCCCAAACTGTTGGACGAGTACAACTGGATAAAATTCAATGTTTAAAGGTGGTCGGTCTGGTCGGGCATATGTGATGTCTGTGGCGCTGAAGTGGAGGATGGCGAGCTGTATAGGTGCGGTGAGTGTGGAAAGTCATATTGTGAGAAATGTGCGGAGAAAGATGGAGCGGTCAAGGAGCTCGGTGTATGCTCAGACTGTGAAGAGGTTTATGAAGCAGAAGAAGACTACTGGGGCTGGAAGTGATAGACCGTTCGGGATCTGATAGACTCAGGCTGGATATCGACTGAGCCTGCGGCAGTCGTAGTGCCCCAGAGATGTTCCTCTTTCCTTAACGAATGCTTCCAGTTCTCAAAAGTTCCTGACAGGAGAGTAAAGTTGGCTTTATGTTATAGATGGTCATCTAAACGCATTTTTTCATTAAATTGTTCAAGGCTTTCCGATAGCCACACTATTCTTGAACGATCTTCTCGATCTTCGAGATCGTGATCGATATTCCTTTTCCTATTTTTTCTTCAACAACCTTCTTCATTTCTTCAATTTCTTTCCGGTTCCATTTGGAGCCGATTAGAATCTCAGCAATTCCGGCAGGAGGCACTTGGTAGATTACATATCCGGCTGTTAAGTCGTCGCGCTTCAAGATCAGCGTATATAGCTTTAGCCCCGCCTCCTCTGAGTCTACAACTTCAAATTCTGAAGCCAAATGAATAACGTCCTACTTGGAATAAATATTAGAAGAGGCAACCTATTAACACAACATATCAATCACCAAGCCGTCGATCTGAGGAACATGACTCAAATGAGTACAATGGCAAGATTAGGCGTGATTGTCTTCGATATGGATGACACGCTCGTAGACCGGGAAAGCGTGTATACGGCAGCACAATCTCAGATGCTTAAGGCATTGCAAAGGCTGGCGGCAAAAAGCGCCCAGATACCATTGTCAATCTCAGAGCTACGCAAAGTTGATCTCAAACTGATTGAGCTTCACAAGGGCGATCATATGTATGACTATGTAGAACTGGCTAGGGCTTTGTGGCTGCATTTTGTTAGTCATATGGACCAACGTGAAGCCGCCGAACAAGCCTATCGCGAGAACCTCGGCACAAAAATCACATTTGGACCCGCTATCACTGCGGCACGCCTACACGATCGGGTGTTGCGAAACAAGATGCCTCGGATGTTGAGTTCGGCTAGACATGTCCTTCGCAAACTAAAGAGGCGATACTTTCTGGTACTGTTTCCTTCTGGAGATGAAAAGTTTCAGAAGAGGGTGATACGCTATCACTGCTTCGATACTTTTTTTGATTATGTATTCGTAAGGAGAGTGAAGGACTTGTCAACATTCAAAGAATTGAAAAGGTTGGCCATCAAACTATTCGAGCGAGAGCTATGTCGAACGCCACAGCGGCTAGTGATGGTCGGGGACAGAATTTCCCAAGATATCACGCCAGCGAGTGATGCGGGTTTTGAGACGGTCTGGATACCGGGACCATACTTCCCCGGCAACAGCCTCAATGGAAGGCCGACACATACTATTCGCAAACTAAGGGACCTGTTGAGAATTCTGCCTATCTAGGGGGGAGCAATTGCGTCCAATCTAACGCGCGAGTATGTTCTTTTAGAAGAATGGAAGGCCGCAGAAGGAACCATAAGGAATATTGACACAATCCTTACGAACCTCAAGTTCTACGGATCCACGGCGGCCATAGCGTTGATGGGCGCCGCGGCTGAAGCCGTCAGGTCGAGAGAAGCCGTCGTAAGTGTATTTGGATTCTCGTTTCATGTCGCCTTTCTTATTCAAGTGCTTTCAGCAATTCTTGTAATCATATTGTGGACAATACATTCGCATTACGTAGGTTTTCTCAAAATGGCAGTTGATAGACAACGCGAAATTGAACAAGGCCTACTGATTGAAGGTAAGGAGGTTCTGCAACTCGGACGGGATATAACGAGGAAGCGATTAAGATGGTATCTCCGCAACCCTTGGAATTATCTATTTCTTGCGCTGACGACATGGGCTCTAGTGCTCAGTGTAGCTTACCTCCAAATTTCCGTAAACTGAAAGAATTTGTTTGGTAGACTATAGACAAGAAAGAGTTACTTGGAAGCAGCGTCATATGCCCAATCTGTTTGAACCGACATGGATATAGAACTATTTGAACGCGAACCCTTCACGCTTACCCTGAATGATCAACCCTTGATATGCTTTACCGTCGAAAGGAATCAATAGGTATTTAAATTCTCACAGCGTCTAAACATATAACAATAGGGTTTTGCCTGTCATCGTCTCAATTCCCTAAACTTGAGGGAAGTGCAGAAAAGGGGCCATTGGATGACCAAGAATCTGCTGCTATGGATTGGTGAGCAGGACAATCCCGTCAAGAAGGATCGCAAGTCTGACCTTGTCATGGATTCCGTGATAAACTATTACGATAATGAACACCCTCGGTTGGCTTATACCCCTGGTCAGCTATTCCTTGATAGTGGCGCGTTCACAGCTAGCATGAAAGGCATAGATCTAAGCATTGAAAAAGTGGTCTCAGTTCAAGAAACCCTTTCACCAAACAAGGCTATTCCCCTTGATTATCCTTTCAAAACAGGAATGTCGATTCCCCAAATGAGAAGAAGATGGCAAAAGACGGCTAGCAACATTATCTACTGGCAAGAGTCAACAAGACTCAATGGGAAACTCGTTCCAGCCTTGCATGCTTGGGATAGGAGATCGCTTGAACGAAATGTAGTTTGGTTACAGAAGAAGGCAGATGCTAATTACATAGCTCTTGGCAGCTTAGTTGATCCGCACTTCACTCGTTTTGCAGGATTCTTTGGGGACAGGCAACCACAAAGAGAACTTGTTGATATGCTCTCGCTAGCAATAAAGTGTGTTCAAGAATACACAGACTTCAAGGTCCACTTGATGGGCTTTGGATCTTCTCCGCTTATGCTTCATCTTGGATATTATCTGGGGGCGAATAGTACAGATTCCTCAGGCTATCGTAGGAAGGCTGCGTTTGGAAAGATCATTCTGCCGGGAACAGGTGAACGTTACGTAGGAAACACAAGCGCCAGCTTCGGAATACATAGACCCATTTTCCAACCAGCAGATGAACATGATTCGCGGTCTTTGGAAGATATCTCACTTTTGCAAAGATGTAGCTGTCCGATTTGCCGAGTAAACAAAGATCTATTATGGACACACTGGAAAGCACGGGCGATTCATAATGAGTATGTGATGAAGGAGGAGGCGAAGTTAGCCAAAGCCTTGCTTTCCGCAGGGACAGAGGCGTATGAAAGCTATCTTGACAATGTTGTTTTCGCTCATTCCTCACTCAAGTACCTTTGGGATTATGCCAAGCTTAGAAAGAAGTATCTTCGAATATCGGAAGTGTTGTTTTGAATAAAGGTGGGATAGTAAGGGGTGGAGTTGCAACTAAAGGTCGTTGACCCAGACCTTTTTAGGAAACTGTTTCAAAGCGTACCCAGGTTTATTGACAAAGCGCATTTCGACATAGACAGGAGCAGAGTGCGCATAAGAAGCATAGATCCACATGATTTTTGCTATGTTGATTTGATCCTCAACAAATCATTCTTTGTCGGCGATCTTCCTGAAAGTAGGCTTGCCTTCGGGATCGACGTCTCAAAGTTCAATAGAATCTTGCCTAATCTGCTGTACGCAAACGAAATTTGGATCAACGTAGATAGTGGTGCGCTAGAGATAGAGGCAGCTAAAGAATGGAAGTTAAGATTCAGGATAAGTTGGCTTGACCAAGATCCATACGATTTGCCTGAGGCGAGAAATATTAGATACGATGTATGTGTTGAGATCCCTTCACAAGAGTTTACTAGTCTTATAAGCGCTGCCTCAACCGTCTCGAATGAACTCGTTTTCTCGCTTCTAAAAGATAGGTTCTATGTAAATGCTGCATCTGGAGACTATACTTTTCTTGCAGAGCCATCAAAGGTGATTCAATCATTCCTTGCAGAGCCGTCAGATAATGAAGAAAGAAAAGGGGGCAATATCTCAGCTTCAGTCCTTGCCAATTATTTGAGAACTCTAGATGGACTTATCCGAAAGTGCGACAAGGTTAAGATATGGCTAGGCAACTGTATGCCGGTTAAGCTAGACCTCACCTGCTCAGACAAAGGAATGTTCTCTTTTTCACTCTCACCGAAAAAGGGACAAGCTAGGCCTAGAGGGAAAGCTCGAAGAGAAGGAACTTCTTTGCCGAGACTTACCGTGACAAAGTTCCCTGAATTCTTGCTTTACGTCGCCAATTGCCCAAATGGCGCGGAGACAAGAATTATGAAATTGAGTCACCTTGAAACATCAGCTGGAGACTATGCGAGACTAGCCTCTATGCTAAACCTGGCTGTGCGCGATCGAGGTAGAGTCGCTCTCACAGACTCGGGTGAACAGTTCGTAAATATATTGAGAGAGGATGCTGAGCAAGCTAAGCTCTTTCTTAATAGGCTCTTGATTTCGAAAATCAAGGCATATGACATGTTGATTACAAGTCTGAGAAAGAAACCAATGGATCCTAGAGAGCTCTACGTCGAAGTGAATACTAGACTGAAAAAGCGAAAGGAACACGAGATTGACAACCAAGATCTTTCCACAATGCTCGGGCTGGCCACATGGTGCGGAGTCATAGACAGAAAAATGGCACTTTACTATTTTGGAAAACCAGGGGAAAGGAAATGAGTGTCAAGAGACTGGCAAAACGATTTGGAGTAACGGGCATACCATTCTCGCCAGATGCCAGATACATTACTGCTCCGGCCGTTGTTCCTGAATCTATGGCAGCTTTCTTTGAAGCCCTGCGTGGTGTGGTGGCATATCAGCATCCTATGGTCTTCCTCATTGAGGCAAGAATAGGAGCTGGCAAAACTACAATCTTCTCAAATATCATTAACGCGATCAATCAAAACAAAGTCGGTGATTTCCTCAAAAAGAATAGATTAGAAGTCGAGTCTGTCACACTACAAGATTTTGAGATGAACAAGGGAATTGCGTTCCGCGTTGAGATGTCCTCGGACATTGCAGATCATCCGGAAGAATATGTTCAAAAGTTGTATACCGCGATTGACACAACGTTACATTCAATTGACAATGAAAAGTTCCAGCTCTATACCAAAAAGAGGAAAGCGAAATGGGATGAACTTGCGCCGAGATTGCATGATCTAGAGTCTAAGACCATATTTCCGCTGACCGAAGCGATCTACCTACTGCTCGACAAATCGGAGGGAGCAGGATTTGATTACATAACAGCTGTACTAGACGAATTCGATACCATTATTACGGAAGATCCTAAGAAGGTCGATGCGTTTTTAGATTTCGTCGTCAGAAAGTTTGTTGAAAAGCTGAAGGAGAAGAAGCCACACTGGGCGACGTCTGATCCCAAGATTTGTCTTGTACTCCTCTGTACCAGGTTTAGGTCCGATCAAGTTAGAACTCAGATCGAGAGAATCGGAAGCGGCGCAGTACCTCGCACTTTCATTCCTGGCCCAAGGCTAGGATATACTTGCGAAGAATTCCATGATATCGTAAAAAGAAGGCTTGAAGAATTTCGACCAAGAAGATGGTCGGGAAACAACTATTTTCCATTTACTCGACAACTTATTGACAAGGTCTATGACGCATTTTACGACAAAGCAGCAGAATGCCTAACGAACATGGGTTTGGCAGAGCAGACCTTATATGAGATTTTCTCAAAATGGGATGCAGCCTCCGAAATAGATGAAAAAGTCGCTCTCGAAACAATTGAGAATATGCGTCGAGTTCATGTGACAACGGAAACAATTACTGATCTGGCAATAGAAACAGAAGTTTCACGGATATCAGCAACGGACGAGGTGGATGAAAGAGTCGGCTATATTCTTGATGGTTTTTTGGCAATGTTGGAACGACAAAAGGTAAAGCCTTCCGAGGAGACAGCTACGGGATGGATAACAAAGCCAATTGAGAAAGCGAAATGCATTTGGTTCAGCAAACCCTACGATATAGAATTCCAAGGAAAGAGCAGGAAGATCTATGTCACGATAGTAGAGTTCGTGCAAACTCCTACGGATAACGACGTTAAAGATGTTCTAGAAGACATCGATAAGAGGTTCATAAACAAGCGTGATCAAATAGTTGCTCCACAAGGTCTTATTCTCTTATACAGATCTTCAACCAACAAAGATAATAGATTTCGAGAAGTTTTTACGGAGATTGATGCTCACTTTAACAAGATGGATCCCGCCCAGCTCGATGAACCGACTCTGAAGAATTTGATCAAATTAGAAGTGGCAAAAAGGAACGGTAACACAAACGTTGAAAACGTCGCCTCTGGCGAGCTCGCCAGGCTTGCGCTTGACATTGAACGGTTCTTGCAAGACATCAACGACCTTTTTCCAACTCAACAATTTAAGTTCACCGATGAGAAAAAACAAGTGTATGTCGGTTTACTTCTAGCTTTTTGGTTGGAAGGAAGAAACGACGAAGTTGCAATTTGCAGGTACTGCAATAAGGTATTCAAGGAAATTGTGAATGAAAGAGGAAACGCTTACAAGACTGTCAGCAAAATAATGAGTTTTCTGGTATCTGATGGATTCGCAGAAGAGATAGAGTACGGCAAATGGAAGCCCCTGAGCCCTTTTACAATACGATATTTCTTCGACCTTTGGAAGACAAACGCTTTCGCCCGCGTTGAAGACACAATTGAACGGGTTTTTGGAACGCGATGGATGAGAATGAACTATCTATTCAATCTGGAAAACGATGATCATGCGTACGATATCTTGAGAATCAAAGACGGAAAGACAGAACTTCTGACAAAATCAGAAGCGAGTCTTGACTACCGGAACCTCAAAGAAAAAGTAATCGATATGAAGGAGAGAATATTCGGCACAAGAAAAGCGGAAATCCCCGTTCTCAACTTTGCCACAGATATCGAGAAAGTGGCCTCGAAGATTGATGATGAGTTTCAGTCAGTGCTCCTACTGCGGTACGCATGTAAGATTGTCGATGAAGGAATACTCGAAAAAGTCAATGACCTTGAAGAACTCTTGAAGAAATTGCAAGAAACGAAGATCCCAAAGGATATCCTCAGCATGCGCGAATCTGAAGTCAAAGAGGCTGCCAAAGCAATTCTCATGAAGCCCCTTGAAGTTGCGAACGAAAAATACATTCAGGCTTACAACAATCTTCAAGATCTGCTAGAGGAAGGAACTGAAGAAGCTAAGGCAAAATCTGAGGAAGAAAGAGAGAAGACTATAGCAGAAGAGGAAGAAGGCCCGAAAGTCGAAATAGTTCCCGCTGTGGAAGAAGATAGAATAATGGAGCTCGTTAGTAGTCCTCGTTCCCTTTCAGAATTGTCAGAGGCACTCAAAATAAGCAAAGAAGTCGTTTTCGACAAGGTTGATCCGCTGATAAGAGATGATGTGATTTTGTTGACCTCCGCAAAGAAGAGAAAGCGCTCAAAGGCTGAAAGGAAACGTAGGTGAAAAGGTGATACAACGAAGAATAGCTTATCCGCTATGTAAAGAGATGCACCGGCTACTCGAAGCTTCCAAGAAAATGTACGTGCGACCGGCATTACCTCTGAAATGGCTTGCCTCGCATAGAAAAGATAACCCGATTTTCGTACAGACGCTAAAAATTTACAACGCTAGCTCAGACTTGTTGACTATGATGTCTATACTGGAACTGCTTAATGAACGTCCTATCCTACGGAGTGATCTGCAACTAGTCTTGCCTGTCGATAAGAGAAGACTTGGAGAATTCATCAACAAAGACGTGAAGGTTCAGAAGCTATCATCAATGGGAATAAAACTTGCCGAGCTTTACATTGCCAAGAGACAGCAAGAATGCAAGAACTACCTTTTCTATATTTTGATGAGACGAAAGACCAATGAAAGATTGCCGGATTTCTTTGCGCGATTTGTTCAAACACCATCTATGTTCGATAGCGAAATTCAAAAGAACGAATTCAAGAAGGCGATGCATGCAAAGGATCCGGAAGCGGATCATGTGTTTTTGTGGACTAAGTTCTTTGGTATCAATGTGTCTTCGAAAGGCGGCGCTATAATCTTGGATCGACGATGGACAGTTTACTACCTTTTTCATGCGCAGCTCCAGGTTGCTAACGATCTGGTAAAGACTGGAAACATTCCTCTGGCCAAGTATTTTGCTTATAGCGTAGCAAGATCAAGCATCGAGAAAGAGTTGTACATTCTTCCAAATGGCCTGTCAGTCGATAATTTCTTCCAAATGATGGAGGAAATTGTTCGTGATGTCAAGGGTTTTCGGATAGGTTGGGAACCAGACCGGGAGTTGTTTGTAGGAACTGGTCATATGGGTAATCCGAAACGAGCAAGAATAATGGTTACTGGAGAGCTTCCACAAGTTGTGACGAAGGACCTTATTGACACTGTTGCAGATGACTTAGGACTGCTGAGGGCTTATTGACATGGAATACCCGTCAACAGTGTATAGGGTTTTGGATTTCGTCGAAGAGCAAGATGAAATTGCAATAAATGAGATAGACTTTGACAGATACGTGACCAAAGAACGAATACTGAATTACTTGAAACAGTTCGAAGAGATCGATAGCTCCACACTCGACTATTGGCTAAAATTCATGTGCCAAGAAGGCCTCTTGCTCAAGCTTGAGAATCCAAAGGGCGAGGTAGGTTATCGAAGTTATTCAGCAGAGTTAACGCGACTGCTATACAACCTAAAATTCGTAACAATTCCTCGCACACAGGAAATTGAGAAAGAGGTGGAAGGAGTAACAGAGGCGCTGCCTAAACTTAGAATACAACCAGACTTCGCGCAAGTGAAATTCGCTAAGAGCATAAAAGAGTGCCCCCCGTGGGAGATGGATATTACAGCTTTAGATAACGCACTTGTGAAAGAGTTTCTGGAGTACTCTGAGCTAAGGCCTCTAGGAGGCAAGATAAAACTTGTTGTTGAAACTGCGTTGAAGGCTCTCTCCAACAAATTTGAAAAGCTTAGCTCATTTCAGTACGATGCAAGCAAAGAAATCGTGGAGCAAGGTCACGAAAGATACCCACCCGGCGTCGTAATCACTGGGGGAACTGGTTCAGGAAAGACGCTAGGCTTCATCGTAGCACCCCTAATATACTCTCATCTTGCAGGGTTGGCAGAAATCTCTGATACAAAAGTCATACTGGTTTACCCACGAAACGCACTTGCAGATGATCAATGTCAAAGAATAAGAGAGATCGCAGAACTGACTTCTGAAGCACTCGCGAAATCTCTCGAGCAGAAATATGGCACAATCGGAAAAGAATACGCAAAACTATGCAGAGTCAATGCTGATGGAGATTTCGGAGGAAGACTGGCAAAACCTGAGAGAATCACACTATATGAAAACCCATCAAAAATACTGATTACAAACGCTGACACTTTACATCGTCGACTGATGGACCCCCACACCTACAAAGCATTTAGAAAAACGAGATTTGTTGTGCTCGATGAGGTCCATCTCTATCACGGCTATTACGGAACGAGTGCAGTCAACCTAATCAAGCGCTTAAAAACAAAGATCGCATATTTTGGCCAACAAATAGTCTTGATAGGTGCTAGCGCAACAATTTCCAGGCCAGAAGATTTCTGTGCAAAGCTTTTCTCCACCGAGCCTTCTGCAAGGGCTTCTCGACCTGTCCTGATAACACTTGATCCGACAAAAAGTATTGCGTATGGAATAGAGTATCACTGCTTCCTAAAGCCTATGATCACTAGGAGCCCGCTTTCAACTCTCATCGATTCCACTTCTTGCATTATCCACAATAGACGAAAGAAAGGCCTTCTTGAGGAGCAAAGAAAAGGTGGAATAGGAGATGTATGGAAAACTATTGGGTTTGCCGACTCAAGAGACATTATTGGGCGATGGGCTTATGACGTAAGAGATTTTGAAGGAACACGATTCAGAGGATACAAAAGGCAAATCTTGGGACCATTTGAATATTTGAGATACATAGCTCCTTGCTGCGAGGAACCAGAAGAGAAAAAGATAAGGCTTACTCATTGTCGAGCTCAAGGAATACCCACGGATTGTGAGTACTATAAGGATGGCCGTTGTTGGACTTTATCCAATGACGGTGGAATTGATGCATGGCAACAACATCCCACGAATAAGCTATGGTACCGTCTCGATAACATTTGGACAACTTACAAATCTAGTACAGCAGGCGTAGAATCCTTAAAAGATTTGTTCGTTATCCGAGAGGAGCTTAAGGATAAAACTGTTGCGAACTACTTCAACTTGGTCGTTGCAACGCCTTCTCTGGAAGTTGGAATAGATATTCCGAACGTCACCGAGATCATCTTGTACAAAGCTATTCGATCGCCAAGCGCATACAAACAGAAGGTTGGTAGAGGCGGAAGAGAATTACAGTCAAGGGTGTACGCTGCATCCGTCCTAGCCAACACCCCTCAAGAAAACTACTACTTCAGACATTACATGTCACTAGTTAGCCCAGCATACAAGCCAATACCTCTCGAAAGACACAACCTGGATGTCGCTAGAATACACGCCACATCTGCTATTTTGGATTACTTATCTGTCGTTGGATACTCAAGAAATCTTCCAGATCTTTACAATCTAAGGTGGTCGATCCGAGAGGGCTTAATGGTAAAGGACAACGTCGATAAACTCAAAACTGAGTTGTCGAGTGCCGACGCAATTAACTACTTGACAAAGATCGTTGACAAAGAAGTTGCTGTGGAAGCGATTAAGCACTTCAGTAGGTTTCTGGACGAGTTGGTTAAAGTTGTCTGCAAGATCCAAGAAAATGGCAAAGAAATCTCTATAACACTAGCGGAATTTGTTACAAGATATCTCGTGGAAAAAGTCTTCGAGCAGAAAGTATCCATGCAACTCGGTCTTGCAGAAGAGACTTCAAAGACGCTGGAGGAGATGAAGAAACAAGCACTCAGGACAATTAGTGATGGATTTGAACGCATGCCGTCTCTAGACGAAACTACACAGGTCGAAATTAGGAAGTTGTATCAAAAGATTCAGGAGGTTTTCAAGCAATGACAGTTGCCGAGACAAGTGAACTTATCGAAAAAGTGAAGGATTTGAAGACAAAAATACTAAAGCTAACAGAGAAAAACGAAGAAGTTTACGGCGCTTTCTACTCGGATCTTCTGAACATCCAAAAACAGTTGGAACAGTACAGGACAACTTCTTCGCGACTCCCTACCACTTCACCGGAGACAAAACAGCTTGTTGAAATCAAGAAGAAGATAAGGGAGTTAGGCGGTGCGGCGCGCGGGTATATAATGGACTATTTTTACACAGACCCAGCTGTTGAATATCCCTACGTCATCCCGAACTATCTTTCGGAGATCGGCGGAAAACATCAGATCGCAGTTTCCCCAATCGACAGAATGGAAACGATTGATACAT
>Ga0209725_1001516_pt1 | contig 12978 bp, 7 predicted proteins | sample I18A1metaG_FD_184145 | JGI IMG/M metagenome (GOLD analysis project Ga0209725, IMG submission 184145) | Lake sediment bacterial and archeal communities from Gulf of Boni, Indonesia to study Microbial Dark Matter (Phase II) - ​I18A1 metaG... | ecosystem: Environmental > Aquatic > Freshwater > Lake... | reverse complement strand
CTCTCTGGGAGCCCAAAACAGAGACTTTTCGGGCGATTTCCTCCTTGGGTTTCGCTCCGTAAACCTCAGCGGGCCCGGCGCTGTCTCCAACTATAAAGAAGATTACAATCTCTCCGGCGGCGCCCGGCTTTATAGTTTCAACCTGGTCTATTCTCCGCAGAACGACCTCAAAAAAGTTTTTGACCGGCTGAACCTCCGGATGTTCAACCTGGGTGGAGATCCCTTCGAAACTATCTCCGCATCGCTCCAGAAGTATGGCAAGTATCTATTGCAGTACGACAGGAGAAAAGCGAACTATTTCTATAATGACCTGAATATGGGCGATGGCGGGCTTTATGACCTTCACCGTTTCGATTTTGACCGGGTCAGGGATAGCGGCTTGGCCAGAATCTCCCTGGCCAAGCAAGCCGACTTTTATCTGAGCTTCGACCGGTTTACTAAAAAGGGGGCGGGCACAACTAGCCTCAACGTCAACCGGATGGAATTCGAGATGGACAAGCCAGTCCAGGAGGAGTCGAAAGAGATCGCTGTCGGTTTGAACCTCCATTTCAACCGCTATTCCTTTGTGGCAGAAGAAAAATTCCTGAAGTATAAGAACCAGAACAGCCTCTTCCTGCCCGGGTACGTGGACGGCGGGCCGGAGGCCGAGAACCCCGCCTCACTCTATTATTTTTTCCTGAATCAGCCCTACGATTTGAAATCCGTAACCAGCTCTTTCTGGTTCAATGCGAGGCCGACGGACAGATTCTTCTTGACTGCATCGGTCCAATTATCGGCGCTCGACATGGACCTTGATTATTCCGAGCGAGCACTCGGGGTCAGCTACCTGAATAGAAATTTCGCCTACAGCTATACCGGCAAGGGAGACTTCTCCCGTAACATCCAGCTCTACGAGTTGGATGCCACATACACCTGGTCAAGCAAGCTCACGGTTATGGCCGCCTTCCGTTTTCACAACTTTGACCAAACCGGCGCTATGACTGGCGACCAAGGCGGCGACACAGAGGATTTTGGATATGAAACTCTGGGATTCAACGCAGGCGTTCAGTACTCCTTCACTCCCTACTTGGCCTTAACCCTCGGCTATCATTTTGAGGAACGGACTCTCAAAAACCTGGAAACGGCCGAATATGAATTCGACACGGCAAGCAATGGCGCCTTCGGCAATCTCAGATGGGATATCTCGCGAGTACTTAAGCTAACCCTTGACTACGAGCACAGCCAGGTCGAGAATCCCTTCGCCCTCATTTCCCCGAGCTGCTTTGATAGGCTCCGGATCACGGCAAAATATCAAGTCAAGGCTTGGAGCTTCTCCGGGTCCTACATCTGGAACAACTCCGAGACAGATGTATTCGATGAAAATACCTGGAAGGCGTCCGGAAACCAATTCAGCCTGCGCGCCGGCTACCACGCCGGCCGGTTCAATGTTTCCGGAGGGTTTGCCTATATTCGGGCCAGACGCCGGGCCGACCGGATGGTCGAATTTCCTCCTTATTGGACCACGCCTAGCGGGTCATTCCTCTGGACGATCTCTTACCTGCAGGGATCGAGCCTGCTGGATGTGCTGCTCTCATATGACCTCAACCAGAACTGGACCTTTGGCGGCTGTGCCAACTACTTCTCCAACGCCGGATCCTGGGAAATCCGCCGGGCCACGCTCAAGGCGTACATCCAGTATTCTTTTACTGCCGGCTACATGGCTCAGGTCGGCTACAGATGCGTCGACTACCTCGAAAAACTGTCCGGATCCAACAATTATGCGGCCAACATCTTCGAGTTCTCCTTTGGCTACCGCTGGAACTAAGAGGAATTGGAGGAGACGATGTTCAGGAGACCATACCTTTTAGGCCTTTTGGCTGTCATTGCGATCTGTTCGTTTCTCCTGGCAAGAACGGCCAGCCACGAGGTCATAAAACCTCAGTCAAAAAGAGATCACGCGCAAAGACTGTGGTCTACTTCGGCGCATGCTCAAAAAGGGGACGAAGCCTTCAAGCACTGGGATGAAGAAGGCCAGGTCCCGACAACCTGCGCCAAGTGCCACAGCACGCCCGGGTTGAGGGATTATCTGGGCGCCGACGGAACTGCACCGGATACGGTCGACAATGCCGCTCCTCTGGGCACAACGGTCGAGTGTGCCGCCTGCCATTCCGACCCTGATAAAGGCGTCGTCCATAACCGCACCTATGCAATCTTTCCTTCGGGAGTGAAAATCGAAGGCCTCGGCCCAGAAACGCTCTGCATGGAATGTCACCAGGGAAGGGCCTCGACAAAATCTGTCGACACTGCGATCGCTGGGTCAGGCGTCACCTCAGACGATGAACCGAGTTCCAGGCTGAGGTTTGTCAATGTCCACTACTATGCCGCTGCCGCTACTCAGCTCGGGACCGTCGTCCGGGGAGGATATCAATACGCCGAAAAATCTTACGACTCCCGGTTCGCCCATATTCCCGGCTACAACGCCTGTCAGGTTTGTCATGATCCGCACTCTCTTGAGGTTGACCTGGACGCCTGCAACACCTGTCACACTGGGGTCAAAAACCCAAAAAACATCCGCTATTACGGCTCCTGGGTTGACTACGACGGGGACGGGAATATCACCGAGGGGATTTTCTACGAGATCGAGACAATCCGGGAGATTCTGTACAACGCGATGCGCGCTTACGCAAGAGATGTCGTCGGGAAGCCGATCGCCTACGACGAAATCGCGTATCCCTACTTCTTCAATGATAAAAACGACAACGGAGTTGTCGACTCCAATGAGGCAGAGTCAAGCAACGGGTATAGCTCCTTCACCGCCCGCCTGCTCAAGGCCGCTTATAACCTCCAGGTTTGCATTAAAGACCCATGCCAGTATGTTCATAACGGAAAATACATCATCGAACTCCTTTACGATTCAATCGAGGACCTTAATACTTCAAGAGGTGCCGAAATCGCTACCCAGACTCCGGTCTCGAAACCAAGTCTTACGCGGCCCTTGCGGCCGGGGCGCCGGTCTAAGGCGGGCGGCCAAGAGCGAACCTTTCCTTTGCCGAATGATGAGATTCTTGCCCGAAGCTCCTTGGAATCGGCCGCGGATGCCTATCTGCAATATGCACCCGGCTCGGGCCGCGGACTTGTCCGGACTGATGAAGGGCATTTCGACGGATCAGCCGAGGCCTGGAGGCATTGGGACGGGGAGGGAGAGGTTCCGTCAACTTGCGCCAAATGCCACAGCGCCCAAGGCCTCCCCTACCTGCTCGATAACGGCACCATTGACAAGGCCATGGATATTTCCAACGGCCTGCTCTGCCTGACCTGCCATATTGTGCCGCCCCAGACGAGGCCAGCCGGTCCGGTGACATTTCCCTCCGGAGTGAGCGTGAACCTGGCCGACAGCTCCAACCTGTGCCTCAACTGCCACCAGGGAAGAGCTTCGAAGTCCTCGGTTGACAGGGCGATTGCCGGCGGCCCGGGACCGTACAGCTTCACCAATATCCATTATTATGCAGCGGCGGCTTCCTTCTTCGGTTCCGAAGTCCGCGGCGGATACGAATTCAGCGGAAAAACCTATGCCGGCCGCAATATATTCACCAACCACAACGGGCTTTTTACGAATTGCGTCGAGTGTCACATGGGAACCAAGAGCTTCAACAGGAAGCACGATGATTCGGACGCCTTATTCCACAACGTCCAAGCACCCAACCCCGCCGATTGCGCGCCCTGCCATGGCCAGGACATCGCCCAGCCCCATCCAGGCGCTGACCCCAGCCAGTTCGAGTTCGAAGGGATCCGGCCGGCCCAGACTCCTGACTACGACGGAGATGGGAACAAGAACGAATCCCTGCAGGCGGAGATCAAGGGCCTCGAGGACGCGCTTTACACGCAGCTTCAGGCCTACGGGAGGAGTATCGGCGCCCCGATTGTCTATAGCGAAATAAGTTATCCATATTTCTTTAAAGATACCGACGGGGACGGAATTGCAGACCCTGCTGAGCTCACTTCCAGCAACGGGTACGGATTCAGCGCGGCCATGCTCAAGGCCGCCTATAATTTTCAGATGAGCAAGAAGGAACCCTGCGGGTTCATCCACAACCCCCTCTATATCGCTCAATTGCTCGCGGACTCCATCGGAAGTCTGGGCGGCAACATGGCCAAGTACACCTGGCGGTAAGATCCATTTCTGTAATTAGAGATGATAAGCAGAGGGCGACGGGGCGGGGGGGGCCCCCGACGAGGCTCGGGAGATGTGGTTCGAAGTCAAGCTGCGATTTCCCACATTGGTTTCTTGGAGGGAGAACGCTCCGCGTTCCCCCTTCCAACGTTCGCTGCGCTCCCTGCCTCCCCTTCTCGAGCTTTGCTCTGCGACCAAAGGGGCCATCCCCCTTGGAACCCCCTGATTTGCTTGCGCAAATCAAGATTGTCATTGCGAGCGACAGCGAAGCAATCTCAAACTGAGATCGCCACGGCATCTTCGATGCCTCGCGACGCCCGCTCGTCGCTCATACGGACTTCTCACCACATCATCCCTCGCCTCCTCCCCCTGGCGGGGAAGTCGTGGCAGGACCCTATTCTAAAGCAGAATGCTTACGGAAATGAAGATGCTTACCGCCAATTTTTTGACTTTTCCTGCGGGCGATGCTATAGAGTAATCCGCCAATTTCAAGCAGCGGCTTCTATCCCCGTCGAGGAGGTGCATCATGAAGCGAAGAATCGTCGTGGGGATTTTCTTGAGTTTTCTTGTTGCGCCGGCGCTCCTTGGTCAGGAATGTATGGAGTGTCATAAAAAGGCCACACCCTACATCGTCAGCGATTGGCTGCTGAGCGAGCACAGCAAAAATGAGGTGGGCTGTTCTATTTGCCACGGCGAAGGACACAAGACCGCCTTGGACTTTGCCAAGGCCGGGATCCCTACGCCAGAAACATGCGCTGCCTGTCACGAAGACCAGGTGAACCAGTTCAAGCGGGGCAAGCACGCCCTGGCCTGGGCGGCGATGAAAGCCATGCCGACAGCGCACGCTCAGCCCGTGGCAATGATGGAAGGAATGAAGGGCTGTGGCGGATGCCACAAGATCGGGCTGAAAACAGAGGCGGAAATAGCGGAGCTCGATAAGGCCGGCGCAGGGTTCGGCCGGGCCTCTTGCGACGCCTGCCATACGCGGCATATTTTTTCCGTCACCGAAGCCCGGCAGCCCCAAGCCTGCCAGACCTGCCATATGGGCTTCGATCATCCTCAATGGGAGATGTACTCCGCTTCCAAGCACGGCGTCCGCTTTCTCTTGAAACAAAATAAAATCCTCCCCGAATCAACTGCCGCGCCCTCCTGCCAGACCTGCCATATGCAGGAGAAAAACCACGAAGTCCGGACTGCCTGGGGATTTCTGGCCGTGCGGCTGCCGATGCCTGAGGACAGGCAATGGGCTGCAGACAGAGCCACAATTCTTCAGGCTCTCGGCGTTCTGGACCCGAGCGGTAACCCCACGCCAAGGCTTGATGTCGTCAAGGCGGCCGACGTCGCCCGTCTGACCCAGGAAGCCTGGCAGAAAGAACGGGACAAGATGATCGGGATTTGCACCAGTTGCCATAGCGCGAATTTTGCCAAAGGAGAGCTCAAAAAAGGCGATGAGATGATCAAAGAAGTCGACCATCTGATGGCCGAGGCCATCCGAGAAGTCGCCTCCCTTTACCAGGACGGCATCCTGCCGAAACCGGCAAGCTACGCCTATCGGTTTCCCGACCTTCTGACTTTCCATGACGCGCCAACCGAAGTGGAGCAGAAGCTCTTCGTCATGTTTCTCGAACACCGGATGCGCTCTTTTCAGGGGACTTTTCATGCCAATCCGGACTACGCTCTCTGGTACGGTTGGAGCGAAATGAGGCGGTCGCTCACAGAGATCCAGACTCTCGCAGCGGAGATGCGTAAAGGCCGCACCTAGAGAGGATGGCCAAAAATTGAGTATTCCGATATAATTAGTAGTTATTAAACAGACGACTCAAGGATGCGGCATGAAAGCCCTGCTCAATTTTTTCACTTCGGTCCGGGTGGCCATCACCCTACTGATTATCCTCATCTGCGCCTCGATCGTCGGAACGCTAATCCCCCAGGGAAGAAGCACCCAGGAATATCTTGTCCGCTATGGCCAGCTCGGGGCGCTTCTTGAGCGCCTGCAGTTCACCAGGCTGTATCAGTCCTTCTGGTTTGTCGGCCTGCTTGCGCTCTTTGCCGTGAATATCATCGTCTGCACGCTCGAAAGGCTCTTTCCCAAATTCCGGCGGACCTTCCAGACCAAGTTGGAGACCGAACCCAAGAACATTCTCGCTTTGAAAATCAAGGACAAGTTCAAAGTCGGTTTGTCCGCCGCCGAAACCAGAGAAATGGTCAAGAAGGAACTCCGCCGCCGGCGCTACCGGCTCAGGGAAGTCAGAACCGATAATAGATCTTGCCTGACCGCCCGGAAGAGGGTCCTCGGCTGGTTCGGGTCTGATGTCGTCCACTTGGGCCTCCTGGTGATCTTGGCCGGCGGAATTGCCAGCGGGCTCGGCAGTTTCCGCCAGGACCTCACCTTTACCGAAGGCCGGACTCTTTCAGTCCCGGGGGCGGATTTTACTGTCCGGCTGGATCAATTCGTGACGGAATACTATCCTAACGGAAGCGTCAAGGATTGGAAAAGCCTCCTCACTGTGACTGAGGCCGGAAAGCCCCTCTTCCAAAAAACAGTCGAAGTCAACTCTCCCCTCAATCATCGAGGCTACGTGTTTTATCAAAGCGGCTACGGTTCGGATTGGGACCATCCGTCGCTCGAGGTCTGGGTGAAGAAAAAGCCGGACCCAAGTTACCTTAAAAAGGCCTGGCTGAAAATCGGCGAGAAAACGGCCCTGAACGGTGAATCCCTTGTGCTCAACGCCGTCCGGTTCATCCCTGATTTCGTCCTGGACGAAAAAAACCAGCCGGCCAGCCGCTCGCTCGAGCCCAATAATCCAGCGGCCTTCATCGAAGGCTGGATAGGAACAGAAAAGGTGTTCTCCGGCTGGATTTTCGCCAGGTTCCCGGATTTTTCGCGTCTCCACTCCGGCGCCAAGGAAGCAGATATCACTCTCGAACTCAAAGATGTCCGGGCGCCGAGCTACTCAGTTATTCACGTGGCCAAGGACCCGGGCGTCTCGCTCATCTGGGTCGGCTGCGTCCTGCTGATGGTGGGGCTTGGCCTGGCCTTTTACTGGCCGCCACGAGAGTTAAAGATTATTTTAGAGGACAGCCAGGGGAAGACAGAGGTCACGGCCGGCGGAATTTCCGTCAAAGCCCGGGAGGCCTTTCAAACGGAATTTGAAAGCATCATCAATTCTCTCAGGATACGCAAATGACCGAATCCACTTTTTTTCTGCTCGCCTTCATCCTTTATGCTTTAGCGGCTGCCTTCTATTTCTCCCATCTTTTCTCCAATAAGGAAAACAGGGCCAGGATTGGTTTCTCTGTGGCTTTGACCGGCCTCCTCGTCCATACGCTGGCCCTCATTTTGAGGACTGTGGAAAGCGGCCATGCGCCTTTCACCAACATGTACGAGTCCCTCTCTTTTCTGGCCTGGGCGTCCATCCTGGCCTTTGTTATTATTGAGGCAAAATACAAGGTCAAAAGACCGGCCGGCTACCTGATGCTCATTGTCATCGCCCTTATGGCTTTGGCGTCTTCGCCTCTCATGCCGAAAGAGACGACTCCTCTAGTTCCGGCGCTGCAGAGTTACTGGCTCTGGCTACATGTCTCTGTTACCCTAATCGGCGAAGCCTTTTTTGCCATCGCTTTCATTACGAGCATCATGTACCTTGCGGCCGACGCCAAGGAACGAAGAGGGAAAGCGGCGAAATCAGCGCTCACAGCGGAAAAACTGGACTCGATCAGCTACCGCTCTATTGCCATCGGTTTTCCTCTCTTCACCCTAGGCGGCCTTGTCTTCGGCATGGTTTGGGCCTACAAGGCTTGGGGAAGTTATTGGAGCTGGGACCCGAAAGAGGTCTGGAGCCTGATTACTTGGTTTGTCTTTGCCCTGTATCTCCACACCCGGATCGTCATGGGCTGGAAGGGCCGGCGGTCGGCCGCCATCGCCATCATCGGATTTCTCGCCGCCCTGTTCACCTACTTTGGCGTGAATTACCTGCTGGCGGGGTTGCATAGCTATGCTTAAGAGCAGCCGCAGACTCAACCGGACCATCGAAGAAAGCGATATTGAATGAAGATACGGATCACCAAGAAAAGGAGTCTGATATTCCTTTGTGGTCTTGCGTTTTTCCTGCTTCTTTTCATCGCCGCGGCAGAAATCACGTCCCAATCCCGGTTCTGCTCGACCTGCCACTACATGAAGCCCTTCTATCAGAGCTGGAAAACCTCTTCCCACGGCACCATCCAGTGCAGCGTCTGCCATTATCCTCCAGGGTTGAAATCTTTCTTCAGGGCAAAAGTGGAGGGGCTGATGCAGCTGGGCCGGTATTGGAGCAAGCTTTACCTCAAGTCCAGACCCTGGGCAGAGATTCCGGATGAAAGCTGCCTCCGTCCGGGCTGCCACGACACCAGGCTTCTCCAGGGCCGGGTGGAATTCAAGACGGTCGTCTTCGACCACAAGATCCACTTCGAGGATTTGAAAAGAGGAAAGAAGCTCCGCTGCACAAGCTGCCATTCCCAGATCGTTCAAGGGGAGCACATAACTGTCACAGAATCGACATGTTTTATCTGCCATTTTAAAAAGAGCGAACACTACCCCCAGATCGGCGAGTGCTCCCACTGCCACATCCAGCAGGATTTGATATCAGAAAAGGGATCCCGGTTCGACCACACTCTCGTATTTGAAAAGGGCTTCAACTGCGATAAGTGCCACAGTCAGGTCATTGTCGGCGACGGAGCCGTCCCTCGCGAAAACTGCTACAAGTGCCATTTTGAGAAAGAAAGGCTGGATCAATATTCTGATACAGATTTGATCCATTCGACTCATATCACAGCCCATAAGATTGAGTGCAACCAATGCCATCTCCAGATCCAGCACAAAATCGTTAAAGATATCGAAACAATCGCCGATTGCCGGACCTGCCATACGGGGTTTCATCAGGCCCAAAAGATCCTCTACACAGGGGAAGGCGGAAAAGGCGTTGCCCACGCGCTGCCCAATGTCATGCTGGAAAAAGGACTGAGCTGCAAGGGCTGCCACATGTTTCATGAGGAAGCAGGCGGCAAGCTGGTCAAGAGCGAGACCATGATCTCCAAGGAGCAGGCCTGCGAATCCTGTCACGGAACAGGATTCGCCCGAATCCTCCGGAACTGGCAGGTCTCGACTGAGAAAAGGCTGAACCAGATCAGGAGGATCTATCAAAGGTCTTCCCAGGAAGTAAGAATGAGCAAGGTCCCCCATCGGGAAAAGGCTGGGTCGTTGCTGGACGATGCGGCTTTCAATATCGACGTCGTTGAGAGAGGCAAGAGCGTCCATAACATGGCCTACTCGCAGGAACTGCTTCAGGCTGCCTTTGCCTATATGGAGGAAGCGCTCCAGCTCATCGGTTCCTCTTACACGCCCGAAAGATTCCTGCCCAAAACACAAGACATTCCCTCGCAATGCTCCCAGTGCCATGCCGGGATCGAAGAGATCAACAGCCAGCTCTACGGGCTTTCCTTTCCCCATAAAACGCATGTCGTCAGCCAGAAAATGGAGTGTTCGACCTGCCATTCCAACGCGAAAAAACACGGGGAGTTCATCGGCTCCAAAAAACAGTGCGCCGCTTGCCACCACCAGGATCCCAAGACAGACTGTGGAAGGTGCCATGTCCTGCAAAAGACACTCTATGCGGGGGGGACTCTGGCCGCTTGGGAAGTCCCCAAGGACATGATGGCCGAGGCCAACGTCGCTTGCGCTGATTGCCACAGCCAGGAAAAAGGACAATTGCGTCCGGCCGGAAGCTCCACCTGCTCGAATTGCCATGAGGAGAGCTACAAGAAGATATTTGAAAAATGGCAGGATGCCTATAAAAAGCAGCGGGAATCGCTCCTCGCCGGCATGGAGGAAAAGAAAAGGCTCGACCTGGGTGAGTACGACCGGGCCAAACTGGCTGAAATTGCGGAGATGCTCAGGATGCTCGAAAATGACGGCAGCCTCTCGGTCCACAACTCTCAGTTCATTGAAGGGCTGTTGACAAAACTCAAACAAAAGGTAAAATCTATCGGAGAAAAATAGGAAAATGAAGAGGCGAAAGTTCGTCAATTTCTTTCTCGGAGGGTCTCTCCTGGGGACTGCGACTTCCCTTCTTTATCCCATCGTCCGGTATCTCATTCCTCCGCGCCAGGCTGAAGCCGTGGCCAGGAAAATCGCCGCCGCCAAAGTGGGTGAGCTGGCGCCCAACTCCGCCAAGCTGTTCAAATTCGGGTCCTCTCCCGCGCTGTTAATCAATACTGCCGACGGTCAGCTCCGGGCTTTTTCCGCCGTGTGCACTCACCTGACCTGCACCGTGAGCTACGAAAGCGACACCGGCACCCTCTATTGCCCCTGTCACAACGGCCGGTTTGACCTAGCCGGGAATGTCATATCCGGTCCGCCGCCGCGCCCCTTGGAGGCTTACGAAATCGAGGTAGGGAGCGGCGATATTTTTGTCTCGAAGAAATCTTAGAATGAGCCAACTCATTAGGAAGGCCACCGACTACCTCGAATCCAGATTCCAATTTTCCGCCCTGCTTGAATTCGGCAAGAAAAAAAAAGTCCCAGAGCATAAGTATTCCTTCTGGTATTACTTTGGCGGGCTGTGCCTTTTTCTTTTTTCCGTGCAGGTCATTACGGGAATTCTCCTCCTGCTATATTACACTCCCTCGGTCGACGCGGCTCATGAAAGCATCGTGTTTATCATGAGTCAGGTCAAATTCGGGTGGCTCATCCGCTCTGTCCACAGCTGGACGGCCAACATCCTGATCGGAGTCATATTCATCCACATGTTCAGCACATTCTTCCTGAAAGCCTACCGACCGCCGAGGGATCTCACTTGGGTCAGCGGGTTCTTCCTGCTTCTCTTCTTCCTGGCTTTCGGGTTCAGCGGCTATCTTCTCCCCTGGAACGAGCTCTCGTTTTTCGCCACCCGGGTAGGAACGGACATCGCCGGAGCTGTCCCTGTCGTCGGCAAAGCCCTCAAGACGTTTATCCTCGGAGGCCCGGAGGTTTCCGGCGCGACACTGAGCCGATTCTTCTGGCTTCATGTCGCTATCCTGCCGGCTGTTGCGCTTGTCCTCATAGGGATCCATATCTTCCTGGTCCAGGTCCTGGGGATGAGCAAGCCCATCGGGGTCTCCGAGACAAAGGAAATTTCTTTTTTCCCCGCCTTCATCCTTAAAGATGCGCTGGGCTGGCTTCTCGTCCTGACCGCTATCGGGGTCATCTGTGTTTTTTTTCCCTGGGAAATAGGTCAAAAAGCAGACCCTTTTGCCCCGACGCCGGCCGGTATCAAGCCAGAATGGTATTTTACATTCATGTTCACGACTCTTAAAATCATCCCCGCTCATATTTTCTCCCTGGAAGGCGAGGTCCTGGCCATACTTGGATTCATGCTGGGTGGATTGCTCTGGATGTTGGTGCCTTATCTTGACCGGAGGTCTGGCCGGGAGGTGAAGAGCCCGGGTTTTTCGATCGCAGGAGGCATCGTTTTGCTTTACATTATCGTCATGACGGCGCTCACCTACCTTGCGCCCAAGACATAAAAGAAAACCAAGAAATTTTGAAAGTGAAAAAAAATAAAGAGCAGAACAAAAAAAGGAAGCAGCCAAAGCTGTTCTCAGTTCTTCTGCTCAGTCTGCTGCTCACCCTTCCTCTATCGCTCTCCGGACAAAAAAACTCCTGCTTGGAATGCCACAGGGAATTGGAGGACCAGAGCCTGCGCGCTCCTGCGGACGGGTTCGCGACGGATATTCATCGGCAGTTCGGCCTGGGCTGCCAGGACTGCCACGGCGGCAATCCCCTCGAGGACGATATCGAGCTGGCCAAGGACAAATCCTTCAAGGGAGCGCCCGGCAAGGTCAAGGTGCCGGAAGCTTGCGGCTCCTGCCATTCCAATTCCGAGTACATGAGGCGCTTCAATCCCAACGTCCGCGTGGACCAGCTCCAGGCCTATTGGACGAGCAAGCACGGCGAGCTCCTGCGAAAGGGCGATGCGAATGTTGCCGTCTGCACAGACTGCCATGGCGTTCATGGAATCCAGGCCTCTAATTTCCCCAAGTCCTCGACTTTCGCCTGGAACGTCCCTGAGACTTGCGGCCGCTGCCATTCGAGCCAGGACGGGATGAAACCCTACGGCCTTCCCGTCAACCAAGTCAGCGATTACAAGCAGAGCGTCCATGCCGCTGCCCTTTTCGATAAAAAGGACCTCTCAGCGCCCGTCTGCAATGACTGCCATGGAAATCACGGCGCTGCGCCGCCCCAAGTGACGTCAGTCGCTTTTGTCTGCCGGCAGTGCCATCCGAGCGCGGGAGACCTCTTCAGCCAAAGCCCGCACAAGGTGGCATTCGACGGGCTGGGGATTTCCGAATGCGAGGCCTGCCACGGCAACCACAAGATCCTGATCCCCACCGACGAGATGCTCGCCGGAGGAAGCAACGATGTCTGCAGCCAGTGCCATGACACCGGGACAAAGCCTTATGAAACCGGAGTCGAGATCAGCCGGAAACTCTCGGATTATGTATCTGCATTTCGAGACGCCGAAGGCATTCTCGAACGCGCTGAAAAACAGGGCGTCGAGGTCAGCGAGCCCCGGTTCAAGCTCCAGGAGGCCTCCACGACCCTGATCCTCGTCCGGAACCTGACTCACGGGCTGGCGCTCGAGGACATGGAAGCGAAGCTCGGCGAAGGGAACACAGTCATCGCCGAGGTCAAGGCGCTCGGCGGCGCCGCCCTGAAAGAAGCAAAGTTTCGAAAGACCGGCCTGGTTATCGCTACGGTCTTTATCTTCCTGCTCGCCCTGGCCCTCTATCTTAAGATCCGCGACGTCCGCTCC
>Ga0209725_1001515_pt1 | contig 12994 bp, 15 predicted proteins | sample I18A1metaG_FD_184145 | JGI IMG/M metagenome (GOLD analysis project Ga0209725, IMG submission 184145) | Lake sediment bacterial and archeal communities from Gulf of Boni, Indonesia to study Microbial Dark Matter (Phase II) - ​I18A1 metaG... | ecosystem: Environmental > Aquatic > Freshwater > Lake... | reverse complement strand
CTTGAGAAACCTTAAAGCAGTGAGAATCTCAACAGATTCTACGAGCCTTTATGCGGGGGTTGCCAAGTCAGGTCAAAGATGACCGTAAACGCAGGTCATTGAACGCGCAGGGCTTAGGACCCTGTCCCGTAGGGGTTCGTGGGTTCAAATCCCACCCCCCGCACTTTGGCATGAACCCCCCTCCTGTTTAGGGATTCATTTACGTTTTCTGAAGACCAAAAGATTTTCAGAGGTTGTACAGACATACTCAAACCCTGCTTCTACAAGCTTACACGAGTCCACAGCGTTTTTGCCAACCTTTGAGATGAATTCGTCGGACTCGAAGTTAACGAGATGGGTATAGACCAACGTGTTCTTGATGTTCTCATGGCCGAGAACTTCCATGACATGAAGGATCTCTTTGGTTCGGTGGTACTCCATCGTTCCCTTGTAATGCCTTAGCGTTTTGAATGTTATTCTGTTTATGTTTGGGTTCTTGAGTTTGGCTGCTATTCTTCTGCGTTGTTTCCTGAAGTTCTGCGCGATATACGGTTTGGAGAAAGAGACTTAAAACTGCGCATAGCAAACATTGAAGACCTAAGGTCGCTAGATCAACAGTCGACATCTTCTGTTGACTTTCCAGAAGAAATCTACATCAGACCAATTCTCTCATAATCAAGTGTCGGTGATATTGTTCTTGACCCGTTCGCCGGAGGCGGGACAACTGGAGTTGTTGACCTCCAAGCCCTGCGCGATTTCTCCGCCGCAGCCGCATCTAGAGGGCAAGGAGTAGGCCTCAAGTAAATAAGTTAAACAGGTTTGATAGATGCAATAGAGCTATCTTTCTCGTATAGCCTTACTTCTTCGAGGTGACGCAAGCATGGTGAAGTATGTTAGTTTTAGAGGGCCTGGAGACGCTTATCTCGCAGTGTATCATAGAGATACTTCAGACATAACGGCCGAGATGCAGATATGTTTCTTGGTTCGTAAATGGGAGATTATCGCGATGAGCGATCGGGACTTCGAACTACTAAACATTGCAGGCCAAATCCGGGAAGGGCAGCTCTGCGAAGCCACCCCAACTGGATGAATATCAGATTCTAATGAGAAGCTACGCGAGCGCGGATATGCGTCCAGGACAGTATCCCCTTCCTTGGTGTAGATCTGAATCAAGCGTTTACAGAGCTCAACTGGGAACATTGGTGGATGCCGGAGCTTGGCCTCTTCAGGCGTTTATGCGATATCCCAGACGCTGATTGAATATCTTTCCCAAGTTCTCCAATACTCTTCCAAACTAGCTTTTTAACTGAACGCCGTAGACGCGCATATAGTAGAATAGCGATTGCGTGATGCCAGCGATTCGACCCCGGGCCTAGCGCATAGGAAAATCTCCTCACGGGAAAGGATCGCCTAGGCGGATCATCTAGAGCAGTCCTATCGCCATCGCTTCTCTTGCTTGTCTTCACATAAGTATTTTATGCCTATTTCAAGCTGAGTTTCAGAAACTGGCCCGAGTGACGAAGACTAATCCAATACGCTTCTAGGCATCTCTCCAGCAACAATTTCGGGAACGCCCTGAAATACACTACTTTTTCTCGATCCAGTAGTGGCCGCAGTCTTTGCATTGAAACTCCCTGTGAATCCGACCATACTTCGTCTTCTTGGGTTTAGTGACTTGACGAACATTCATACCATGACATCTAGGACAGACAATAGGCATAGTCGGAACAACCGTCCAGTGGCATCTCCTCCTTCTTATAAGTTGTATTCGCACATATCAAAGATAGTGCTTTCGTGACAATCGATTGGAATCCTCGCGTTTCAGGAAGTGTGCTAGTAAAGGTTGGAAGTTATTGCCCAGCGCATTAAAGCAGCATCCTGCGTTATACGGATTGCGATTCCAGTAGCATTCTTCAAATTACCTGAGCCTGACTGCCATAGACGGAGTAACGGTTGCCGTAAGAGCTTTGTTTGACAAATATTGTTGACCTATGGCTCGCAAACACGCGCTAGGTATGCTCAATATCATCAAGGAGATGTCTTAGATCGAATCTCTCCTCGAAGCTGAAGACCTTGTCTCCTCGTAAGCCAATCTGGTCAGTGTGAATCGGATGAAAGAAAACCTTCATCTTGACGTAAAACCTTCCCACCTGGCCTTCCATAGTCTGCTCCAAAAACTTCCTTGCGATATGAATGTCAGGCACTCTTTTTTCGAGATCCCAAAGAGTTTCTACAGAACTCTCATTGACGCATTGCTGAAACCCGTAAAGGTCAAGGATAGGAATGTCAATGTCTTTGAAAACGTGTTCTATCTTTACACCCGTTACCAATACCGGAATAACCTTGACCCGATCGTGTGCTGCTTCTGTCGGGAAATAGTCTTTCATAACCTCTGAAAAATGCTCACGTATGTAGGAGACGCTGGTTTTCAATTGACTGATCCCTTCAGAAGCATCTCTAAACGCTCTTAGCACTTCCTTCCACTCACTGGAGTCGGAAGCTGCGATATTCTTGAGCTGGGCGACTATCAAGAGATTGCTTTTGTAGGCTAGGATGTCGATGTCGGTTATGCCCCTTCCCAAGTCGTTTTTCAACTTGACCGATGATCGAACCTCATAACCGGCCTTGCGGAGAATGTCTACAATTCGTTCTTGGAAGTTGTTCCCTAGCTCACGGGCGAGAGACCTGTAGTTTGCAGGTTGCTCTATAGCCAACCTTCTTCGAAGATTCCGAAACACGAAGTTGTTGGAAATTACGTGAGGTAAGAAGAGAATAATGTTACCAACTCTGATAATAGGACGGATGAAAATCTCATCTCTCTCTAGGCTCCTAAATGTAAGCAAGTCTATGATCCCGTTGATTTTCTGTCCATCCAGATTCGTCTGTTCTGCAACGCGTTGAACGAGCTGCTTAGCTGGTAGAATGAAAAGAAACTCAGTAAGTTCATCGAGTCTCAATTTTTTTCCCGTAAAGATCTTTTGATATCTCACGAAACCTCGAAGGTTCTTCCTATAGGACATATTCATCAACGCCGACCAAATACGAGTGTATTCCAAGATCGAACATGATTCAAGCCATTCGTTTCCTCTGAATCCCTGATCTTTCATCGAATTCATGAGGAAAGAGTACCACCAATCTGCCGATCCAGTTGGTCCGAGTTTCTCATTCATTCTAGACGTCGCCAGTTCTTCCTCAATTCTCATATCACGCAAAGAAAGCGCCGTTTCGTACTCATGGATTTTCTGCATATGTTTAGAAACTTTGAAAACTATTCTAGAATCATCAGATTCGATCTCCACGAGAGAAAAACGTGAAGCGTCTAAGTATCTCCTAATTATATCGTAGGTAAGCTCAAAAGTCCACGCCTCACATGCAGCCTCCAGCCTACTTCTATTGAGACTAATATCAAGTGATTGTGGCATTCCGCCACGAGCAATAGCTACACGAACAACTTTGCTTAGAGCGTCTTCATATTGATAGCGCAAGGACATCATGGTAGGATGATGTGGTCTTGACACTCGTCCAAGTTCCAACACCTCCAATTCCGTAAGTCGAGCTTCAAACATCACCAAGACGGGAAGCAATGCGGACGAGCTGGGAATCGTTGAGATCCGAAGCTTACTTTCCAGCTCTGCTAGTTCTTTCTCTAGGTTTAGAAGAGGTGACCTGCCGCTCAATTTTCTCAACTACTAGCGTGTTCATTACTGATTCCCTTATGTTAGCCTTTCTTTGAGCTCTTGAGATCCTTGGCTGGCTTACGTATCTCCTCCATAAGCTCAGTCAACATCCTAGCTTGTGTAGCCAATTCTTCTTCAAGCCTTCACGCTCACTCTCCGTTCTTTCAAAGTTGCTTCTTCTAGAATTGAAATTGTTCAGCCTGTGGCGCCGTCCCTATAGAGGTGTTGATCAACTCGTTTTCTAATGGAGGCAATGAAGGCTACGACAGCTAGCGGTTTAATCTTCATTTCGTTTGAAGTCTCGGTGATGCTCTTATACAACTATCCTTTCTTCCCTACACAGAGGGTCATCACCATTCCTCGAAAGAATCCCAGATCACGTCAGGGAAGACGATGATGAAAAGAACGTGGACATTGTCCGGTTGCGTAGCATGAAGAAACATAATCTTTGGGACAGATTCATAGAGCGTCTCTAAGTAGAGACAAATATCCCTCTAGAGTTAACCGAACAGAACTTGAAGGACGCGACCCCAAGAGGTCACATTTAACATATCATAGACATGGCCTGCGGTTGTATCTTTTCGTAGTCCTAGCTTATCCAAAACTTCCTCCACACCCTCCAAGAACCCCTATAACGAACTGTGGACTTGACCCTACAATCGTGGTAACGAAGGCCTTGGCATACTGATCGTAATCTTCTCAGTACTCAGCATATTCGGTGCAATGGGCGGCCTCGACGCAGGCCTAATCCTCGGCCTCATCGGAGGTGTACTAGCACTAACTTGGCACCCAACTAAAGCGCAGGGCAAAACACAGATGAATCGCATCTTTCAAGATAGGTCCAAAGGTCAGACTTTTACCTGATCGGAGGCGACCTGGGGCCCCGTGTTCAATTCCCGGCGGGCCCGCCATATCATTAGGGTTTGGCTTTACGATAAGAAGTTTGTTGAGAAACTGAAGCGAGTCAAGAATCTTGAGTCAAAATTCTTTAGAATCGAGGAGGTTAGCTTATGAGCGACGCGAATGACCTAATCACAATTCTCGTGGAAGATATAGATGACGAGATCCTATCGAGGATGCCAGACTGGTTTAAGATACTATGAAAATTTTATGAAAAACAAAGATGATGAACGCCGACGGTCAGGCTAGGTAAGGAAAAGAGTGGTTGAATCTTATAGTTTGTTCCACATGTCTTCTATTTTTGTCAGTTCAGTTTGGGAAATCTTTCTTGGCTTAGGCTTTATGTGCTGCGGCTCCTTGATATTATTGAAAGTATCTTGGGTGCGCTTGTTCCCGGCTTCAAATGGAGCAACTGGGCTTCCATCTTAGCACCAATCACACAAGTAAGAATATCTATAATTCTTGCAATGAGAATATTGGACATTGCTTTCTGAAGGACTGGCGGTTTCGACGGTTTACTCTAGAATTTCACTGGTTGCTCCACAAAAAATTTGCAACCTTAAATCGAGCCTCCCATCTCTCCATCCACTATCCCTAATAAAGGTTAATGTAAGGCTTTTATAAACTACAAGTCTCTTGGTCACCACGCACGATATTTACAAAAACTTTAGGACAGCACACTTAAGTTAAGGGTGAATACGTTTGGAATCACAGGATTATCCAACATTATACCGAGAAACTGACTCTTCATCAATTAATGCGCAGAAAAAACACTTTTGGCTTGTTCGGACAAAAATCGCACTATTGCTTGTTATAGCAGGCATTGCATCTATTGCTTGGAGTCAAGAACCTAATCTTCGGACCTCTGCGGCTATTGTTTTGGCAATTTTTCTCGTGGTCTCGATGGTTCTTAGTGCCATTATGGATATGAAAAAGTTTGACAGGATCTGGTTTAGCAGTCGGGCAATTGCCGAATCCGTTAAGACAGAGAGTTGGAGTTTTATGATGAAAATAGAGCCTTACGGTGACGCCATTCCAGATTCAGAGGCAGAAGATCGTTTACTTAATCGTCTGGACGGAATCTTGCACCTTCAGCCTTCTGTTTCCTCTGAGCTAGCTCCATATTTGCAGCAAGGCGCTCTGATTACTGAGCACATGAGGCAAATAAGGAATGAAACTCTTGAAAATCGTCGGACTTACTATGTTCAAAGTCGAATTCGTGACCAAAGACTTTGGTATGCTAAAAAAGCCAAGTGGAACAAAAGTCAAGAATCCCGGTGGTTCATCATCACTTGGATACTGCAGCTTGCAGCAGCTGTTATTGCTATAACTGTCATCGGATTCAGAGACTTTATTGTAAACCCTGTAGGCATACTTACAACGGCGGGGGCAGGAGCATTGTCTTGGCTTCATGCTAGAAGCTACCGTGAATTGTCTCAATCATATAGTCTTGTCGCTCAAGAGTTGGCACTTCTTGAAGACCGAGCAAACCAAGCCTCAACGGAAGAAAAACTGGCGAGGATTGTGCTAGACGTGGAAAGAACGATTAGTCGCGAACACACGATTTGGTTGGCAAGACGATTGTAACGCTTCCAAGATTAGCGTATGCAACTGCTTGGTTTACCTGAACGTGAAGGAGGAGGCCCCAACTCAGGACGACCCGCTATGAGAGCAGCTCTCTCAATTTCATCTGCAAAAGTATCAGGGGTCCAATCAATTACCTTAGCACCAGCTTCTACAAGCGCGGGAGGAACATCAACGTTCTCTGCACCTTTGAGACGTATGCCAAGAACCCCGTTGCCTCGTTCCAAACTTGCGCGAATCTCGTAATCTACCCAATCGCTCTCTGACGTATGTTTGCCTATAAGCACCACCGTTACAGAGGTTCCATCGAGTTGTTCCCTTATCTTGCTTCGTATATACTGCGGGTCTTCACTTTCAACTGGACTCAATAGATGTCTGCCAACGAATTCTACAGGAACATTCGGATTCCATTGCAGCAGGTTGAAACCCTTGGCTTGATTGATGTCATCGTATTGAAATGATATGAAGACGCGTCGGCCCGTTTTCAGTTCACTTCTATATCTTATTTGATCATTCGATTATTTAATGTCTCTCCCGACATTGCTGTGACAAGTCCATCAATGCTTCTTGGTTGATTCAATGTAACATCTTTTAACCAAAGAAAAGATAAACCCTATCCGCCTTAATCAGTATCTACGAAATCTAATGTCCAAAAATTGCAAAAAATCAAGTTCAGAATCTACTTCCTATAGAGTTGTTCGCCCGCCAAATCCTCCATGGACTCCTCTTGAACCCGGCGATGGCAGCAAAGCTGCTTTGTCTTTCTATTATAGCGACCAGCTCTCAAGCATACCTGTCAGAGATGTATCGCATAAAAATGACCCTAAAGCTGATCCGAATCTAGAGACATTGACTTTCGGCTTGTTCAGCACTTGCGACAAAACTATGCGGTCGACTATTGTTAGAGAAGGAATCGAGCTACATTTCTTCTGCACGAATCGCGGTGGAGTGCGAGTGTTGACAGGATATTATCGCATTGGCTGGTATTACAAGGTTCCAGCTACCAACAATGATTACATGCTAGCTGCTCGGGACGCGAGATTCGTCGCACCTGGGTTCCCTCTGCACGAATTGACACCTTATTTACGCGGGGTCCAACTTGACAAACGGTTTCGCACGTTCCGATACATCGACGGAAAAACTGCAGACCTTCTGTTGCTGTTACTAAAAGATACTCCTGATGCGACTTCTCAGTACGTATTCGAAATCCATCGCCTCGAGGAGTTAACTCTAAGAAGAGATGGCTCCATCTACCAAGGAAAATATCCGAATGGTTTTGGCTGGGATGCAGCAAAACGACCCATGAAATTGGGGTCATGATGCAAGAGTCCACGTGTATGTCCTCCTGTTCTAAGCAATTCCTGGGTTGAGCCTTCAGTCATGCACGAATTGAGCATGAACAGATGTTGTAAGTTTTAAAAGCCCAGATTCACCACTAAGAATGGTGATTCAGATGTGTATTATTTCGGATACTTCGTTGAAAGAATTGGTGTTTCCTGAAGAAAAGCACGAAGACGCGAAGAAGTGGTTTGAGAAAAGAGATTGGAGTTCAGTAGATGGAAAGATATTAATTTATCCCTTTAATATTAACAACTTAGGGCCTTTCAGTTACGACCTTTGCGTTGGCAGCGATGCTTTTTCGCTCAGCACACAGCGAAAGATTTCTATTGACGAAGAAAACGAACTTATGATTGAGCCCGGCGATGTCTCTTTGGTTTTGACTCAAGAGTATATTGGTCTTCCTCGTGATTTTGCAGCTTCAGTCATGCCGAGGTTCTCTTTTGTACGTGAAGGAATCATTCAAAGCATGACGAAAATAGACCCTACATGGTTCGGAAAAATAGTTGTGGCTGTCACCAACCATTCTAGAAAACCATTTCAACTAAGACGAGGTCACCCTTTTTGCACTTTAGTTATTCACAGACTAGATAAACCATGTTCCAGAGTACTAAATTCACTTGATACGCCAGCGTTAGGCAAAGAATCCATAGAATATTTTCTCAAAACAAAATGAATTTGGACTCGTTGTTGTTTGCTTTAAGTGTAATGGCACCCGTAAGGAGGCCAAATAACGTTGATGGTGAATTCAATCAAAGGAGTAAATGTTTCAGAGACTTGGTTGAATGCGATTAGCTTCATAATCGAAAAAGGTAGAAGGCAAGGAGGATTAAGCAGAGAGATTCTTAATCTTGTTAGCGTGACACAAAACCCTATGGAAACATGCAAGGAAGTTGATGATCTTTTCAGGAAGTACATAGGAAGCAAATGGATTGGCAAAGGATCAGACTGTATCTTCCCGATCACATCTAACCCCGCAAGAATAATGCCTCAGCATTGGACAAGAAATTACTGGGGAAGGCTTAGGAGGTATCGAGAAAAAATTGATCAACTTAGCTTTATCATTCATAGATTGGAAAACAAACCTCATTCAAAACAGTTATCGTGCGTAACTTTTGACCCTGAGATTGATATACAACCAAATCGACCTTTTAACCCGACGATGCCTTGTTTGATCGCCTTGGATATCAAATTCCGGAACGGAAAACTCAACCTTTTCGCAATGTTCAGGAGTCACGATTTTGGCAGAAAGGCCTATGGGAACTATATAGGTCTTGGGAAGTTACTGAACATGCTTGCCCATGAAACTGGTTATGATGTCGGAGAGGTAGTATGTTACTCTGTCTCAGCTCACATCCGCGCTAAGGAGTTTGATCCTATTAGCGCCCTTTTGGAAGACCACAAAGAGTGCCGGTCTGCCTCACCTAAGAAAGTTAAGATGGAAACAACTTTGGAGACTTGCAATCTGGTTTAGCCGCAGTGATATCTCCATATTTGTAATGCATCATTACTCTGCATCCGCCCATGCATTGCTGATATATCGCGCAACCACGACACTTGTCGGGGGGATTTGTATGGAAAAATCTGAACAATTGAAAAATTGGGGAGAATCGCCATATGTCCGACAAGTTAAACGCGTACTTTCTGAGATTTCCTGCGGAAAATGGTTGCCAACCCGAAGAGGCGGTGCATGGAAAAACTTCCCCGAACGCATCTATATGGACACGGTTTTCGGCCGCAAAGCAGGAGTGGTGGCCCTGCAATTTACCAAGTCGTGGATAATCCTGCTGAGTGCAAAAACCTGCATCAATATCGATGCCTAGCTCCTTTCGAGTTCTGATAAGTTCGTCGGTCAACCATTTTACGTCATTGGGATCAAGAGATAAATTCTTAAAGTCATTTCGTGCTCGTCCAGCTGGCGCTAAAGAAAGAATCCTGATCTTATGGCATCCAATTTCATGAACCCTTTTTACTATTTGTGGAATTTCTCTAAAATTCGACTTCATTGGAACAATAAAAGTCCTAACATTGGCGTGGTTACGCACTAGCGTGCATAGACCTTCCTCTGCAGCTTTCAAAGAACCCTTAACAGATGTTATCCCGTCATGAGTCTCAGGCTTCGATCCATAAAAGGTAACGGTTATCTCATCAACCAATCTCGCCATAATTGTGACATCCTTTGATTTGAGTAACATCCCATTTGTGTGAAGGTGAGTTTTTGAGTTTAAAGTACTCTTAGAATATGTTAATAGCGTCAATAGCTTGTTTCTACGTACTAATGGTTCACCGCCTGTGAAGCCTATGTTTTTCAGTCCTAGCAAACTAGCTTTGTCCAAAATTATCTTAATTTCTTTTGAACTCAGCTCTCTTCCTCTGGTATTCGACTGGGCTGAACAGTGAATACAGAAAAGATTACATTTTTTGGTAATTTCTATGTCAATATGTCGTAGCTTACGTTCGGAAGCAACTTCTTGTTGAAGATCATTTGCCTTCTTGTTCAATTCAATACCTCGAAGATAGATATCTTGGCATGCAAGTCTTTCATCGAACCAGATCAACGTTGACGAATGTTTTTAACTTCCCCTCCTTGCAATCACATCCCCGACTTCTGGCTCTTCAATTCTCATATGCAAGCCGTGAACAGCTTGCATATACTTTGTCTCGTCCGATGTCAAATAATTGGCCTTCCTATTTCCTTCGCATGGATAGCAATTAATCTCAATACATAGGATTATTCTTTTTCTTCTACGAGTTTCTCAGGAAATATCTTGAGACAGGATATTAGTGAAAAAGAAGCGAATAAGATGGAGAATGCACAACGTAGTATCAGGTTTATTACATTTGTAAGCCAACAATCTATAGGTAGGTTGCATGCAGAAAGCCTTTGAATGCTTCAAACAGCAGACCGAGCCGTTGCTTGAGCAACTATCTAAACTAAGAGGTTCAACAGTGTTTCCGCTTTTATTTCACCTTCAAGTGAGCATAACGCCTTGGGTTATCTCCGAGATATACGATTCCCTCATCAAATTTGGATCCCATATTGACGGAGATGCCGATGTCATTATTTTCTCAAGGGGAGGAGATGCTGACACCGCTTTTCATATTAGTAAAATGTTTCATAAAATGACTAAGGGAATTCTCTCATTTATTGTTCCTAGAGTTGCCGCCAGTGCAGCAACTTTACTAACCTTCGGCGGAAACAAAATATTCATGGGTCCGCCTTCTGAGTTAGGTCCTATCGATCCACAAATAGAGGTATCTCGTAACAGATTCGTTTCAGCTAGATCCCTAAGAGAGTCTGTTAACTTTTTCTTGGGAGAAATAATAGAACATCCGAATCTCCCAAAATCAACTGTAGAAGCCCTTCTTGAGAGGTTGCCCTTGACAGAACTAGTGGATTATGACCGATTGTTAGAACACACTGAAGAGTTAGCTGTCGACCTACTTAGGCTCAGGATGGTGACGGATGAGTCAAAGGCTGAACAAATAGCAAAGAAGGTTGTGCGAGGATTCAAATATCATGGAAGAAGTATCACAGTCAATGATGCTCTTGCATTAGGGCTAGATGTCAAGGAGATGCCCTCAGAACAGTGGAATATTGTATGGGAGTTCAGTAAAAAATGGGAAACAATGGCTTTAATCACAGCAGAAGAAGGGTCGGAGATACTTACTCTTAGAATCGGAAATGGAATAGCGTTTGTACCAAGCAGAAAAGCTGAAGAGAAAGGAGAAGAAGAGACACCGTTCCAGACTATATTGAAGAAGCTCTAGACCAACACTACGAGATCATCATTTGGGTTCGTTAACCCAACTTCCTTGGCTAGGTCTTGATACATATTTGTGTCACAGCCTACGACAATGTTCACATCATCAAGACCTTACGTAATGAAATTTTCAAAGAACTCCTTGCCTTCTTTGCCACTGAACTTTGTTAGGTACTCTTCCATTCCTTCCCATCCCAGAGCCTTGCATTTCTTACCTATGGGTATTGCTAAGTAGACCCTTACAGTGGTTCTGTGGGAGATTTGGAAATAACTTTAGTAAGACGTTTCGGGAGGATATCAGCAGTTTATCTCAGGGATGTTAAGAGGATTACTTACAAACGTCGTTTTCAAGAACATACTGTTTGGGGATCCTAGCGAACCTTGCATTTCTACTTGGGTGCTAGCAATCCTGCCGCTATTATGACTACGTCCAGTGCCATTACTGCTATCTTGAAGCAAACGCGTAGCTTTTTGGAGTATACTGTGAGCCTTCGCTTATTTTCTGCGGTTTCAGAAATAAGATGATTGTACTCGAAGATCAAGAAGACAGGCACTACAATTAGGCCGATACCAATGTAGAATATGATATCCAGAAGCTCATTATTCATGAGGGGGTTCATGCAACGGGATTTGTTGGTGGGATGACGCCGCTAGGCACCCTACCGCAGAAAGCATCAACATATCTATCTGGAACACCAAGCGTACCTATCTCACACATAAACCATTCAGGTCTTCTAACCTCTTAGCTCGCTAGTCTTGCTGAGGGGTGCTAAACGCGAATAAATGTAGATGTTTTCCCTTCAAACCGATCTTCCAAACCGCCAGATGTATAGCGTCTCAATCGTACTTTCCATAGGGACTGTAAGCGGGAACAGGGCTTCCCTAGCTTCGTTTGACGAAAAAATAAAAATTCTGGGAAAAATGGGGCCACGATGTCATACATTCTGACCATGGGCTAGGGCCATAGCCGACAGGAATGTCGCTCATGTCTAGGCTTGTGCTTGTGTGCCGTTTTTGAGTGGCCTTTAGCAGTCTCAACGATAGAAGTGATTGTTTTCAGCTTGCAGCCGCTTTGACTTCAGTAGTGTATCCATTGAATTCTTATGGGCTCGACACTCCAATATGTAAGTTCGTATTCAGTAGTCCCTTCAGGAACCTCGAAGGCGATGCTGCCTGAAATTCTGCCGCCTTTATGTAAGTCAATGAAAGATTTTAAGCGGTTGTCAAGCATGAGTGTTGCATGGTCATACCCATACTCAACATTGTTTACTATAACTTTGAAATACATCGGATCTACGGTGAATTTTCTGTCCACTTTATTTTCAATGTCCAAAGTCACTATCAGAAAAGTATACCCTTCATTTGGCTTATCATACCCTATTCGATCAGCATATCTTTCAGTATATCTTATTACAACATCATACTGTTGCTGTGTAGGAATTCCAACGATCCAGATAAAACCAAGGATCAAAACAAAACCAATGGCTATCGCAGCAATTTTCCGATTCATATCGTTTTCACCTCCTTTGCCTATTTTTCACCAACGCTTCGATGGATGTTACTGCTGTAACTTCCAAGAGTCTCTACCATCTTTTCGAGAACTTCCATGCGAATTCTTTGAAAATGTTCCCTGCGATCTGCATGTTCAGTTAGCCTACGATCTCGAATTATCCCAAAGTAAAATCCGATTGCGCCACTCACAATAGCATTAATGATTAGCGAACCAAACCAAATGAGAGTTGGATCTACCTC
>Ga0209725_1001511_pt1 | contig 13001 bp, 13 predicted proteins | sample I18A1metaG_FD_184145 | JGI IMG/M metagenome (GOLD analysis project Ga0209725, IMG submission 184145) | Lake sediment bacterial and archeal communities from Gulf of Boni, Indonesia to study Microbial Dark Matter (Phase II) - ​I18A1 metaG... | ecosystem: Environmental > Aquatic > Freshwater > Lake... | reverse complement strand
GGAAAAAGGTGCGGGCATGTCAAGACAGCCGTCGGACATCGTTGAGGAGCTCCTTCCTTTAGAAGGGGAGCTAAAGGGCCTCCGAGGCAAGCGGAACGATCTCAATGAGGAAGCTAGAAAATGGGCTGAAAAGAGAGATCAATTGAATGAGAAATTTAGGGGAATGACTGATGAAATACAAATCCTGAAGAAAAAGAGAGACGACCTAAACAACGAAGTCAAGAGGCTGAAAGGAAAAAGGGACGAAGCTAGATCGAGGATCGCTGAAAGAAGGAAGGAGCTCGACGAACTGAAACGGAAAATCGATTCTCTTAGAAAGCAAACTTCAACCAGCTATCCTGAGGCCAAAGAGACAATGCAGGCTCTAGACTGGAAGATACAGACCACTTCGATGCCGGCTAAAGAGGAGAACAAGCTTATATCCCGAATTAAGAAGCTGGAAGCGGACATAACTTTACACAAACAGGCCAGAGACTTGGAGGCAAAAGTGATGGAGTTGAGAGCTGAGATTGGAAGTCTCAAGATCCAAGCGGACACAATTCATAGCGAACTTTCAAAGTTGGCTGAAGAGAGCGAGGTATACCACAAGAAGATGATGGAAATCGTCGAAACAGCTTCTAAAGTCAAGGGCGAAGCAGACAATGCCCACAAGAGTTATGTCGACCTGAAGAACAGGGCAACGGACACGCATAAAGAGTACATGGAGCGATTGAATAGAATTCAGCAGATCGAGTACCAGACACGAGCTGCGGAAGAATCGGCGCGCCAAAAGAAGATAGATGAAGCCAAGATGAAACGTGATGAAATAGCCTCGCAAAAGTTGAAGAAAGGCCAGAAACTTTCGTTCGAGGAATTTAGACTGCTTGTTGAGCAGGGCAAAGTCTGATTGGTAAAGCTTTTAGTTTTATCTTCAGCATGTTCCTATAGGTTCTTGCAAGAGTTAAGATGGGTAGTGAACGTTTGATTCAAGCTAATATTGCTTTGATAGGCGGAACTGGTATGGAGGAATTGCTGAGAGAGGGTAGAGAAGTCAAGATAGGAACTCCATTTGGCCCTTCGCCCACTGTAACCTTGGGCAAGATAGGTTCTTTGAATGTGGCTTTCCTGCCTAGACACGGTGAGGAACATGATGTTCCACCTCATAAAGTGAACTACAGAGCGAATATGTGGAGCCTCAACAAGCTCGGCGTTACTAGAATAATCGCAACCAATGCTGTCGGAGCCGTGAATAGAGACTACAAGCCTGGAGACTTTGTAGTGCCGAGTGACATAATTGACTTTACCAAGATGCGAAGCCAAACATTCTATGATGAAGCACCTGTGACTCATATCGATGTGACTCAGCCGTATTGCCCAGAACTGATGTCTCTTCTAGTAAGAGCGTCGAGAAAGCATACTAAGAGAGTGAACAGGAACGCTGTTTTCGCCTGTACAGAAGGACCTCGATATGAGACTCCCGCTGAAATAGGGATGCTGAGAAGATTGGGGGCGGATATCGTTGGGATGACTGCAGCTCCAGAGACCTTCCTTGCAAGAGAACTGGAGATGTGCTATGCAACGATATGTTTCGTGTCGAATATGGCTGCTGGAATTCAAGCTAGACTCACGACGGAGGAAGTTGTCAAAGTTGCTGGAAGGATTATGCCTAAACTGCTCCTTATATTGAGGGACGTTGTCGGAATGATTCCGAGAGAGCGGAGATGCGTTTGCTCACGTGCACTTCAAGGAGCCAAGATCTAGGTGTGATATGTTGAGCCTTCGTGGATTCCTCAAGATGCTAGGTGCCTACCGGCTGTATGAGAGATGGCTGAGAGGTCAGGTTGATAGGCAGAATATGCCTCAGCATGTCGCCGTTATTCTAGACGGCAACAGAAGATGGGCTAATGAACGTTCACTTCCATATCTGAACGGTCATCTCTACGGCGCGAAGATCGCTGAAGATTTTCTTGAATGGTGTTTAGACCTGGGGATAAGAACAATTACCGTTTACGTTTTCTCCACGGAGAATTTTCAGAGACCTAGGGAGGAAGTGGAAAGAATACTACAGTTGATAGGGGATGAAGCTAGAAGGCTCCGGAACGACGAAAGATTGCATCAGAACAAAGTGAGAGTGAAGACGATAGGAAGAATAGATCTCCTGCCTGAAAGGCTTCGACAGATGTTACGCGATGTTGAGAGGGAAACGGAGAACTATGATGAGCACTACCTTAACATAGCGATTGCCTACGGCGGAAGAGCGGAGATAGTTGATGCTGCTAGAAAGATTGTTGAAGACGTGGCTAAGCAGAAAGTGTCCTTGAACCAGATAGACGAGGAACTTTTCAGCAACTATCTATACACATCTCACCTGCCAAACCCCTATCCTGATCTTATCGTCAGGACATCAGGCGAGGAGCGATTGAGCGGATTTCTACTTTGGCAGTCCGCATACAGCGAGTTATGTTTCCTTGACGTATACTGGCCGGATTTCAGGAAGATAGATCTGCTACGGGCTGTTAGAACCTACCAGCAGAGAAAGAGGAGATACGGCCGCTAACTCCACCCAGACCTGAAATGTTCGCAATATTCAGTTTTGCGCGTTTGATGTCAATATCCCACACTTGAATGATCCATCATTTCCATAAAGTGTGTTCATAAGAATCATTGGTCGCAATAGCTAAATCGAGATCCAATGAACTATTTTCGAAATTAAGTCGCATTCGCATCGAAACACACTTTACAAAGGAAATCGGTGGAAAAGGAAAGCTTTGGTTCACATAAAGAGGATTGATCTGAGAGGTTTCAAGACTTTCGGAAGAAAGGTCTCTCTGGCTCTTGACAAGGGTCTCACAGTCGTCACGGGACCGAATGGATCGGGCAAGTCAAATGTCATGGACGCTGTCAAGTTCGCCTTGGGAGAATTGAGCCCGAAGGAGCTTAGAGGTTCAACTCTCTCAGACCTTATTCACAAAGGTTCTATACAACTTGGACAGCGATCAGCCCACGTTTCTGTTCAATTTGACAATTCGGATAGGCGTCTTCCAATAGATTCTGAAGCGGTAACAATCTCCCGTGAGTTCCGCCGCGGCGGAGAAGGCATTTACAGACTCAACGGCAAACGTATCTCACGGAAACAGTTGACAGACGTCCTCTCGTCAGGAGATATTCAAGTCTCAGGTCATAACATTGTGCCTCAGCACGCCGTGACGAGACTTGCTGAAGTCACCTCGGAAGAGAGGAGAAAGATCATAGAAGATATGATAGGAATAGCAGTTTACGACACTAAGAAGAATGAGGCGCAAGTTCAGCTTCAGCAAGCTGACCTGAATCTCAGGGTTGCTTCTGCAAGAATCGACGAGGTCAGGATGCGGGTCGAATCTTTAGAACGGGAGAGAAACGATTACTTAAGATACACTTTCTTGAAAAGCGAAGTGAATCGCCTTCAAGCCCAACTGTTGTCAAATCGAATGAGCCGTCTTAAGACCGAAATCGCCGGCTTCAACGCTGAAGTTGACAATAGGCAACGAGACGTTGAATCTGTAAAGAAGAGAAGGGAAGAACTCTTAACGATACGAAGCCAGCTTGAAGGCCGAAGGAGAGATTTTGAAGAGAAGACCGTTGACAAGGGAAGTCAGCAGCTCTTTGAAGTTGAGAGGAATATAGGGGACGTGAGCGCAAAGATCGCGAGCATCAAGACTGAGATAGAGTCTGGAGAGGCTAACCTTAGAACGTTGATGAGGCAGAAGGAGGACCTCGCTCAGCACACCGATCAGTTGAACAGATCCGTGGAAGAGACCAGAGCCGAGATACGCAGACTCAAGAGCAGACGAGATAGACTCTCCAGCGCAATGGACGAGAAGAGGAAGCTTTACGAAAAGCAATCAGAAGCCCTAACAGAGATGAGGCAACAATTAGGCCAGAATACGAAGCGGATTGAAGTAGTAGAGAGAGAGGCTGACGGACTGATAAGGCAGCTTGTAAGGTTCAACGCGCTGATCAAAGGCAGCTCAACCAAGCTAGATCTTCTTTCAAGCCATATGCATACCCTTGAAACTAGAAAGGCAGAGTTCCAATCGTTGATTGAAGATGTGCAGGCGAGAACGGAGGAACTTTCGAAACTCAAGAGAGAGGAAGAGAGTCGACTGGAAGAGATCGAGCGTAAACTTTCGGAGTACGCTTCTCTCAAGGAAACGAGGCGGAAAGAGATAATCGACGCGAATGAGGTTGCGAAGAAGGCAAGAGTCTCCATTGTAGAATTTGAAACTCAGAGGAAGTTAGCTGAAGGACTGACGGCGGAACAGCGAGCGCTCTCCAAAATCGAGGAGATGGGGAGGACCGGGGCGATCCGAGGAGTTCTCGGACGTCTGGAAGATCTGATCCACTTCAAGGAAGAGCATCGTAAGGCCGTGGAGGCAGCTTCTGGAGGATGGATGAAGGCCCTCATAGTTGAAGATCTTGACACAGCAGTAGCGTGTGTTGAGAGTTTGAAGCGAACCAAACTTGGGAGAATTAAGATAATTCCACTGGTCAGTGTCGCTACGGTTCGCACGGTAGAAGATTTCGATGAGACTCCGGGAGTTCTGGGCCGCCTAGTTGACTTCATCGATTGTGACGACGATCTAGTTCCAGCTGTAAAATTCGTCTTTGGTGATACTGTTCTGGCGAGCAGCCAAAAGGGAGCGTTTCTCGCGTCGTTGAAAAATCTTAGGGCAGCTGTCGTCTCGGGAGATCTATACGAGCCTGGAGGAGGGATGGAGAGCGGATACTACAGGGAGCCGCTTGACCTCGAATCGTTGATCCCGAAAGATTCTGCATTGGAGAGCCTTGACGAGACTGTAGAGTCGCTTGAGTCTCTGGTGCAGAGAGGAGAATCCGACGTTATCAGACTTGACTCAGAGGTAGTAAGCCTAAGGGAGAGCCGAATCACAAGCCAGAACATGATCGCTTCTATGCAGAGAGAGATGGAAGGAATCAACGCTAGCCTATCCAGAGGGCAGAAGTCACTTTCATCCACGATCAAGAGACTCGCTAGTCTGAGTAAAGAAGTCGACAAGGAGAAAGTCTTCCTTTCATCTATTACAAATCAAAGGGCTCTAGTTCAAGACAAGCTCAATACGCTAGAGAAAGAGAAGACATCGCTAAGAGTGAGAGCGAAACAATCGCAGTTAGCTGATGCTGAAGCCAAGTATGCAATTCTGACCAAGGAACTGAATGAGCTCAATCAAGAACAGATTGCAGTCGAGAGCCGACAATCAACCTTGGAGTCAACTTTGTCAACGATCATGCCGAGCTTCGATCAAGCGAGAATCCAGTCAAAGGGTTTGGACCGCCAAGCGGAGAAGACAAGAGCGGATATGGAATCGTCAAGGGTACGACTGGATGAAGTAAAGAGACAGCTGGCCGAACTTGAATCTCAACGGGAGAAACTCTCTTCATCTCTAACTTCGGTGAGAGAGAAGAGAGGAGAATTCGAGGCTGAGATGAAGAAGATAGAGGTCGAATTGAAGAGCGTGTTCGATCGATACGAACCGTTGAATGCTGCCATGATGGAATTGAACTCGCAGATCAAAGAGAGAACTATGCAGGTATCATATCTCGAGACTGAGCTTCGAGCTCTAGGATATAAGCAGCTATTCGATGTAAAGACTGAGGAAGTTAAGAAAGTCGAGTCCACACTCAACGTGATCAAGAACGAACTTGAAAGCATAGGAGCAGTAAATCAACTAGCGGCAGTTCAATACGAAGAGGTCAAGAACAACTATAAGCAACTGTCAACTCGGATAAACGAGCTTGAAAGAGAGAAGTTCTCAATCCTGAACTTCATGAACGAACTTGAAAAGAAGAAGTTCGACACCTTCATGAAGGCCTTCGAATCGGTCAACAAGAATTTCCAAGAGATCTTCGGCACAATATCGAACGGAGGCTCAGGGAAACTCTTGCTCGAACACCCCGAGGACCCGTTCAAAGGAGGGGTCGATGTATACCTAAGATTCCCCGGGAAGGCTGAATTGACCATAGGAAGCGCAAGCGGCGGCGAGAAGTCAGTCGCAACCGTCTGCTTCATCCTAGCGCTTCAAGCGATACATCCGATGCCATTCTACATCTTCGACGAGATAGATGCACATCTCGATGCCGTCAATTCACAGAGGCTTGCTGATCTCCTTAGACAGCGATCCCAAGGTTCACAGTTCGTCGTCATTTCTCTTAAAGATACTACGATATCTCGCGCCAACAAGATATACGGGGTGTACATTCAAGATGGCGTCTCTCAAATGGTTTCTCTCCCACTGCCGGAGGCGCGGTAGTTGGCTGAACTTGAAAAACCATTCTGGCTACGCCCACCCTACGTCATACTGTTTGACCTACTTCGCTTACATAGGCTGAAACCTTGGGATGTCAATGTAACCTATCTACTCAACAACTTCCTAGCTGAGATGAAGAAGCAAGGGTACATAGACTTCTCGGCATCCGGGACTGCCTTGCTTTCATCAGCCTTCATCCACAGGATGAAGTCCGAACTTGTCCTGAAGATGGAGGAGCCGCCTAAGCCACCTCAGCCCAAACCTCAAGAGGTCATTCCGCCGCCTCTGCCCATCCCGATAAGATTCGAATACACATCAACATCTGTTGTAGAAGTTTTGAAGGCGCTTGAAGAAGTTCTCAGAAGTGAGAGATCTCTCCTCTTAGCGCAGAAATCACCTCTCAAGGCAGCTCAAGTGATAGAGCAACTTGACGAATTCCTCACAAACATAGAAGACCACATAAACGGGTTCTTTTCAATGCTAGTCGAACTCTCCAAGAAGAGAAAGAACATATCATTCAGAAGGTTGGTGAGAGGGCTATCTCTTCAAGAGATAGTTAGAGACTTTATTATGATGCTCTTCCTAGCTAGTCAGGGAAAAATAAGAGTATATCAGGAAGAAGATTTCGGCGACATAATAGTCAGCGTTGTCGAGGCGATCCCTACTGTCACAACGGACTGAAGACTCGGTTACGGAAAAAGAGAAGGAGCAGATAGCTCTCATTGAGGCTGCGTTGTACGTTACAGGCAGACCCGTTGACATGAAGATACTCGGATCGATAATTCGAGCTAGGAGCGAAGAGAGAATTCGTTCCCTCGCCAGGACACTTGCTGAACAATACAAACAGATGAGAAGCGCTATGGAGATCCTGGAGCTTCAAGATGGAAGGTTCGTCATGCAACTGAAGCCCGAATATGTCAGAAGCGTTAAGAGGCTCGCCACGAGGCAGCTTCTAACACCAGGCCCGTTAAAGACATTGTCTTTCATAGCATTCAAGCAACCCGTCACACAATCTTACGTGGTCCGAGTTCGCGGCAACTTGACTTATGGACATGTCAAGGTCTTGAGAGAGATGGGTCTAATATTGGAGGAGAAGCTAGGAAGAACGAAGATACTGCGAACGACAGAGACATTCGCAGACTATTTCAATCTGAGCCATGACACAAGATTGATGAAGAAACAACTTGAGAAGCTCTTTGGTGAACTGAGCCAAGTCAAACCTGAAGAGAGGGCTTCTACCAGTCATGTTCAATCAGAAAGTCTCAAGGACTAGCGTTCTGGCGGGATAAGGCTTATATTTCCGCAGGTCTTCGGGAGTTCTAGCTTTGAGATATTGAGGTGCGAAAGATCTTGCCACAGGGGCATGGGGATCTCCATAAACGAAAGAAAAGTGGAGGTAGGAAGAGACCGTACAGAGGGAAGAGAGCCTTCGAGATGGGAGGCGATGCGACTGAGACTCTCGTCGGAGAGAATAAGCTCGTAAGGAATACGGCGAGAGGCGGCCGCTTGAAAATAAAGGCTCTAGCTTACGGATTTGCGAGCGTAACAGATCCCTCAACTCAAAAGTCACAGAAGGTTCAGATCTCGAAGGTCGTCAAGAATCCCTCGAACATCGATTACCAAAGGAGAGGCGTAATAACCAAGGGAGCGATAGTTGAAACGCCGCTAGGTCAAGCGAGAGTAACCTCAAGGCCAGGGCATGATGGTGTGGTGAACGCGATCCTCCTTCAGAAATCTTAAGTTGAAAGCTCACAATACTTCGGAATTCTCTTTTAGATTTCATCATTCACTCTCATGAGTCTACTTCAGAACATGATAAATAGAAGCCTGCGAATCAAACCTACTCCTCAGATAGCACGGTAAAGGTTGGAGCACTTGAAGCAGCGTGGAAGAATGATCGTTTGGCTCGCGAATTTGGACTCTTCCAAATCTAGGAGACAAGGCCGAAGGTTGCCTAGAGCCTCATGCCTTGAGATGCCCAAACTTGCCGAGGTTGAGGATGCTGCGAGAGCGCTTGGTTTAGAATCGACTTCGAGAAGCGATACAGCTAGACCATCAAGACCATGGGAGAAGACAGGCTACATAATGGTCGATAGGAAAGGCAAGACAAGGGATTTCACCCTCAAGTCGCTGGCTCAGGCTATACAAAGGTCGAGGCAAACCAAGCCTAAGGGCAAGCCGAGTTAAGGATAAGTGGAGTGCTAGAAAACTATCGGCAAGGACAAATTCACGGCGCATGCCATTATTCGGAAACAGTAACTCGTCAGTGAGAATTGATCCAGTATGAATGAACTCCTGTTGCTCGCGGCCACATCATTTTTAGTAGGGTTCCTCCGTATTCCTTCTGGCGATCAGCATAAAATTCATTTATGATGGGTTGACAGCGCTGTTTCAAATCTAGAAGAAAACTGGGCATTAGACTCTCCATTTGGTTCCTTCAGCTGTGTCCTCTAAGATCACTCCAATTTTCTTTAATCGATCGCGAATCCTATCGGCGGTTTCCCAGTCATTCTTCCTTCTCGCTTCGTCTCTGATCTCAACCGTCAAATTCACTAGCTCCGTGGAGATGTCTCTAGAGGGTTTCTTGCCTTCTCTTCCTTCGAAGATTCCTATGATTGATCCCATTTCTTTCAGTGTCTCGAAGATCTGTCGAAGAGTCTTTTCGTCGAAGCCTGAAGGAATGGACTTCTCAACTTCCTTCGCAAGGCTGACTAATACCGCGATAGCGGCAGGTGTATTGAAATCGTCATCCATGGCTTCGATGAATTTCTCCTTGTGTTGAGAAACAATTCCGGTAAACTGGCTCTTATGAAAGGTAGTAGCATCTTTGCTTCTCTCCAAGAGCGTTTGAATCCTATCGTATGTCGCATAGAGCCTATCTAGTAGTTCCTTGCTACTTCTCAGATTCTCTTCACTGAAATCTATGGGGCTTCTGTAGTGACTGGATGCAAAGAATAGTCTCAATACATCAGGATCGTATCTTTGAAGCGCATTCTTTATCGTAATGAAGTTCCCAAGAGATTTGGACATCTTCTGGCCTTTGACATTGAGTATACCTGTGTGAACCCAGTACTTCACCAAGGGCTTCTCGCCTGTGGCAGCCTCAGCTTGCGCTACCTCAGCCTCGTGGTGAGGAAAGATCAGCTCAACAGCTCCGCCGTGAATATCATATCTCGAGCCGAAGTGGGTGTATGTGATTGCAGTGTCCTCAATATGCCAGCCCGGCCTCCCTTTCCCCCAAGGGCTATCCCATGCAAGTTCTCCCGGCTTCTGGCTCTTCCATAACGAAAAATCGTTTGGGTTCCGTTTTCTCGGGTCAGGTTCGATTCGATGCTTCTTCAACTCGTCGGGTTTCTGTCGAGAAAGTCGTCCGTATTCTGGAAATTTCGAAATATCATAGTAAACGTCTCCGTCGACTACGTAGGCATACCCTTTCTCGAGTAAAGTATTCACTTGGGCGATTATTTCGGCAACGTATTCAGACGCCTTCGCGAAAAGGTTCACGCTGATGCGTAAGGATGCCATGTCTTCGTAGAACTCAACTGTGTATTGTTGAGCCAGATCTACTGGATTCAAATTTCTTTCTTTGGCTCTGTTGATTATCTTATCGTCGACATCTGTGATGTTCATGAGGTAGAAGAGGCTATAGCCCTTGTATCTCAAGTATCGGGCTATGATGTCGTATGCGATGTAGGTTCTAGCGTGTCCTATGTGCGTCAAATCGTAGACAGTGGGGCCGCAGACGAACATGTTCACTCGGTTTCCGTGAATTGGCTTGAACTCCTCTTCCTCGCTAGTCATTGTGTTGTAGATTTTCAAGGGCATCCTTCACACCAATAGGCAGTATGAGTTACATCTTTCGTAGATGATCTAGCAATAAAAATGTTGTAGGAATAGCATCATGCTCCTTCTTGTGGAACAGAGTTTGGTAGTCATGTTAGAGCTTGTAACCGATCTTCCTTAGGAATAGTTTTCTATCATCCATATCTCGGTCAGTCTCAATTCCTTTCGACTTGAAACCGTCTATTACGCCTAGGACTCCTCTTCCCAACTCCGTCTCCGCGATAACTACCTCCACCGGATTCGCAGTTGCACAATAGATGCTGCAGACCTCTGGAACGGATTTTATGGCATTGAGTACATTTATCGGATAAGCCCCTTTGAGAATTATTATGAAGCAGTGTCCGGCTCCGAGTTGCAATGCGCTTCCAGCTGCAACTTGAACGAGTTCAGGGTCGTTTCCTGCTTTTCGAACCAAGCAAGGTCCTGAGGATTCGCAGAAAGCCAGTCCGAATCGAATCGCTGGAACACTGTTCACAATCGCCTCATAGAGGTCTTCGACCGACTTGATGAAATGGCTTTGACCAATTATTATGTTACATTCTTCAGGAGCCTCTATCTTGACTGTAGAAGTTTCCAAAGGCAATCCCTCGCCTAGTAGTAGGTTGTTGTCACAATAGATTAATCTTATCGAATCTATGAAGCGAATGATCGAACCACAACTAATGCTCAACCAGCCTATTAAGAGGACAAACGCTTAAATTCGCCTCGATTGAATAACTCAAAAAGGTAAAGGAATATGGCAAAAGCCTACTCTGATGAGGAGATCGAGCAGATGCTAGCGCCGAGACCCAAGGATTGGAAGGCCATTCTTGACGAGCTGAAAGTGGAGGCGGAATCGATGCCCTTGATCGCCACTGCAACTTTCTTCACACTTGGCCTTGCGCTCGGATTCATTATCTCAAAGAAGTGAACTCGGCACAGGTCTTGGACGCTTAGTCCGCGGTACAATTCTAGACGCGGTATGAGCGATGATCGCATCTGATTTGAAAAGGCTTATTCTTGGAGTCTACATCCAAGTAGGTTAGGTGTGTGGATTGGAGCTGTATAAGGCGATAAGGACGAGACGAAGCATTAGAAGATACAGGCCTGATTCGGTTCCAGACCAGATTATTCGGAAGATCATTGAGGCTGCATCTTGGGCGCCGTCCTCTAGCAATAGCCAGCCTTGGGAGTTTGTAGTCGTAAGAGACGGAAATACGCTTGAGAGACTATCGAAAACTCATGCGTATGCCGGCATGCTTAAGGGTGCTCCTTTGTGCATAGTCGCATGCTCAGACCCAGAGAGGTCGCCGAATCACTGGGTGGAGGACTGCTCTATAGCTGTTGAGAATATGCTCCTTTCCGCTAGGGGGGAGGGCCTTGGCACCTGTTGGATCGCTGTTTATCGGCCGAACGATGTGGAACGTGAGAATCGCATTCGAGAAGTACTGTCTATCCCAACGGATATCAGGGTCATAGCTCTTATAGGCGTGGGCTATCCGGCTGAGAGCCCTCAACCTCCTGCAAGAAGAAGACTTGAAGATATTGTTCACTATGAGAGGTACTAGCTACAAATCTTAGACGAGTTCGGTTCTCTTCGGCCATAGTTGGCTATAGAGGGACCTCGATGAGGAGTCTCTCTAGCAGCTCCTTGTAGCGGTTCCTAATAGTTACCTCGGTCACGTTGGCTATCTCAGCTATCTCTCTCTGCGTCTTTCTCTCATTGGTCAAGACGGTTGCTATGTACGTTGCTGCAGCGGCTATTCCTGTGGGTCCTCTTCCGCTTGTCAGTTTCATCTGCTTCGCAGTTTCCAAGATCCTTATCGCGATCGCTTCAGCCTTTCCGGATATTATTAGCTTATTCGAGAATCTTGCGGCGTAGTGGCGGCTTGTAGAGGGGGGCACGAACGTCTCCAATTCGCGTACCATGAACCTGTAGCTTCTTCCAATATCCTTCTTGTTGAGGCTCGATGCGGTTGCTATTTCGTCTAGAGTGCGTGGAACACCGCATTGCCTGCAAGACATATAGATTGCAGCTGCTGTTACGTTGTGTATTGATCTGCCCCTGATCAGCCTTTTTCTTATCGCCTTCCTATAGATCACCGACGCTGTTTCAAGAATATTCTTAGGAAGATTCAGAGATGATGAAAGCTTGCTCAGTTCAGAGAGCGCTACAGCCAAGTTCCTCTCTGTAGCATCCGACACTCTGACTCTCCGCTGCCACTTCCTCAGTTTGTACAGCTCTATCCTCTGCGTCGGTGTAAGTCTCTTACTGACCGCCTGTTTGTCTCTCCAGTCAATTATCGTCGATAAACCCTTGTCGTGAATCGTATATGTTAGTGGGGCTCCAACTCGTGTCCTCTTCGCTTTCTGCTCGTCGTCGAAGGCTCTCCACTCGGGCCGTGAGTCGGTCAGTTTCTCAACGATGACACATCCGCAATTCGTGCAGACTATTTCAGCCGCATCGTAGTCTCTCATCAGTCGCGATCCGCCGCATTCCGGGCAAACCCGCGTTTTCCTTCGGGTCGGTGGACTATCGTCCATTTCAGCTTCAGATTCCGACAATCAATCACCTAGCGTTCTTGAGCTACGTACAGGATCTTTCCAACACAGGCTGAAGGTTCTGGAGTAGTCGGTCTCACAGCTATATAGGGTGCTGATGTTGGACCGAAGATGTCGTAGACAACTCCTACTTGTTTCAACTTGCTATCCCACACTTGAGAGCCGATTTTAGGAATTGCATCTGACTCCAACTTCAATATGAGGCTGCGGCTTTTCGATAAGTGTAGGATCTTGCCCAGCCTCTTCAAGTCCTCACAGTCACTCCTTTGACGAAAAGTGCAATTGGAAGAACGATATATAAACTTAGCTTGCAGTCTATATCATTTCTATTCGTAC
>Ga0209725_1001510_pt1 | contig 13002 bp, 11 predicted proteins | sample I18A1metaG_FD_184145 | JGI IMG/M metagenome (GOLD analysis project Ga0209725, IMG submission 184145) | Lake sediment bacterial and archeal communities from Gulf of Boni, Indonesia to study Microbial Dark Matter (Phase II) - ​I18A1 metaG... | ecosystem: Environmental > Aquatic > Freshwater > Lake... | reverse complement strand
AGTCTTCGCCCTTGTCGGGGGGAAGTTTGGATACAAGTATTTCATTGGGCATGGAGCTGCGTGGATAGCCCACGTGGCCGCCCTAGCGCGCGCGGCACCGGTTGCTTACACGTGTCTGCGCTGCGGCAGGTGCACCGAGAGATGCCCGGTCAAGATCGACACTGGTAACATCGTCTGTCGCATGAGAAGCATCCTAGTCAAGGAGTATGATCGATTTGGAGAACAGTCGCCGAGTATCTCAAGGTAAGCTTGAATACTTGGTTGGAGTCGTCCCGATCCTTCTCACGAGGCAGACGTTGCCCTCTTGCTAGGATTTACTAGTTGACCAAAAGGTCCTTCCGCCGCACAGGCGAATGCGTATATTTACGCCAGGGTGCCAATCGTTCGTTCGTTTGTCTGCTGCTGGTTTCACTGTTTCGCAGCCGGGCTATGAAGCCGCTTGACATCATGCTCTTAGTCAATTCGCGCGCTGTCTTGATCATATCCGAAGCACGCTCTGGAGTTCGTCTCGACTGATCGTTAGACCGACTATTTCCTGTTCCTGGGCTTTGAGGGGGAAAGTCGACAGCTCAGCTCTTCGCGGTTACTATCGCTGACATGTGGCTTAGACCTCTCTCTACGGCTAGCTGGTTCAGTTCGAGGAGACCGGTTCTCTTTCCTGATAGGAAGTGCTGCAGAGTCTGTCTGACGTAGTTCCTTGCGGTTTGGCCCGCAGGCGTCCCAAGGTATGCGCCGAACATAACCGAGTTTGCTACGAACTTCGTGTCCTTCATATCTCCCAGCCAGGGGGAGTTGAGTTCATTACCAAGTGAGTCCGCAATCTCTGTGGCAGGGACCGGGATCTTCTTGATGTCGCTCCTTGTTGACTCTTGATCGATCAGTGAAGTGTTGTAGAGTAGAAGGCCGTCTCTCTTCAGCAGCGGCACAAAATCCATTGAGGGTTGATTCATTATGATCATAAGATGGGGTTCCTCCGGGATCGGCGTATCTATTTCATCATCCGAGATCACAACGTAGCACTTCGCCTTGCCGCCTCGCGTCTCAGGACCATACGACGGCGTGTAGACGACATGCCTTCCGTCAAGCATTGCAGAGTATGCGATGTAATCTCCCAAGAGAAGGACTCCCTGCCCGCCATGCCCGGACAGCAGAATCTCGGTCTTGGTCACTTCTTTTCGATCCCAAAATTGTCTTTGTATGTACCCAAAGGATACTGCTTCACAAGACGCTCGTTCACAAACCGCTTTGCTTCCATGATGGGCAGCTTCCAGTTTACCCAGCAGCTCGAGAGACACTCAACGAACGAGAAGCCTCCCATCATCTGCACCTTGAATGCGTTCTCAATCGCTTGCTTCGCCTCGAGTATGTTCTTGATGCTGTACGCTTTGCCCCTGGCAGTCTCCAGTTCGCTGATAGCTAGGCTTACCCTTTTCACGTAGGCGGACCCGTCGATAGTTGATATCAGTCTTGATGCGTCAATAGGCGCGCCTGTGAACCCGACATCCCTACCATAGGGAGTTGTGGTAGTGATCTGACCTTCCAATGTGGTAGGGGCCATCTGCCCGCCGGTCATTCCATAGATCGCGTTGTTTACCAAGAAGACCGTGATCGCTTGCCCACGAATGGCCGCATACATGAGTTCGAGCAGGCCTATTGCCAAAGCGTCGCCGTCTCCTTGAACTGTGTACACGACGAGTTCGGGTCTAACCCTCTTGAGGCCGGTGGCGATCGCGGGCGCCCGGCCGTGAGGTGATTGTATGTGATCGATATTGAAGTACTCGAACGCTAGGACACTGCAGCCTACCGAGTCTATCATCACCGTTCTTTCTCGAATCCCAAGATTCTCGATCGCGTTAGCAATCAGCCGAGTTAGTTCGCCGTGTTCGCAACCTTGACAGTAGTGAGTTGGCTTCTCCGTAAGCGCTTCAAGCTTTCCAAGTTTCTTACGGTACCGTTCCAAGCTTGGCTCTTGCGTCGTCAAGCTATTACCGCCTCCTCGGCAAAACTATGCAATCTCTCCTCGATCTCTCGTTCTCTTGGGAGAATGCCCCCGACTTTGCCGAAGAACTCAACTCTTGCTTTTCCTTCCACGCCTAGGCGAACATCCTCGACCATTTGTCCTGTGTTGAGTTCGACGACTAGGAACCGATTGGCGTGCTCGGCCAACTTTCGAACCTCGTCATAGGGGAACGGCCACAGAGTGATCGGTCTGAACAATCCTATTCTTGACCCCTCGCGCCTCAGCCTGTTCACAGTGCTCTTACAGATCCTAGAAGTGATTCCGAAAGCGGCGACGACGATCTCGGCATCGCCTGTCAAGTAAGATTCGTATCTGATCTCGCTTCGCTGGACTATCCCGTACTTTTGATCCAAGCGCGTCGCGTGTTTCGTGTGGGCTTCAGGGTCCAGATTCATTGAATTTATGATGTGAGGTTCCCTTCCCTTCGCCCCGGTCACGGCCCACGAGGATACATCATACGCGGTCGGCTCAATGTATGGGAACATGATGTCTTCCTTCAGCTGACCAGTGAAAGCGTCTCCTGCGATGCAGACTGGGTTTCTATACTTGAAAGCAAGATCAAATGCTATCTTGGGAAAGCTCGCCATCTCTTGAACGGAGTTCGGCGCGAGCACAATGAGGCGATAGCTGCCATGTCCGCCTCCTTTCGTCATCTGGAAGTAGTCCCCCTGCTCGGGCGCGATGTTGCCTAGTCCCGGACCGCCTCTGTTGATATTCACGACGAGAAACGGCAGCTCCATTCCGGCGGCATACGAGAGCGCCTCCTGTTTGAGACTGAATCCGGGACTTGAGGTCGCCGTCATGGCTCGGACCCCGCCCGCGGCGGCGCCCATTACCATGCTCATGGCTTCAAGCTCGCTGGCAGCCTGTAGGAATACTTTGAAGTCTGGGTACTCTTGGCTTCCGAACTCTTTGGCGAGGGTCTCTGGAATTTCGGTTGATGGAGTTATGGGGTAGGCGAAGTATGCGTTGAGCTTTGCCTTGAGCGCGCCGTATGCGAGCGCTTCGTTGCCCTTCATGTAGACCCGTTCGGTCATCTATCAGGTCCTCACCAAGACCTCGTGTATAGCAAAGTCCGGGCAGACCCAATAGCAGATGCCGCAAGCGGTGCAAGGTCCCTTCGTGCCCATGTAGCGCCAGACCGAAGGGTGGTAGCCCATCCTGTTCAACTTTTCTGAAAGCGCGAGGTTTCCCTGTGGGCACGTGACTACGCAGAGTTCGCAGCCTTTGCAGCGTTCCTCAAGAATCCTGACTAGGGATTTTTGCTGCATGGTCTGCGCCAAATAATGTCCCGACCTTGAAGGCGAGATGCGGTTCTCTGTCCCGCTTAAGTGCGTTTCGTTGCTAGTCTACATGCAAAGTTGCGACTCCGTGAAGGCTGCATCGTAGGGTGAACATATTTAGCAGACGAGACGTCCAGTGCGCCCAAACTTCGACAAGCGCCGTCCAAGTGCCGAATCAACTCGCTCCGGAATGAGCTGGATGTGACGTAGACGAGGGCTCGACTAATCGTCAAGGGCATCGTTCAAGGAGTAGGCTTCAGACCCTTCGTCTATAGAATCGCAACCGCCAACAGACTTGTGGGCTTCGTCCGGAACCTCGGCGATGCAGGCGTTGAGGTGGTCCTCGAAGGAACTCAAGATTCGATCTCAAGATTCATAAAACAACTCCAGACCGACCGACCGCCAACCTCGACAATACACCAAGTCGATACCACCTACCCCCCAGAAACGGGAGAGTTCAAGGAGTTTCAAATTATCAAGAGCAACGAGTCACGAGTCCACGCCGGTTCAGTAATCCCTCCGGACATCGCTATATGCGACAATTGCCTCAGGGAGTTGCGCGACAAGAGAGACCGGAGATACGATTACTTCTTCATCACCTGCACGGACTGCGGGCCCCGCTACACAATCATTGATGCTCTACCCTACGATCGCCCCCGCACGACCATGAGAGAGTTCGAAATGTGCGAGAAGTGTTTGGGAGAGTACAAGGATCCGAGGAATCGTAGGTTCCATGCGCAAACGGTCGCATGTGCTGAGTGCGGTCCCTTAGTGACTCTACTTACGAAGGAAGGCAGACCGGTCGACTCGACAGACCCCGTACGAGCGGCTGGCAGACTTCTGGAACGCGGGGCCGTCTTGGCTGTCAAGGGGAACGGTGGATTCCACCTAGCATCATCCACGCTGCTCACTGAAGCGATAGTCAGGTTGCGGAAGACCAAGTTCAGACTCCAAAAGCCGCTCGCCGTGATGGCGAAGGATTTGGAGGCTGTGAAGTCCTTTGCGGAGGTCACTCCCGCCGAAGCTGAGTTGATGACCTCGTATGTGAGACCAATAGTGCTACTTCGCAAGCGCTCTGACTTCGACCTCTCGGAGCAGATCGCTCCCGGTCTGCATAACGTTGGCGTCATGCTTCCATACACGGGACTTCACAGTATGCTCTTCGATGACACGCGAGAACGTGCTTTCGTCATGACGAGTGCCAACCCTCCCGAGGAACCGATCATAAAAGACAACGACGAAGCCCTCGCAAGATTGAAAGACATCGTTGACTATTTCCTCGTTCACGACCGTAAGATCTCGCAGAGATGCGACGACTCCGTTGTTAGATCATTTGGCGATACGACCACTCTGCTGAGACGATCGAGGGGCTATGCCCCTGCACCGATTTCGGTGGCAGTTCCTAAGAACGCCTGTACGCTTGGGGTTGGCGGCGAGCTGAATGTGACCTCATGCCTCATCTATCAAGGACGGGCATACATGACGCAACACATCGGCGACGTGGAGACGCTTCAAACCTTTGAATTCCAGAAAGAAGCGACGCGTCACTTGTTGATGCTGACTGGCTGCAAGCCCGAAGCCGTGGGCCGAGATCTGCATCCGCTCTTCAGCACAACGAAGTTCGCAGAAGAACTCGCGCAAGAGTCCGACATACGAGTTGTTGCTGTGCAGCATCACTACGCGCATGTTGCTGCCCTGATGGCCGAGCATGACGTCGAGGAGATCGCGGCGATATGTTGTGACGGTTATGGATACGGTGATGATGGATCAGCCTGGGGCGGTGAGATCATCTTTGCGGATCAAACTGGATACAAGCGGGTTGGACATTTGGAGCCGCAGCCGATGATTGGAGGAGATCTCGCAACCAAGTACCCGCTCAGAATGGTCGCCGGCATCTTGCGAGACAACGCGGAGATCACGAACTGGCTACTTGAAAGACACGGCTACTTCCCGCACGGCAGAGAAGAGGTCAACATGATCCTCAGGCAACCTAGCGCCGGGAAAGTTCCGCTGACGACAAGCTGTGGACGCGTGTTGGACGCAGTTTCCGCTATCCTCGGTCTTTGCTACGAGCGTACCTATGAGGGCGAGCCCGCGATGAAGCTTGAGTCAGCCGCGCTCGGCGGCAAGGACTCACTAAACCTCAAACCAGTAGCGAGAGATGGAGTGATTCGGACTACCAACATGGTTCACGAGATCTTCTCAAACCTTTGGCGTGTCACCCTCCGGGATCTTGCATACTCGGCACAGTCGTATATGGCGCGATCACTCAGCGAGACCGCCATTGCTACAGCAACGGAATTGGGAGTGAAATCAATTGGCTTCACCGGCGGCGTGGCCTACAACGAGCAGATAACACGCACTCTCAAGACGGCCGTGGAGGAGGAGGGACTCCGCTTCCTAGTACACGTAAGCGTGCCACCTGGAGATGGCGGCATATCCTTCGGGCAGGCAGTTGTGGCCGCGCAGCACTCATAGTTCAGGAAATCTAGAGCCTCCCAGACGGGAGTCGTCGGTGGCAGAGTAATCAGCGGGCGAGTCATCAGTCGGGTCACCGGCCTCTCGTAGACTGCCTGCGCGAGACGTAGGGATAGACGTGTAACGTCTCGCTCCGTGATAATTCCTAGGGGCTCTCCGTTCTTCACAACGATGAGGCTTCCAATGTCTTTCTTGATCATGAGCTGCAGAGCCTTTCGTACGGACGCGTCTGGCTTGATCGTTGCCGGATTCCTCGCCATTATCGCTCCAAGAGTGTCTTTCTCATTCTCGGCCATCGTGTTCGTTCATTCCGTTTAGTGATGAGAACATGTCCAAGCTAAATAGGAGAGATGAAACGGGCATACGTACTCTGCGTACCTGATTTCCTTCATGGATCGCGATGCTATGGTCGAGGGGCCAGAGGTAGTCAGAATTGAACGAGGAACGATGACAGCGTTGGTCAGAATCTGTCATCTACAGATCCCGTGACGGAGTAGTTCACTACGTGATGGCGTCTGCAACCGTCAGAGACAATGGAAAAAAGAAAGGAGTTCAGATTCCGTCTATATCTATCATAAACGACAATGCAATAAGCCTAATAGAGGCTCTCTTGCATGCCGGCGAAGGTCTCCATGTGCCTCGCCTTTCCGGGCAAAGTCATCAGCATAGACGGCGACTTCGCCAAGGTAGACTTTGGCGAGGGTACCGCAAGGGAGGGGATCAACGTCTCCCTCGTTGATGTAAACCTAGGCCAGTATGTGCTCGTCCATGCAGGGTACGCGATACAGGTGATGGACGAGGATGAGGCGCAGAAGACCCTCTCCTATTGGAGAGAAATCCTCGCCTACGAGCAAGAATTCGAGCAGACTAGCCGGTGAGTTCTCTGTCAATCCTAGACGGCTATAGGGATGCCGAGCTCGCGAAGAGACTGGAAAGAAGGATTCACCGGCTCAGCCAAGAGATCGGACGAAAGATCATGATCATGCATGTATGCGGATCTCACGAATGGACTATCACACACCATGGCGTGAGAAGCTTGCTGCCCGAGAACGTAGAGGTTCGCGCCGGCCCCGGGTGTCCAGTCTGTGTGACACCAGCCGCTGACATTGACGCCGCCGTCGACCTTGCCCTTGGCGGGAGGACGGTGCTCACCTATGGGGACATGTCGAGAGCAAGGGGGTCGAAGCAATCATTGGCCGAGGCCAAGACGCTTGGCGGAGATGTGCGCATAGTCTACAGCGTCCACGACGCGGTCAAGATGGCAAAGTCACTACCAGAGAAAGACTTCGTCTTCTTCGCCGTCGGCTTCGAGACCACAGCACCAGCGACAGCCTACGAAATACTTGAGGAACCGCCCTCCAACCTTCGTTTCCTGACTTCATACCGATATGTGCCATCCGCGGTCCAAGCGGTTTCAAGATCGCCGGAGCTCCGTGTTGATGCTTTTATCAACGCGGGACATGCGTCCACGATAACTGGGATGAAAGCCTACAAGACGTGTTTCGACGAATGCCGCAAGCCTATGGTCTTTTCTGGATTTGAGCCGCTCGATGTACTGATATCGGTAGCTATGGTTCTGACTCAGATCCGTAACAATGAGCCGAAGATGGAGAACGAGTACACTAGGTCCGTAACATGGGAGGGCAATGTTAAGGCGCAGCAGACCATGGAGAAAGCGTTCGACCTACGCGAGGGATATTGGCGCGGAGTCGCAACGATACCAAATAGCGCACTCGACCTGAAACCTGAGTTCTCTTACCTAGACGCGCGAGAGCACTACAGTCTGGCTCACAAATCTGCGAGCGCAGAGTTCGTGAAGGATGCGCGATGCGCCGACGTGATTATCGGCAAGATCGATCCTCCGGAGTGTCCATTGTACATGAAGGAGTGTACGCCTTTGGGCCCGCTTGGACCAACGATGGTCTCTTCCGAGGGAACCTGCAAGATCTGGGCAGACCACAAAATCGTGTCAGCGATGAGATGCCGGGTCTAGCCGCGCACTACCCGTTCCGCATGTTTACGAGAGACAAAGACTCTACTTGCTTTCTAAACGGAATATATATAGTCCAAACTTCAGGTTTACCGTACATCCGAGGTAATGACGTGAGCACGAAGGGAATGCGAGTCACGTCAGACCGCCTCTAGTCGGATGGATGATGGAAATCAGGAAAGTACAGAAGGTCGGCCACTCGACGCTAACCGTCTCGTTGCCACGAGACTGGGTCGAACAGGTGGGACTGAAGCAAGGTAACGTTGTAAGCCTTCGACGAATGGACGACGGCTGTCTCAGGCTGGTTCCCGGTTTGGCCGGTGAGAAGACGGAATCCACAGTAGCAAGTATCAACGCGGACCTCTGCAAAGAACGTGAGCTACTGTCAAGGATCCTCACCGGAAACTACATCGAGGGACGGGACTCGATAGTTGTCAGATCAAGCAAGGACCTGACGTCTGAACATCTGTGGGAGATCAGAAGCACAGTCCAGAGGCTCATGGGGCTCAGCATCGTCGAGCAAACGCCCAATCGGGTGGTGATTCAAAGCTTCGTGGATCCCTCCAAGTTCCCTGTCAGCGGCCTCATCCAGAGACTCCATAAAGTCGGGCTCTCGATGCAGGAGGCAGCGATGACGGCGCTAATAGAAAAGCGGCAAGATATCGCCGGGGAGGTCCTTCAGATGGAAAACGAGGCGGATAGGATATACTGGCTGATAGTGCGTCAACTTATACTTGCGACCACGAAACTCACGGCCGCACGCGATATTGGTGTCTCCAGCCCGCAGCACGCGCTAGGAAACCGCATCGTTGCCAAATACCTAGAATGCACTGCAGATTGCGGTGAGAACGTCGCAAAGGAGGTCATCGCAATCAAAGACGAAGACTACAAAAAGCACACATCGGTCCTTGATGAAATCGCGCAGATGAGCAAGGCAGTCCGAATCATCTCCGAGAATACGATGAAGGCATTCACGAAGCTCGACGTAGGGCTGGCGAACAAGTCAATTGAGGACGGGACTCGAGTTCGAGGCAGAAACAGAAAGATCTCAGAAGCCATCGTGGATGAGATCTCTAACCGAAACGTTGCGCTGGCGCTTAGGTCGATCGCGTGGAACTTCACGGAGACGGCGAGGTACTGCCAGATGATCGCGGAGGTCACCATAAACAGATACTTGGAAGAGCCTAGCGAACTGTGTAACTTCATAAAGTCAGGGTGAAATTCGTAAAAGCAACCCTAGACTTGTAATGTAGCGGTCATATTCTGAACCTGCTCTTTTGAGAAGACCCCTCGGTCTGTGATCACTCCCGCGACCATTTCCAAGGGGGTTATGTCGAAGGCGGGATTGAAGACTTTCGCGCCTTTGGGCGCGATGCGTCTGCCCCGAATCTCCGTGACCTCCCGCGGATCACGTTCCTCGATCTCGATGCTAGTTGAGCCGGCCTGAAGGTCGAACGTCGTCATCGGCGCGGCGGAATAGAACGGAATCCCATGGTGCTTCGCGGCGAGTGCGATCGGGAAGGTTCCTACCTTGTTAATGATCGCGGTTCTGGTGACCCTGTCAGCCCCCACAATCACCTTGTTCACCATGCCCTTCGACATTACGATGCCAACGGCGCTGTCGACTATCAGGGTTGTGGGGATCTTGTCCGACAAGGCCTCATAGGCGGTAATCTTGGCCCCTTGGAGCCTTGGCCTACTCTCTGTCGCGATGACTTTGACCTTCTTGCCTTGACCGACGGCGGCCCGGATGACTCCAAAGGCTGTACCGTAGCTTACCGTCGCCAACGTACCTGTATTACAATGTGTGAGAATTGTGTCCCCGTCTTGGATTAGCGGTGCCCCATAGGTGCCCATCCTCCGGTTCGCTTCGACATCCTCATCTGCCATGAGTTGTGCTTCAGTCAGCAAAGCCTCCCGTACGTCGCGCCCTTGGCCAGCGGCCTGTCTAGCTCTTCTGAGCATCCTCTCAACCGCCCAGAAGAGGTTACGGGCTGTCGGCCGCGTTGCGCGAATGGTCACAGCAGCCTTCTCAAGATCAAGCAAGAGTTGCCTATCGTCGGCATGTCTGCTCCGCTTTGCTGCCAGCGCCAAGCCCATGGCTGCAGTCACGCCGATTGCCGGAGCTCCCCTTACAGTCATATCGCGTATCGCCCGAGCGATCTGTCTGTGATTCTTGCACAAAACAAATGCTAGCCGATCCGGAAGCTCGTGTTGGTCAACCAGACGAACACCGTTCCGAGTCATTGAACAGTTCTGAGAGTAGAGACGTCAACCAAATGCAAGGCCGTCGTACAGCATGACGCGATCACATTAAAAGTGCAGCGTAAGCCTAGAAGGGCCTCGATTGAGCAAGCGGGATTGGGCGGCAAAGTGAGTGAACCAGAACCCGAGAGGCCTTTCCAAGTCTACGAGGCTTTCTTCCAAGCTGGACGGGTTACGCTCCCAAGAGCGTCAGAGCTTATGGAGATTCGAGAACGCGGCTTCGGAGAACTCAGAGGTAAGAGACTGGTGCTTACCCCTCACGAGGCGTTCTACCTCCTCGAGAAAGGAAGAATCTGGGTTGAGAGCAGGGCAAGGGAAAAGGTCACTTTCGAGCAACTCGTGAGATCACTCTCTGCAGGCCAGGCCGAGGTTTGGGTAAAGTATCTCGTCTACCGCGACCTGCGCGACAGAGGGTATATCGTTAGGGAATGTCCCGTCTTCGACTTTGAGATCCACGGGAAGGGCCCGATGCGGAGGTACGTCTACATAGTATACGAGGGCGGCGAGGCGGACTTGAAGACCCTACGCAAACTCCTCAAACGGGCCACTCTAGACAAGAAAGTGGTCGACAGAAGGACGGATATCGTCTACTACTCACTCGACTTCCTCAAAGTGTAGCCCTCAGCTCCGACATGTCGCACCCCGTCATTGCGGCTGTTTTGCGCCACAAGCGGGACAAACCAACGTCTCCTTAGCGAGGCCTGCTCCACACTGGATGCAGTACTTCTCGGCGCGTGGCGGAGGTGGGGGTATGTATGGGCGGGGCGTTTCCACAGCCATAGCCCCAGGAGCTGGGTGGTGAAGAATTCCTCCAAGGAGACCCCCAACGGCGCCCGCAATCACCTGCATGACGATCGCCGCTGCCAACGCCGCGAGAAGCGTGCTTTCGGGCATTTCTGGAACTGGAGGCGGAGTATACAGACCAGAGGAAATCAGTGCCATGAAGACTGCAAGCTGAATAGGGAAACTGAATACGCCGACAACGAACCCGGCCACCGTTGCTCTCCCCCGTCGAGTGAACAACAGCCATGCGGCGATTAGGCCGCCGGCAAAGGCGCCTACGATGCTACCGGCTGGCACCTCAGTCACGTCAAGGATCACGCCTAAGATTCCGGCGACAATCAACCCCGCGAGGACGGATATTCCCATACCCATTGTTCTCGCCGACAAACTACGCACCACCAGAGAGGAGTTTAGGGAACTCATGAGCGCAACTAATAAGGCCTAATGCGTTCAAATTCGAAGGGGACACTTAGTACCCTGTCAAATGAGATAGCGGAACGCGCCAGTGCTGAGGCGAACCGGTTGCCAGACAAGTTGTTCACTTTGCCAAGAGGCATAAAGGACATCGAGCCCGAGGAGATGGCGAAACGAAACTGGGTCTATGAAAGAATAAGAGACGTATTTCGGCGATATGCATTTCAAGAGATGGAGCCTGCGACGCTCGAGGAGCTCAAAACTCTAGAGGCTAAGAGCGGACCTGCCATCAGAGATGAGATCTACTGGTTCAACGACAAAGCAGGCCGCAGCATCGGCCTGAGATTTGACCTGACCGTTGGTATGGCGCGCATGATCGCCGGGCGCTCAGACCTACCAGAGCCCTACAAGCTAGCGTCGATCGGGGGCAACTGGCGATATGATGAACCGCAATTCGGTCGATACAGGTACTTCACCCAATGGGACGCTGAGATCTTTGGATCCGATGACCCTACCGCCGACGCAGAGGTCATTGCGCTTAGCATGGACATCCTCGACAACGTCGGGTTAACGGAATTTGACGTCCGCATCTCGAATCGGAGAATCATCCAAAGTCTTGTTGAAAGCCTGGGAATAGAGACCCAAGATAAGGTCGAGGCAGTCTTTCGCATCGTCGACAAGTCACGGAAGATCTCGAAGGAGTCGGTCGCAGCGGAACTTCGTGCGGAAGGACTGGGTGACGCAGCTATCAATTCTCTGATAGAATTCACGTCGATCCGAGGCGAAGCAGCTAAGGTTCTTGAGAGTCTCTCCGACGTGCAAAAGAAAGGTAAGGAAGCGGCATTGGGTTGCAGGCAGCTAGCCGAGCTCTCTGACGCACTTAAGGGGTTCAACAAACTGAACCGTTGCCTCTTTGACATGAGCGTCGTTAGAGGAATCGGATACTATGACGGTATTGTCTTCGAGGCCTTTGACAAGGGTGGCGAAGACGTTGGAGCAATCCTGGGCGGCGGAAGGTACGACAAGCTCTGTGCGGTCTACGGAAAGAGAAACGTGCCTGCAACCGGCGTTGCCGGAGGCATCGAGAGGCTGCTTATCTCGCTCGAACGTGCCAGCATCCTTCCCAAACTCAAGCAAGTCGGGACAGTCTTCGTCGCGGCCGTGAACGACGAGGTAAGACAGGAGGCACTTGCGATTGCAGGCAGGTTGCGTGCTCTTCGAATCCCGTCCGACGTGGATGTCAAACACAAGTCCCTCGCAAAACAACTTGAATACGCAGACTCCCTCGGAATTCCTTACGTGTTGGTGGTAGGCCCTAGAGAAGTCGAGGCAGACCGCTTCAAACTCAGAGACATGAAGAAACGGACAGAGGAGAGCCTTACATTGGACGAGATAATCAAGCGCTTAAGCGGCTAGTCTATGGAATCCGGACCATGCGAATATACCTGTGAGTGCGTTGTCGGGAACTACACGATTCTGGCGCGGATTGCACGTCAAGAAGTCACGGTTTAGCGATTATCATATAATGGTATGGTCCAGACTCCTTCACCGTTTCTATCCTGAACCCTACTGATCTAATGAGACGGCTTGCTTCTTCCTCGCTGAACCTTGTCTCCACTGGGGGGCCCAATTCCATGGACTGCTTCTTCCAGTCCAGATCGATCAGCCTTCCAGCGGCCTTGAGCATTATTCTCGCGTTCTCCAAGACCGCGGCGGGGTTGTTGAAATCGTGAAAAACTATCCCAAAGAAAACTACATCCGCGCAAGCC
>Ga0209725_1001509_pt1 | contig 13003 bp, 18 predicted proteins | sample I18A1metaG_FD_184145 | JGI IMG/M metagenome (GOLD analysis project Ga0209725, IMG submission 184145) | Lake sediment bacterial and archeal communities from Gulf of Boni, Indonesia to study Microbial Dark Matter (Phase II) - ​I18A1 metaG... | ecosystem: Environmental > Aquatic > Freshwater > Lake... | reverse complement strand
ATCATACTACGAGAGGGCCATGCGGCACCCAATCAGCCATCCATGGTGCCGGCGGCGTAGTTTGAACCGTCAGGAGGAGGACATGCATGGGAGAGAGGCGACTCTTCGTCGTCGGCTCTCTTAGCGAAGAGCAAGAGAAGATGTTACAAGGAGGCGGGCGGAGTACCACTAGGAGGCGAACGCACCCTGCCAACTTCAAAGGAGATCCAACAACGACTGGATCTGGCGCGTACGGAACTAGAGAAAAGCCAACAGCAACTGCTCGAAAGTAAGATGGTCCTATTACAAAAACTTCGAGAGGTCTTTCCTGGTTTTGTTGACTTGGCAATAAGAAGACTTGTGGAGAAGAACGCTTCACGCATCGATCAACTGTCTCCTGAAGAGCTTAGGAAGATGAAGATAGAGATTGAGAAGGAGAAGCCCAAAGCGATTGAGAATGCTTTGAAAGCATTCGATTCACGCCCAGATTGGCTGTGGTGCCCGTCGTCAGCTACAGGATATAGGGAGGGTCCGATCGACGACTCCGGGGTTGGCGAAGAGGGAGCTATCTGGAAGGTGCTTCAGAGATACAGTAGACCTTTGGAAGAGATCTTTGCCAGATATGGCCTAAGTGTCGGAGTACCTGTGGTCCCCGGCGCAACCATTACTGATTACCCGTTGAAGCTACCTTATCGCTTCTTGGAAGATCACGCATTAAAGGAGGTTAACGTAGCCGTCGGCGAAGCTCACGAAGGGTTCTGTAGGGCAAAGCGTGATGTTGAAGTTCTGGAAAGAGACTTCAAAGAAACCGAAGCCTTGGACATATTCGAATCGGCCTAGCTCAGTTCCGGGTGCCCCAAAGGAGCATGAGCTGCCTGAGGAATTCGGGATTGTCTGGGTTTTCGAAAAACTGAATCCACCACCAGTGCCAGGTGCGGTTTTTGAGCATGTTCTTGGGATAGATCTTCCATATGTCATTGAAGACTTTGTGCATGGGATGCTTCACTTTTCACTGCTTTTCCAATCTGTATAGTACGTAAACAGCGGCAGTCATCCCTAAGAAAAAGTATAAGACTGCAACTTCTATTGGCAAAGTTCCACCTATCATGTAAGACGGAGAATCATAATAACCCCACAAACGATATGGGATGAATCCCGACTCTAGTAAAATGTCGTTTACTAGAACTTCTTTCACTGGTGAACCTAGGCCAAGTGTTCCATAGCAAGGGCATTCTTGGAATGTAGCCATTGCAGATCGTCATGTATTGGAGAGCCGACCAAGGACCCTTGTCCCAGCCAGCCTATGCGTACCTGCGATCTGAACCGAGAGGCTATTGAGTGTCCTTCACGTATCTCTATTTATGGCAAGGATCAGTGTAGCCGTTCGCCGGCATAATAAGAGGCAGGGCGGAACTCACACATACGAAACCACTGATGAGATCGTTCACTGCTGGCAGCTACTTACGAAAGAGCAGCAAAGCAGCTTGGATGATCAAGCTGCGAGGAACTATGAGAACTTGCCAGTGCTTCTTGAAAGGTTGTTCAAGGAGCGAAGGCTGTAGTAGCCTAACCGGAATGTTCTTTAAACCAAAATTTGTCGCAAGCAGATATTGAGGGGCGGCGCGTTTCCCACCTCAGAACCTTGAGTCGCAAAGCCCAGAGGGTACTCTCCTTGAAGCTTGCCCGGTGCGAGCGAGGATCATCTGAATCGGCTAGGATTTCTGCTTGATTTCGTGCGCTTCCTCATGCGTTGCTTTTTCTTCTGTCGCTTTCGCATCACATAGTCTGCCCTGCTCAATTTATGTGCCATGCTACCTTGTCCCACGTTGGGCCTTTGTATGTCGGCACCTGTACTTCAGGATAGCTGGTGGAGGCCCTTTGGGTTTCTCGAGTTCCTCGCATGGTAGTGGTCCACGATCATGTTCTTGGAGCCGCCAAGGTAAGTCTCTCGGATATTTTCCGCAGAAGATATGGTACGTTGACTCCTGTCTTCGCACTTATCTCCAGTATTTCTTCTGCTCCGAATATCTTGCGGGTTTCCCCAAGCACTTTATCCAAATGTTCACGCGTAGCGATATCGACCTTGTTGATGCAGATCAGGACGGGAACTCCACTGACTTCTTTCTGCATGACCTCACGAGAGGCTGAGACTTTTCTCATCACGGTTCAATGTCCTCCCTACCGTCCACGAACAGGAGAATTAGAATCTGAAGGAACTGGGGTTTCCACTCACTTTTGCCCAATAGTTGGAAAAAGCAACGCAATGCAGGCTTGCACTATGGGGTTACATCGTAAGAATGCCCTTGCTGTGAAGTACCTGCGCTTGATTCTGTGTGTAACGCCAGAGCACGTCCGCGCGACTGGTTTGGAAATCCCAAGGGGCAACCAACACCACATCGCCATTCTTGATCCAGACCCGCCTCTTCATCTTGCCTCGTATGCGGCAGACTCGGTCGGCTCCGTCTGAGCACTTAACCATTATTCGATCGTACCCGAACATCTGGGTTACAATCCCAAGCAACTGGCCCATTCCTGGAAGAACGAGTTGATTAATGTCTCCCTCTGAAAGCACCCTTCTCTTTCCCAATCCACACTACCTATCCTACAAGGTGATAGCTCGACTGTCCATTTTAACCTGCCTCACCATAGGCGGCAAAGGCTTTCGACCCAGGCCAGGGCTGAGTGCTCATGTGAAACCACCCGAGTTCCTGGCCTAGGCTCTTGTTGAAGTCTTGGCTTCAGCCGTTGATTCGTTCGTTGCGTGAGGAATAGAGTCACGACTGTAGCTTCGCTGATATTCTGGTGAAAGAAGTCCCCCCACACAATTCTAACTGGATTGCAAGGATCTAACAACGCTATCACTAACCGAGACCAAAGCACACGCAATGGGTCTGCTTCTATTCCCACCGCCCTTGCCTGGCGCCTCCTAGGGGCTTCGACAACGATCCTGCCATCGCCCGACCCAAGATCGTAGACCATGTCAGCTGGTCCAACTTCAGCCATCTCGAGCATCGTCCTAACGATCTTCATAGAAGTGGGCTGCCAAGCCGAGCCTATGGCCTCCGGCCACATCACAGAAACGGCGCCTATTGCGAGTACCAATGCAAACCACATTAGACTAGGCATGAGCTCCTAACCGGCTCCCGCTGGGATGCGCAGATGTCCACTAAAAGGATGATGACATCATTGGCCACCATTTTTCGCGGGAGCGTTTGAACCCAAGCGATAAAGTGGGTTCGTACACCCCAGGGACCGCCTTCCGGGTGAGCCGAGCGAGATAAATACTTCGAGACTGAAACTATTAGGATCCCCAACTATCTGGATGCGCATAGAATGCAGTTCTCGGCTGACGACTGTGGGCGGCAGGTGCTCGAAGTGGTCCCGCTAGTGATGCGCGTGATTCGGGCTGAGCTGAGAAGGCATAGAGGAGGAGACCTCTCGGTACCGCAATTTCGCACCCTGTTCTTCTTGAGCCGCCACGAGGGCACATCACTGTCGGAAGTTGCTGAGCACATCGGGCTGACGCTGCCTTCGATGTCCAATATGGTGGATGGATTGGTGACGCGCGGATTGGCGACGCGCCAGACTCATCCCAATGACCGTCGACGGATGACATTGTCCCTCACGGCTCGTGGCGGGGCGACGCTCTGGTCGGCACGCGAGGCGACGGAGGCTTACTTCCGCGAGCTGTTCAGAAACCTACCGTCAACAGAACGTGCCACGGTCGTCAGAGCGATGCAGATCTTGCGACCAATCTTCACTCAAACGAGAGGTATGGGGACTGAAAGACGGCCGGTGACGTGATGATAGTTCTGGAAGCAGAGGCCCTCACGCGGCGCTTCGGGGAGCTAACGGCTGTGGATGGACTGACGATTTCAGTGGAGTCCGGCGAGGTGTTCGGTCTGTTGGGTCCCAATGGCGCGGGCAAGACAACCGTGATCAAGATGCTAACGACGCTTTTGCCCCCAACTTCTGGGAACGCACTGGTCGCAGGCTTCGACATCATCCACCACCCCTCTGAGGTGAGGCGGGTCATCGGCTACGTGCCGCAGCTGGTCTCTGCCGACGGTGCTTTGACCGGCTATGAGAATCTGTTGATATTTGCAAAACTGTACGACATCCCCAGATCCGAGCGCGAGTCACGTGTTCGTGAGGCATTAGAGTTCATGGGCTTGACCGAGGCAGGCGACAAACTTGTGCGGAACTACTCTGGGGGGATGATCCGACGACTGGAGATCGCCCAGTCCATGTTGCATAGGCCGACTGTCCTGTTTCTCGACGAATCGACGATGGGGCTGGATCCGGTCGCTCGAAAGGGAGTGTGGGAGCACATCGAACGACTTCGCGCTGACTACGGCACCACGATCTTTCTCACCACACACGACATGGAGGAAGCTGATGGCATGTGTAGCCGGGTGGCGATTATGCACTTAGGCAAGGTGGTAGCCGTCGGCACACCTGCTCAACTCAAGGCATCATTGGACGAGAACGGCGCGACACTTGACGACGTGTTCGTGCATTACGCGGGTTATGTGTTGGAATCAGGGGGGACTTACCGTGAGGTTTCAAGAACGAGAAGAGTCGCGCGGCGGCTTGGTTGACTTGCCACAGACGCGGAGGGTAAACCCGCTGACTGTCGTCGCCAGCTTTGTGGCTAAGACGTTCACGATCGCTGAACTGGAAGCACGCAAACTTCACCACGATTCGACCGAGCTGATCACACGTGCCGTACAGCCCGCATTGTGGTTACTGGTGTTCGGAGAGGTCTTGGCACGTGTGAGGGCCATCCCGACAGGCGAGTTGTCATACCTTGATTTCATGGCCCCCGGTATCTTGGCTCAGAGCGTGCTGTTCATAGCGATCTTCTACGGCATAGCCGTCATTTGGGAGCGTGACCTGGGCATCCTGCACAAGTTCTTGGCCAGTCCTACACCGCGCGCAGCTTTGGTCCTCGGCAAGGCCCTCTCGGCAGCGGAGCGTGCACTGGTACAGGCCATCATCATCTACTTGTTGGCGCTTCTGTTGGGGGTGAGACTGAACTGGACCGTGCCGGCGCTGATTGGCGTGTTGGCGGTCGTGCTTCTTGGCTCAGCGCTCTTCTCCACATTCTCGCTGATCATAGCCTGCCTCGTCAAGACGCGCGAACGCTTCATGGGCATCGGTCAGGTGCTGACAATGCCGCTTTTCTTTGCCAGTAATGCCATCTACCCTATCGCAATAATGCCTACCTGGTTGCAGGTCATCTCGCAGATCAACCCACTGACTTACCAGGTGGACGCGCTTCGGCTGCTCATGGTAACGGGAGGAACTACTGTGTATGGACTAGCGGTGGATGTAGGAGTCTTGTTGGCCGTAACGACATTAATGGTGGTTCTGGCCGCTCGATTGTATCCGAGAGTCATTATCTAGTCGGCTGGAAACCCGCCCTTCTCTCTCTCGTCTGTCATCGGATTGTGATCACCTGGTCACTGCTTTCCTAAAGATGGGGATTGCTATGCCTAGAGTTGTGACAGAGTAGAGCACGAGCACCACGACATCCATGAGGATCTGATTGAAGCTTGCACTAAGGATCATGACCTTCCTGAGAGCGTCAGTGGCATAATATAGAGGCAGCATCTTTCCAACCAACTGCAACCAATTTGGCAATTGATCCATCGGAAAGAGAATACCGCTCAGAAACATCATCGGGAACTGCAAGAGCATCATCATCATCATTGCAGTCTCTTGCTCGGGCGCTATAGAAGTGGCTATTATGCCAATGCCTGCGAAGCTAGCGACCCCCAGTAGCATCACTACCACGATCAGGAAGGGGCTACCATAGACCTTGACACCGAAGAGCAACATGGATAATCCCAAGATCAAGAATCCCTGGATCATGCCTCTTACGGTTTGAGATAGCATCTTTCCGCCGACTATAGTGTTCCTCGATATGGGGGCGGCCATTATGCCGTCCATAGTACCTTGCTCCTTCTCCCTCGCGATAGCGGAACCCAGTCCAGACAAGGTTCCCATCACCACGGTTAGTGCCATAAAACCTGGGGCTAGGAACTGGAATGTGTTTGTGGGGCTGCCGATCAGATTCTCACGTTGAACTCCTATCGGCTCCGAAACAAATGATGGATCGCTTGAGCTGCACATTTTTGATATGATGGACTGGCCAAAGTTGTCGGATATCATTCTGAAGATTGAGGCTGTTTCCCCGTAGATGACCGAGGCCATCGTAGGGTTAGTATCATCAACGGTGATTAGAACGGTTGCTTGGCGATGCGAGTTGAACGCCGCGGTGAAGCCTGCCGGTATTACAACGACTCCTTTGACCGTACCCGTCAGAATTCCATCTCTAGCCGACTGGTAACTCGGGAAATCTTGCACTCTAAATAGAGCTGTTGAGGACGCTATCACCTTGAACTGGTCTGCGACCTGAATCGCAAGCGATCCATCATCCTCCACGACCATGGCCATCGGGGCATTCTTGTACAGGCTGCTTGTCTGAGGAAACATGAAGCCGAACATGGACATCATTAGAATAGGCATTGTCATGAAGGTTACAATGAGCATCTTGGCTTTCCAGAACTCAAGAAGGTCCTTGTGGGCTATCCGAAAGGTAATGTATATGCTCTGAGAAAGACCGCTCGTCAATCTAGACTCTCCCCATAACTCTTCTCACTGGTACACGGCTCGAAGCAGAGTCTCTAAGCGTCCTTCCTGTGAGCTCTAAGAAGACTTCTTCCAGGGTTTCGCAATTGAACTTGCTCTTTAGGAAGGCAGCCTCATCCACAGCTACCATTTTCCCATTGTCAATTATGCCAACTGTGTGCGATAGTTCATCAGCCTCCTCCATGATGTGGGTGGTGAGGATCATTGTCTTTCCATCCTCGTTCAGTTCCTTCACAAGGTCGCGGACGAAGCGAACGCTTTGCGGGTCGAGAAGGGCTGTGGGCTCGTCTAGGAAGAGTATCTCCGGATCATGAAGCAGTCCACGTATGATGTTCAGCCGTTGCCGCATGCCACTTGAATAGCTGCCTATGGGCATGTCCTTGAAGTTCTCCAGATGAACCATCCTCAGCAATTCATCGATCCTCGGTCTCAGTTCACCTCTATTCAAACCGTAGAGTTCACCGAAGAACATCAAGTTCTCAACCGCGGTAAGCCTAGGATAAAGAATGAGCTTCTCAGCTACCAAGCCGATTCTTCTTCTAACCTCATCTGCTTGAGTTCGAACATCGAAGCCCGCCACTCTAGCTGTGCCTTCTGTTGGCTCCGAAAGCGTGGTCAACATTCTTATCGTGGTCGTTTTGCCTGCGCCGTTCGGCCCGAGGAACCCGAAAATTTCTCCCTCCATGATTTCTAGATTTATTCGATCGACGGCTACGAAATTGCCGAATCTCTTCGTGAGATTATGAGTCGTTATGATAGGCTTCATCAGCTCGCCCTCCCTAACACCCAGACTCTTGACGAATTCGTCAGTGCAATAGGCTCTAACCAACTAGAGGGCCCGCCGTCGAGGATCGCCATAAGAGCCGCTGTCGCAAGCTTTGCCTGTAGATCGGACAAAGCACCTAGACCATGCTTGAGCGGGACCCCAAGTTCATGCAGAGATAGTATGTCAGCACAATTTGCCATGGAGAGAAGGATGGTAGCCTCTGCCACGGCATGTTGAGTCATGTTTCCTACATGGCGGCTTACTGCCTCTCGATTCAACATCTCTTGACCTCCCTCATCCCTCATTTGATTCGGTTCAATAGTCTGTTTAGGCCATGTCGTCCGAAGATCTCCTGATGGATGGCAAGATGGCCTAGCATTTTCTCTTCGAAGTCTTCTCGATGTTCATCGAGCTCATTCAGCAAACCTCTCAGAGCGCGTTTACCATTTGGCGTGAGTTCGTAGTGTACCCTTCGCGAGGTGTCGTCTTTCGTGGATCTTATCAGCCCCGCCTTCTCAATATGACGCAGGAATGGATAGATGGTCCCATAGGTCACTCTGAAATGCCCCTTCGACGCTTCCTCAATGCGATCTGCAAGCTTCAGCCCGTATACAGCCCCATCCCTCAGCATCAAATGGAATAGCGCGCTCCTTTACAGCAGTTTCATGCAGCTCTTCGGGCGACACGAAGAGAAAGCTCGCGTCCGGATCAACAAATCGTCTTATCAGCCACGGGCAGGTAACTCTGTCCACATGAACGTTCTCGCGTATTACCCACTTCACTGCTCATCGCCTCGTTAGACTCGTGGCTTCCGAGTCTCTCCTCTCCGCCATAAACTCGCTCTCCTAAGGCTTTCCTCACTTCGATCCAGAGCTTGGAACGTCGGAGTGATGATAGCCACTCGCCAACCTCATCCAGAATCTGAGAGGGCGGCCTTGAGCATGTGCTGAAGTGAATGCAAAGGTGGGGCGGGATAGGTCTACACTGTCGTTTAACACTGGCAAGTGAGCAGATTTCTAGCCAAAATGAAGCTGAAGTTGAGTGCTGTTCAAGCCGAAAGTGAGCTGAGCGGATCGGCCATGCGACCGCCACGAACTCTAGTCCTGCAGCAGGTACCGGGGATGTTCCGCCTTCTGGTTGTTGGCGCCTCGAGCCTACTGGGGAGTGTAGGGTCCGCGGTATGTTTCTTGTAGTATGTTGCCACCGTCAATGACTATGTGCGTTCCCGTCAGGTACCTCGACTCGTCGGATACCAAGAACACAACAAGGTCTCCAACTTCTTCTGGTGTCCCGAGTCTACACATCGGTATGGTGCGCCCCAGTGCTTCGACGCTTCTATCTGGGTAGCCGGGCTCTGACGTTTGCTCTCTGCCTCCCGGAGTATCGATGTAGCCCGGGCAAATGCAATTCACATTTATGCCATACTGTGCTACTTCCAAGGCCAACGCCACTGTAAAGCCCCAAACTGCTGCCTTCGTTGCGGCGTAAGCGGTCTGACCTCCGGTAGCATCACTGACCATCGGTCCTGTAACAGAGGACATATTCACGATCTTTCCATATCTCTGCTTCATCATTGTTGGAAGAACTGCTCTGGCGCATCTGAACATGCCGAATACGTTGATGTCGAACATTTGGCGTAGAAATTCGTCTGACATGTCGACCAGTTTACTGCGCGGATATATTCCTGCGTTGTTGACGAGTATGTCCATCCTCCCGAACCTACTCAACACCTCCTGAACGACATGGTCTACCTGGTCTATCCGGGTGACATCCATTTTGAAAGCTATAGTGTTCAGACCAGCGTTCCTATTCTTCTCTGCAGTGTCTTGAACCGCATCTGCAACATCAGTAAGTACAACTTGTGCACCATGTTCAGCTAGCGCTCTCGCTGTCCCCGCGCCTATCCCTCGCCACGCCCCTGTAACGATCGCTACCTTTCCCGACAGCTTCTTCAGTCCTCGTCACCTCTTGCTTTCTTAAGATATGCTCTCCAAGTCATAGCCCACTTCCCGGGATCCAATGATGGCGCTCGGTCGATCTTTGATATTGCGGCGTTGTGAGGTGCGGTCTTGACTATCTCGGGATTCGTATATGCCTCGCGAGAGATTGCGTCGAGTACTTCGACGAATTTGTCAAGGTCTTCTCTAGGAGTCGTTTCAGGCGGTTCCGGCGTGAAAGGTTCCGGAATTATCCACGGCTCATGGCTCGTCTCCACATCCTGCAGACCATAATCCACTATCCTGCGATTCACATCGGCGATTCCTATGCCTGTCTCTTCTTTCAGCTCTTCTAGGCTGAATCGTGCTTCCTGCAATCTGAAAGGATGCGATTCATGCCAGGGCAGACTTACTCCCCGAACTTTCAAGAGCTTCTTTATGAGATAGTTGTTGTTTATGACCGCTACCTCTGAGGCCTCTTCCAGTCCCTCTGCGCCCATTGTCATTATCCATGCGTAGGCTCTTAGGACGTTCGGGATAACTCCGTAGAATTCCCCAAGTTTCCCTATGCTGTGCGGTCTCTCGTACTCGAAATAGTACTTCTTTCCGTCGAAACTTACTATCGGGATCGGAAGGAACTTGTTCAATTCCTCGTTAGCACCCATGGCGGCGCTGCCGGGTCCAGTGGACCCGTGAGGGGTGGAAAATGACTTATGCAGGTTGAAGTGACAGAGGTCCGCGCCCAGATCTCCTATTCTCAGTCTGGCTAGTAGGCAATTGGCGTTGGCCTGATCGATCGCCACAAGGCCACCCACCTCATGAACGATCTTGATGTATTCTTCCAGGTTGCTGTCAAAGATACCGGTATCATACGGATCGGTCATCATGAGACCCGCCGTTCGGCTTGAGACTGCAGCCTTCAGAGCTTCTATGTCCGGGTATCCCGTCTCTTCGTCAGGATAGAGCGTGACAACCTCGAAACCTGCTGCCGCAGGTGAACCGCCGTTACACGGATGCGACAGAACCGTTGTAATTATCTCTTTTCTCTGCTCGAGTTCGCCATTCAGTCTGTGGTATGCCTTGATTATTCGAGCATTGCCGAATACTGCGTGAGCTCCGCCGCGCGGCTGCAGAGAAAACTCCCGCATTCCGGAAAGCTCGCAGAGCCACTTCTGAAATTCGTACATTATCTGTAGGATACCCTGAACGGTATCGATGCCCTGCAGAGGGTGGAGGTTCGCTATTTTGGGTGACCGCGCGATTGACTCATTGAGCTTAGGATTGTATTTCATTGTGCAGGTTCCATGCATGTGGATCCCCGAATCAACGCCATAAGTCTCTTGCGATAGCCGGATGTAGTGTCTTACAACTTCTGGTTCTGAGAGCTCTGGTAGCTCTGGAGGGTGCTTTCTTTGCATTCTCTTGGGAATGCGCGATACAACGTCCCCGATCGCTGCCCGGATATCGTCTTCAGCCACGGGCACCCGATGGCCTCTTCTACCCTTTCTGCCCAGTTGATAAACGATCGGCTCTTTCCAGGACACTGCGTGATAACCTGTCGTTTCCGCCTCTAGCATCGGACGGCCTCCTCAAGTGTGGCAGCAAGCTTGTCGATATCCGCCCTAGTATGTATCTCAGTCACGCAGTAGAGTGCTGTCTCGCCGAGCTCAGGGAACTCTTTCGTGATGTCCTTTCCTCCGATGACCGCAGAATCCAGAAGAACCTCGTTTAACTGGGATACGGTCTTCCCCGTCCCGTCGAAGTTTGCGGTAAACTCTTCAAAGTGACAAGATTTGAATACAGGAACTTTGATTCCCCTTATTTCGGACATCCGCTTCATCGCGTAATGCGACTTCTGCATGATCACCTCTGCAAGCTCTCGCACACCGCTGGGGCCCAAGAGCGACAAGTAGACGGCGGCGGTTATGGCCCAAAGAGCTGTAGCAGTACCCGTGAACGATCTCGCCTTGTCCCTTGCGGCAAACATGGTTCTTTCAGGTAGGACATATGTGAATCCCCATTCTCCCCTTCGCTCGGTCGTGGTTATTGTTATCAACCTGTGAGGCACCGCTGACACAAACCGCTCGACATCCCTGCATGCAAGAAATCCTAAGAGCCCGCCTCCGAAATTCATGCGCATCCCAAGAGGCTGACCTTCACCGCACACTATGTCCGCGCCGTATTCGCCCGGAGGATTTAAGACTCCTAGCGATAGAGGCTCGACCCCAACTGCGAGCAATGCTCCGTGGTCGTGGGCTATCTCAGAGATTTCGTCGCCTTGTGACTCGACGAATCCTAGGTACGTCGGGTTTTCAATGTAAACCGCCGCGGTCTTTGATGAAATCTTGCCCTTCAAATCTTCAAGGCTAACTTCTCCGCTCTCTGGATCGTTCTTGACTAGCTTGATATCCGCCAAGCCTTCACACTGTCCTCGCATAACGGAAAGTCTATCAGGACTGAGCGTCCTAGGCACTAGGATTTCGTGGCGATCGGTAATCATTACAGCCATTCGGGCGCTGTCGCCAGAAACACTTCCCCAGCCGTACCAAGGAAAACTTACAACGTCCATCGCAAGAAGGTCGCCTATCATGCTCTGGAACTCGAAGAGCGCTTGATACCTTCCGAGATCAGAATATAGATCACCGGCGTACGCTGTCAGAAACTCCGACCGCGAATTGATCTCGTCACAGACCGCTGGCACGTAATGCGGCCAGCAACCTGCTCCCAAGAAAGTGATTAGTTCACCAGAAGTCTTGTTTCCTGATAAAATGTCTTCAATTTCTCTTCTTACCTGATATTCCGACTTGGAATATGGCAACTGTAGCCTTTTCTTGAGCCTTGTTCTTTTGGGGATATCTGCAAAGAGCTCTTGGACACTCTGCACGCCTATTTCGTTGAGCATCTCTCTTTTTGCTTCGGGGTCACTGTTCGGCATATACGGATGAACCGGCACAAGTTCCACGGCCTTTGGTAGGTCACTTATGGGGAACGATAAACCGGGCTATAAAACCCCACGGCGACGTACCTCGGTAGGGTTTGTCCTCAAACAGTCCTTGAGCATTGCCTTGTGGCAATCGGATTTGCGATGAAGCCCAATTTCTTGTTCTTCGGCGTTACGCTCAGCAGACGACCACTCCGGCGCAACTGTGCGCCACAAAGAGGAGATGCCGCTATGACTTTATGACACCTGTTTCCTTTAGAATCTGTTTCGCAAATTCGCGAGTCAAGGGCTTTTCCATCAGGATCGTATGAATATCTGGGCGATCACGCAGCCAGGACTCGTTTATTGCTCTGGCTCTCGTTAGCGCCCTGATCACGGCCTCATCGTCAAGCCCGATTTGCTCGGCTGTTAAGGGCGCTCCAATCTCCTCCAAGGTCTTCTTCACCGCCACCCAATCTTGCCCTTGCAAGTACGCCATCAGAATTGTACCCAAGCCTACTTGTTCGCCGTGCAAGCCTCTAATGTTCACGCGCACTTGCTCCTCCATCAATCCTTGCGCCACCACATGTTCACTACCAAACAATATTCTTGAACTCGCCGCCATCTCCGTGAGAAAACCGTCGTTCATCACGGCCTGCAGGAAGGCGTCAAAGGCTCTTTCGTCCTTCTTCCTTATTCGTACAGCATTCTTCATGAGGTATTCCACCTGGGCTCTTGCAAGCA
>Ga0209725_1001508_pt1 | contig 13006 bp, 12 predicted proteins | sample I18A1metaG_FD_184145 | JGI IMG/M metagenome (GOLD analysis project Ga0209725, IMG submission 184145) | Lake sediment bacterial and archeal communities from Gulf of Boni, Indonesia to study Microbial Dark Matter (Phase II) - ​I18A1 metaG... | ecosystem: Environmental > Aquatic > Freshwater > Lake... | reverse complement strand
TCCGCATGTATTGGTACGGAGGAGTCCGAGCAAGACGAGATCAGAGAAGACGAGAAGATGGAATAGGCATATTGATCTTGGCTGGCCTCGTACTCGCGGTTCTCGCCCCCGTGGCAAGCCGCATTGTGCAAGCATTCATCTCTCGAAGACGCGAGTTCCTCGCCGACGCGAGTGGAGTTGAACTTACTCGCTACCCTGAAGGACTTGCCTCAGCGCTGGAGAAAATCAAGAACTACAATAGAGGACACATGGATGTAAGCGAATCAATTTCCCACTTGTTCATCTCTGACCCAAACAGCAATCCTCTGGATGAACTATTCGCCACTCACCCTCCCCTAGAAGAACGAATAAGAATACTTAGGGCGATGTGACTGCCAAAAGCGCTTCGTCTTATGGGCATCAAGTAGGGCTCTAGAACGCTAGTGGCGGAGCAGCGCTCGAATTATCAGCCAGATCCCAAGCAACATTGCTCCAACAGCCAAGACCAGGCCTTTTGAAATCTGAATCCATCCTTGGTCTGAAGCCAGCCATAGAAAGCCAAAAACAACCAAGAGAAGCCCAAGGAGAATCCTTGATGACTGTCTTCCCATCAAACGCACCATCCGACCATCAGGGTCAGAACCAAGAACTGTGCGCGCCTAGACCCTTCGGCCTCGTCTTCCGCCTGGCCTTCTAGTGCCGTCGTGAGGAACAGGCGTAACGTCCTCAATCCTTCCGATCATAAAGCCTGCCCTTGCAAGCATTCTGATGGCTGCCTGAGCCCCGGTCCCAGGTGTCCGTGCGCCGTGGCCTCCAGGAGCCCTCACCCTTATGTGAAGAGCGGTTATTCCTTTGTCCCTTGCAACCCTTGCGGCAGCAGCGGCTGATTGCATCGCTGCGTACGGAGAACCCTGAAGTCGATCCGCCTTCACATGTTGGCCGCCTGAGCTTCGCCCAATGGTCTCGGCTCCACTAAGATCCGTGATGTGAACGATCGTGTTATTGAACGAGGAGTAGATGTTGGCTACACCCCATCGTTCAACTCTCTTTTCAGCTATGCCAGTTCCCTCCGCGTGTCACACTGTCGGAGGCTGTAGAGATCTTCAGTTTTTATTTAACCTTTCCCAGCCATTGATTATCAAGAGCCAAATCTCCAGAAGAGAACTTCAAAATGCAGACCGCCGACCTAGAGATCACAGGTGTACGAGAGGAGTTTCTGAGAGAGATCTGGGAGATTGAACGCGAGTCGTTCTCGGCACCCTACCCGCGCCATATCTTCGCTCACATGGCAAAGGAGACACCTGAAACATTTCTGGTCGCAACCTTCAAGCAAACCACGGTAGGATACGTCTTAGCGTCGTTGAGGAAAGACGCCGGACATATTCTCTCTATAGCCGTGAGAAAGAACTTCAGGAGAAAGGGCGCCGGAATGAAGCTGATGACAGAGATCATGGAAATCCTTCGTATAAGAGGCGTCAGACGAGTTGACTTAGAGGTCAGAGTATCGAACGACATCGCACTGAAGTTCTACAGAAAGCTCGGGTTTCAAGAAAGAGGCCTGATTACGGAGTACTATCGTGATGGAGAGGACGCCGTCAAGATGTCTAAAGATCTATCATAGAAGAAGGGAAAGCAAAGAGCGGTCTTACAGACTAGAAAAGCAGCACGGACCTGGAAAGCTCGTAGGCGGAGCGAGCAGGCTCTGCGACATCGATGTCAAGATACGCGGCGCGGGTGTTGCCGTAGGGAGATCCCTTTCTGGAAAAGAGTGTCAGAATCATTCCATTGTGAGATACAGAAAAACCGTCACGGCACGGCTCGTGGCCCCTGACAAGCGTCTTCACGTTCACAAGCCTTAGGACCCGGCTCGTCACATCGTCACCAAAGATTCTCCCAGCGCCTCTTGGAGATGGCGCTGTTCCTTTCATATTGTCGGAAGGGTCACTCCAAAGGATCTCTTCTAAGTGCGTTGTTGCAGGATGTGTCAAATTGGCCGTAGCAATTTCATCCAGCGATTCAATGAGGCTAGGCACCCCTCCATGAAGCATAAGATACTTTTCTTCCACAATGGCTGCGTGGGGAAGAGACTCGAAAAGCCTTGGCATCTCTTCGCAGATGAAGCTGCTTTGATCAGGGAACTTGTCACGGAGTTGGTACGGAAGGTCGTAAGGGGCGGGTTCCAAGTCCCTTGGCCCTTCATGATTCCCTCTGAGAAGAATCACAGAGTCCGGAAACGCTTCCTTCAGGTGAAGCACAACGTAGTAGACTTCAGGGGACTTGTCTCCTCTGTCGCCGTAATCTCCGAGAAACAGGATTCTTCCAAGCCCCTCTTCCATCCTTTCGATGGCTTGACTCTTCCTCAGGATCTGGATCAGGCTATCTAGATCTCCATGTATGTCCCCGACAACGGTGAGCCTTCCTGACGGTGGAATATAGACAAGCCCCCCTTCGACTCTGCCATCTCCTTGCTTCCCAGAACTTCTCTCATGCTCCAGTATTGACTCAACCTTCTGCATTAGAGAAAGGAATTCTCGTCCGGTGATGGATTCGGCCTTCTTCAGGGCCTCATCTATGCTTGTCAAAAAAGATCGCTCATCATCAGACTAGGCGAAGCTCAGTGAGCACCCGTCTTATTTCAGTTCTGGCTTCCTCAGACAGAGGTGACAGCGGTTTCTTCGGGAAGCCCGCAGGTTTTCCCATGAAGGCCAACGCTTCCTTACAGGCTACGACACTGTATTTTCTCGTCAAGGCGTCGTTGAGAGGAAGCAGACTCAGCTGAAGGCTTCTAGCTCTTTCGTAGTCTCCTTTCTGGAAGGCCTCGTAGACTTCGCTGCATTGAAGTGGCGCCGCGTTGGCGACAGCGACTATTGCTCCTTTTCCGCCCAACATCAGCGTAGGATAAATCAGGTCTCCAGTACCCGCCAGGACTGAGATCCGGTCTCCGACAAGCCTGATTATTTCTGCAATCTGCCCTATGCTGCCGCTGCTGTCCTTGATGCCTACCACATTCTCCAGCTGTGCCAGTTTCGCCGCGACATGGGGTTCCAAGTTGAAACCCGTGAACTTCGGAACATTGTAGAGAACAACAGGCATATCCACAGACTCCACGACTGCCCTATAATGTTCGAGAAGCTCTTTCTCCGATAGCCTGTAATAGAAAGGCGTAATTATTAGAGCTGCGTCTGCTCCGACATCTTTGGCATCCTTTGTCAAACGAATTGTCTCTTCGCTGCTTAGGCTGCCGGTTCCAGCTATCACCGGCACCTTTCCATTTGACTGATCCACAACTATCCTTACGACTTTTCTCCGATCTTCCCTGTCCATGTATGGAGCTTCCCCGTTGCTACCACAAGGGACCAGCCCGCCGACTTTGTTCTCGATCCAGAAGCTGACACATTGCCTAAGTGCTTTCTCATCAACTTCGCCGTCCTGCTTGAATGGAGTAATGTGAGGAGGCATGACGCCTTTCGGCTTGAACATTTCAAATCACGCAACAAATCCCACAGGCCTGATATTTAACAGTAGGACGCTCAGCACTGAGTGCCGTAAAGAAATAACTCAATAAAAAAGGGGGAGTTGGACCATTCGAGGTCCGACTATCGTCCGCCTAGCAAGTCGCCCATTGTCATAAGTTTAATGTTGAGAGGTCGCTTCGTCCCCTCTGACACTCTATCTCCTATGATAAACTTCAGGCCCTTCTGTTCACCCATATCCAGAATCCTCTGAGTGACCACTCCGTCGAAGACCAACGAGTGAACTCCTTGCATCTCAGGAAGCTTTTCAGCAAGCTCGCTTACCGGGATGTGCACGAGTTCATTCCCTGATTCGTCGAACAGCACAGCCTCCAAGGTTCCCTTGAGCTGTGCGGCAGTTTCAGCTACCTTGCTGGGGACCTCAACAGGAACCCGCATAGCAGGTCTCTCGCGGGCGGCTTCGCCAGCTGGCAGTCTCTCCCGCAGCGCCTTCAGGATTTCTTTAGGAGTCAGCTCTTCGACCTCCTTATTCTGTGGCGCTCTGGCCACGTAGTCAAGGTCAGCTACTTGCATTAGCTCTCTCAAGATAAGGTCTCCAGCGCGATCACCGTCTAGGAAAGCCGTCACCTCTTTATTCTTGCAGAGTCGAATGACTGATTCAGGTATCTTCGTTCCTTCGATTCCAATTGTGTTCTTTATCCCGCATCTCAGAAGATTGATCACATCGGCTCTTCCTTCGACCAGAATGATTGATCCGCTGGTCTCGATCTCAGGTCCCGCCGGAAGATTTTCCGGGCCGAAGTTTATGACCTCTGCAGACCGAATCGCTTGACCAACCTCTTTCAGGATCTCTTCCGTGCTTGGCTGAACTTCGACGACCCACTTCCTCAGTATCTCTTTCGCCTTGTTCATGATGGCCTTTCTTTTCTCGTCACGCATATCCTCGACTGATTCGAGGGTCACCTTCGAATTGCATGGCCCTATCCTGTCGACACTTTCAATGGCTGCTGCAATCAGAGCCGTTGATGCTCTATCGAGGCTTGACGGTATCGTTATTGTGCCTGTGGTCTTGTCCTGCTTTGATTCGAGTTCAATCTCGATCCTTCCTACTCGTCCGCCCTTCTGAAGTTCTCTCAAATCCAGCTCTGTGCCGAATAGGCCTTCTGTCTGACCAAAGATCGCGCCGATCACGTCTGGCTTCTCAACGACACCGTCCACTTCGAACCTAGCCTTGACAATGTACTTGGAAGTGGGAGTGTACTGTGTACTTTCCACCAATGTCTTCACCTCCGACAATTCTTGTTGAACGAACCTGTGTTGTGTAAGGTTCAGGTATGTCTTATGCGAATACCAGCTAGTGCAAACGCTGTTGCCTTATATCAAGTTTCTTTACAAGCTCTACTGCGTGCGAGACAGTGCTTTGGTTCTGTCAGTAAAGCATTTCTATCACAAAGCATTCTTCAACGACTTACTCTCGGTGAAATAGGATTTGACCGTGAGAGTTGGCATCAATGGTTTTGGAAGGATCGGACGAGTCTTCTACCGGGCTGTATTGAAGCATCAAGCGAAAATCAATGTCGTCGCGGTCAACGATGTAACTGACTCCAAGACGATGGCACATCTTCTGAAATTCGATTCGATTCATGGGAGACTAGATGCAGAAGTGAAATCCACCGCCGATTCCATAATGGTCAATGGCATCGAGACAAAAGTGCTCTCAACGAAAGACCCCGGTGAAATTCCTTGGAAACGATTCAATGTCGACGTAGTCGTGGAGTCCACTGGCCTCTTCACCAAGAAAGAAGACGCGTCGAAACATCTCTCATCAGGTGCAGGGAAAGTCATCATAGCCGCACCTTCGAAGAATGCTGATGTGACAATAGTGCCGGGAATAAACGATGAACAATACGACTCGAAGAAGCATTCGGTCATATCGATGGGGTCTTGCACCACCAACTGCGTGGTTCCTGTTGCCAAAGTATTAGACGACCATTTCGGCATCACTCGGGGCTTCATGCTGACGGTCCATGCATATACCAACGATCAGAGAGTGCTTGATCTCCCTCACAAAGACCTAAGACGAGCTAGGGCGGCCGGGTTGTCAATAATACCTACGACGACCGGAGCGGCCATAGCCGTCGGATTGGTTCTTCCAAGACTGAGAGGTAAGCTTGACGGGATTTCTCTGCGAGTACCAGTTTCGAATGGATCAATTCTCGATATGACCGCCGAGCTTGAGCGAACCGCAACTGTGGAATCAGTGAACGAAGCATTTAGGAAGGCCGCGGACCAAGAACTCAAATCAATCTTAGAGTACTCAACGGATCCGCTCGTTTCAGCTGACATAATAGGGAACCCACATTCCGCGATATTCGACAGTCTTTCAACGATGGCAATTGAACAGAAGATGGTGAAGGTTCTGGCGTGGTACGACAATGAGTGGGGTTACTCGTGCAGACTATTGGATTTGTTAGACATCATGGAGAGCAGCTAAACCTGTCTTAGGGACCTCGCTCCGTTGAGAGCCGCGCAAAACTAACCTATGTATCTCTTCTGCACGTATCCGTTCCACACAGTGAAAGAGACTCTGAATAGTTCGCGCGTCCTGTTTAACCAAGGCACCGAGTCTCTTCCGAAGCGCATGATCAGTTTCTTTGCCAAGATGAGCCAGCTCCTCACTTATCCTGACTGAGAGGTCTCTTCCTTCCTTGTCGAAGTCTGTGAGAACTATCACCTTCTTTGCAGTGATATCTCCTAGGAAATCGACGAGATTCCTACCTGAACTCTTGAAACAAACGATCGGGCCTATCAGGCCCAGTTTGCGCAGGGCTGCCTTGTCTTTCCTTCCCTCGACGATTACGACAGTGCCAGAACTTGATTCGGCAGCTATCCGGCACAAGATCTTCTCTAGCTTCTCTCTTCTCCTCTCTTGACTTGACATCAAATCTTCTATCTCGTGATCTCGATGTTTCTCATTGCATCCAAGCTTCGTGGATGACTCTCAAAGAATTCTCTGACGGGCTCAAGGATGCGCGTCAGAGAGTCAGTCACACCCTTCTTCAAGTCTAGAGGATGTAACCGCATCTTGGAGTACTCCTGTTCGAGCTGGACTGATGACTTGAAGTCGATTGGTCCGCCGTGCTTCTCGGCCCGAGGGACGTGTATTTCACCTTCCTCCCGGAAGACTATGTGTTTGGCAATCTCAAAGACCGGGTTTCCCTTTGTGATCCCCGGCGGGCAGTATGCTGCTCTGATCTTGGCATCGATCTCATTTGGGCTATCGTGAATGAGTATGACGCTTTCGGCGATGCTTTTTGACATCTTCGATCTTATCTTTAGGTTCACCTCAGAATCTTCGTCGAACCTCTCTGTTCCTTCAGAGGAGGGCCCCAGCAACCCCGAAACGAGGGGCGTGTGCACGCATATAGGCTTCTTTCGGCCGATCTTTTCCGCGACATCTCTGGCTAGCATGTGCGCCTTGCGTTGGTCAATGCCAGCACATGCAACATCCAGATCCATGTGAAATATGTCTGCCGCCTGCATGCATGGATACATCAATGCCGCAGCTTCCAAATCTGAAGCGTCCATACTCCTGCCCATGATGGGTATGGTCCTCCAGACGCGTTGAATCGAAGATAGTTTTCCGATGCGTATCACCTTCTCCCAGTAGTCCTTGTCTTCAACAAGTTCTGAAGCCCAAATGTACTTGGCCCCGTCTTGAGGGATTCCTAGCGCGGTGAAGCAGTCTTTGAAGTATTCTCCGCACACTCGAATGTTCTCCATATCCCCTCCCAGCTTGTTGTTGATCCAAGAATGCCAATCAGCGAGAAATACGATGAATTCAAAGCCCGCCTTGACCAGATCCTTGATCTTTGCACCAGTAACCAACCCGATGCCGATGTGCATGAATCCTGAACATTCGAAACCCCAATATGCTCGGGGACGCGTCTTCTCTTCTAAGAGCGTCTTAAGTTCGGAAGGAGTGACTACCTCCTCAGCACCATTCATGACAATATTGAGTTTCTCCTCGATACCCAATGCGGAAATCCTCTCCGGGAACAGCTCCTTGCTCGGTCTGATTCTTTAAACTGTGTGTCGTCCTCCAATTCATCGTCTCGAACGGCAACGTCTTGCGAACTTCGAGCGCGCCTGAACAGTCAAGCCCGCTCTGTTGCCTACAACACTAACACCAAGCGTCATAGGGGGGAATCTCCCCACTCAGTCGGCTCTCTCGGAGGTAGGCATGTTTTCGCACGTCGCGGCCGAGAGGTTCAACTTTCTCCCCTATGAAAGATCGCGAAGCGCGAGGTTAAACATTGCCTTCGTCACAGCCATTTCTCCGGTTAGACATGAGTTCTTCAACATCGATTTCAAAGGCGGCAATCGGGTTCTCAAGCCCAAATCGCTCAAGAACCAGCGGATTGACTTCTCCCAGAGCCCCCACCTTGCGGCCGCAGAGGCTTATCGTTGCTGCTCTTCCTCGAATGAAGCAAGGGGACTCTAGCTCGCTGACCGACCATTCTTTCACTCCCAGATTTCGCATCAGCGAGTAGACGACAGCTTGAACATCCTCGTAGCTAACTGTGTGATCGCATATTGCCCCTGACAGTTTTCTCCGATTCACAGTCCTAGTAGCCATCTTTCTGTTGACCAAGACTACGTCGCCGCATTCGAAGACTTTCTGAGGATATGTCACATGCTTGTTATAGCTCAGGAAGTTGAGAATTCCGGGAAGGAGGCTGTTCCTCAGAACAGAATACTCTAACGATATTGGGTTCTCTACCTCGACCACTTCTTCGACTTGCGCGTTCACCTTTTCGAAGAGGAGTTGTGGGCTGGTCATAATGAAGGTGAATACCTCTTGAAATCCAAAACCAACCATGAGATCCCGAACGACCCTCGCAAATGCTGTAATCGTCCTTTCACGACCAATGGTGGCGGTCAGGGGTATTGCTGGCTCGAACCGCCCGTATCCGTACGCGATCGCAACATCTTCGATGAGATCAACCTCATGCAACAGGTCTCTCCGATAAGCTGGAGCAATGACTGTGAGAACTCCTTCACTTCCCATTACTCCATACCTCATCTTTTTCAGCTGACTCGCGATTTGCGCGCTTGTAAGTTGGATTCCAAGAACTTCACAGACAGTTCTCGGCCTCAGCGTCCATCTCTTCGGAGACAGGTCAGGTGTCCTTCTCTTTCCCTGAGGAGAGAGCACTCTAACATCCCTTATCGTGGCTCCTCTCTCTGCTAGCGTCGTCACCATCAGTATAAGGGCGTGATCCACTGACTCCTTGTCTGTGCCCGTCACGTCTAACAGAACATTCTTCGTTCGATCAGTTACCTTCGTGAGGATTCCATTGATTATCGGAGGAAGAGACAGAACGTTTCCCTTGGAATCGTAGAGAAGAGGGTAGCGAGGAAAATCTTTGATTATGTGTCCGTACTCTCTTCCCTTCGGGGTCAGCTCCAGAATCTCCTTCCCATTCATGGAACGGGTCTCATCCAGAGGGATGAAATCGATCGCCTCAGGTTTCACCCCAGCATAAGTGAGGCCGTGAGTTATCGTGTCGAGATCGTGCACACCGATTGAGACTTTTCGCCTGTCTCTTCCGTAGGTTGCGTGTATTTTTTCCTGCATTTGCATGATCTGCCTAACGGCATCGCCGGTCAAGTTGACTTTTTCAACAACAGCCGACGACATGCAAGGTCTGACACCCAGAACGCTTCTGTCTATCCTCAGTGTTACATCGCTCCTAGCGACCTTGTACTTTCTTAGTCCTGTCTCAATTCCCAGCAGCCCTCTCAACTCTCTCGCTATCCCCTCAGCGCTCAGAAGATCTGGACGGTCTGAAGTGACTTCGACCGTCATTTCGTTTCCGATCGTGCCTGCGTGGCTACACTTGGTTAGGGTAAGAGCCTCCGATAGTTGCTCCGGCGTCATCTCTCTTCCTGTGAGATCGCTGATATCCTCAACTGAGATCGTGATTGTTGGCATTGCTTCACCTCAGGGGTTTCATTCTCAGCCAGTCAAGCCTTTTCGAGTATAGCTCTCGGATGTCGTCTATCTCGAGTGCAATCATGGCCAATCTGTCGAATCCAATGCCCCAAGCTATTACCGGGAAATCTATCCCGAGGGGCCTGAGAACCTCGGGGCGGAAGACTCCTGATCCTACAAACTCGACCCATCCGAGCTTCGGATGCTTCACATAGGACTCAACGCTAGGCTCAGTAAATGGGAAATAGTGGGGCCTAAACTTCACTTCACCCAACCCTAGCATTGCGGCAAATTCCTTCAGAAAACCCAGCAGGTGGCGAAGATTGATGCCCCTGTCTCCAACGATGCCGTCCAACTGATGAAACTCCATAGCGTGCAGCGCGTCTAGGACATCAGGCCTGAAGATTTTGGATAGGCAGTACATCTTGATCGGCGGCTTCTTATGAGTCGCAAGATATCTTACTGAGACTGCTGTGGTCTGTGTTCTGAGAACAAGCCTTCTCGCAGCATCATGACTCCATTTGTAGCCCCACCCAGTTGATCCGCTACTCCAGCCGTCCTCATGTGTGTGCCGCACTCTTTCCGCGAGATCACGGAACTCAATATCTCCTTGCTTCGGATGCTTCACCCTGTAACTGTCATGTATCTCCCTTGCAGGATGATCCTGAGCTTGAAATAGGGCGTCGAAGTTCCAGAACTCAGTCTCCACAAATGGGCCTTCATACTCCTCAAAGCCCATAGCCACCAGGGCCCTTTTCGCTTCGTCTATGAACTCGGCGAAAATATGCTTCTTTCCGGGATAGAACTCTGGAGGGGCAGCCGAGATGTCATACTCTCTCAGCTTAATGTTTCGCCATCTGCCGCTCAGCATGAGATTCGAATTGAGAGCAGTTACCTCCTCAGAAACCTTCACTCCTTTGCTAACGGTTTCGAGACCGGAGCTTGTCAGCTCCAAGTTCCTTTCAACTTTCTCGTTAAGGTCGATCAGGTTTCGGCCCTTGAGAACAATCAAGGCATCCCTCAGATCATTCGGAATATCTTCGACCTCGACTTCCTTCTTTTCATAAACAGTCCTGAGGAGCCTTTCGTCAGCACTCTCACTAGGTCCTCTTTCAACCGAGAGAATGAGTTGGCTGTCTCTTCTCTTGATCTCTCCCCAGCCCTTTCTCCTTATCCACCCTATCGCTATCGGAAGCATATTCTCAGGGACGCGGGTCTTCCTGCCAAGTCCACTGACATCCGCCTCGCCCCCAGCCATCAGAGCAGCCTCAACCAGCCTTCGCTCAGGCACTTTCACCTGCGCGTAGGAGATACCTTCTTCCTTCAGTCTGACAAAGGTCCTCTTCTTCTCCAGTATCCTCATTAGTTTCTGCTCTTGAAGAGATAGCGCCGCTCTCATCGCAGATGATAGTTGCAGTGCGCTTTCCCGGGCCACATGTTCCATCGCTCCCTTCCCATGCATGCGCCCAAGCGATTCGAGCAACCTTGCTTCGTTCTCTCGGAGTTCAGCCAAGCCTAGTGCTCCTCGAAACAATAGCCCCTCTCAGTTCGCTTTCAACACTTATATTTATTTCAGAAGGCGCGCTAACACTACGCCAATACGTATCACGGATGGTCTGTTTGCATCATGTCAAAGGGAATTACGCCTTGGGAGTTTGAGTTGGAACATGTCGACTATGCTCGAATCATCCAAGAGTTCGGATTGCAGCCCATGACACCAGAACTCTTGAAACGAGTGAGGACCCCCCACAGATTATTCAAGAGGAATCTGGTCTTCGCGCATAGAGATTTCGGTCGGATCCTTGACGCTCAGGAAAGCGGAGAGCAGTTCGTAATCTTGACTGGAATGATGCCGTCTGGAAAGTTCCACTTCGGCCATAAACTGATCGCCGACCTCATGGCATGGTATCAAGGACAGGGAGTTATGCTCTACATTCCAGTGTCAGACATAGAGGCACATGTCATAAGAGGGATCGAATTGGAAGCCTGCAGAGAGATAACCGTCAATGAGTACATCCTCAACTACTTGGCACTGGGCGTTGATCTCGTAAGCAAGGAGAAATGTTGTCTTTACAGCCAATGGAGGAACGACTTGGTTCGCAACTTTTCCTTCAAGGCCGCATCCAAGATCACACTTAGTCAGATGCATGCTATGTACGGGTTCAGCAACTCAGATAATATGGGCAAGATCTTCTTCCCTTTCATTGACGCGGCAGACATCTTGCATCCTCAGTTGCCCGAGCGGGGAGGCGTAAAGCCAGTCCTCGTTCCGGTCGGAGTAGACCAAGACATTCATTTGAGGTTGAGTCGGGATCTCGCCCCTCGCTTTGGAATGATAAAGCCTTCTTCAATCTACACGAAGATGATGTCCGGACTTCAGGGCCCCGGATCAAAGATGTCAAGTAGCAAACCTGAAACTGCGATCTTCCTCACAGACAGCACCGAAGCAGCAAGAGAGAAGCTGAAAGACGCTTTCACAGGAGGACGCGAAACGATTCAGGAGCAGAAGCAGAAGGGCGGACAGCCGGAGAAATGTGTCGTCTACGAGTTCCTTCTATTCCACTTTGAGGACGAGCTACTGGAGAGCACCTATAACAGGTGCACTTCAGGTGATCTAGTATGCGGCGAGTGTAAAGCAGCAGTCTCAGATAGAATCTCCAAGTTCCTTATTGAGATTCAGAGAAAGAGAGAAGAAGCGAAACTGCTTTTGCCCAAAGTGTTTGAGAACCAACCACTCTGAGTCACGGGGTTCACTGCTTGATTTCAGACGAAGCCCTTGAACGATACAGAAAGGCAGGAAGAATCGTTGCGCATCTCAGAAGGACAGTGCCTGAACTGGTTCGAGAGGGCGTCAAAGTGGTAGACATCTGCGAGAAAGTGGAGAGCACGATTGTTGAGCTGGGAGGAAGACCTGCGTTCCCCTGCAACGTAGGCGTGAACGAGATCGCAGCTCACTATACCTCACCCTTTGGGGATACTTCTCGCGTACCAAACGGCTCGATCGTTAAGGTCGACTTCGGAGCTCACGTGGACGGATTCATCGCGGACAGCGCAATCAGCGTCTCTCTCAACCCCAAGCTGAGTCCCATGGTCTGGACGGCTGAGGAAGCGTTACGAAAAGCACTCGAAATTGTTCGCCCGGGAATCAAGGCCTCTGAGTTGGGCGCTCTCATCCAAGCGACCATTGAGAGAAGAGGATTCAAGCCGATACGAAACCTAACAGGCCACTTCGTAGAGAGATACACAGTTCATACAGGAGAAGCGATACCTAATGTGGGAAGCATGGTCGGCGGGAAGCTCAATGTAGGCCAAGTCTGCGCACTTGAACCCTTTGTTACATCTAGAATCGCGAAGGGCGAGGTCACTGATGGGGACAGGGCATACATCTTCAGGTTCTCCAGACGAAAAGGGACCGATACGGAAGAAGGAAAGCGTCTGATTGCGCACATAGAAAGGGAATTCAGGACTCTTCCTTTTGCACGGCGTTGGCTTGCAAGGCTCGATTGGCTACGGAACGCGGAGGCCACATTCGCCGAGTTGGTCAAGTCCAGATGTG
>Ga0209725_1001505_pt1 | contig 13008 bp, 8 predicted proteins | sample I18A1metaG_FD_184145 | JGI IMG/M metagenome (GOLD analysis project Ga0209725, IMG submission 184145) | Lake sediment bacterial and archeal communities from Gulf of Boni, Indonesia to study Microbial Dark Matter (Phase II) - ​I18A1 metaG... | ecosystem: Environmental > Aquatic > Freshwater > Lake... | reverse complement strand
CCGGATTCAGCTCGGTCTGCTACTCTAGCGGCCATTACTGTGCATTCGTAGAACCGGAGCCAGCGAGAAACTCTTTCGGGATTCTCTTTGATGCACCAGTTCCTGTGTTTGTGCAGTCTCGTTTATGCCTTTGTAACCGGTGGTAGTGGAGTGGTGGGTCCTGGGCCTGTTAGAACTGAAGGGGAACGTTCCGAGAGAGATTGTTGTAAGTTCTGGCATGAAGGTTTATATGATGTAAACGTTTTTGTTTACGCGCGTGGTTGGCGTTGACACAGGTGCAGGTTAGGATGCCGGAGAAGATCGTCAAGGAAATTGACAGATGGATAGCTGAGGGAAGGTTCGCAAGCAGAAGTGAAGCGATAAAGACCATCGTCGCCTTGTATCAGGAAAGAGAGCGCACAAGGCAATTCTACACGATGCTGCTAAAACGAAGCAAAGAAGCAAAAGAGAGACCCGAAATCCTGATACCTTTAGAGGACGTCACGTGAGCTACAGGGTTCTCCTTCACCCCAAGGCCGCACGTTTTCTGGAGAAGGCAGACACTTTCGTAAGAGATCGAGTGAGACAAATCTTACGGGAGTTGGAGAACTCCCCAGAAAGGAAAGGTGAACGCCTCAAACACTCACAGTTCTGGAGGACCAGAGTCGGTGACTGTCGTGCGATCTACGAAATAGACGAGAAGAAAAAGACGGTCATCATATTGTTCATCGGACATAGGAGAGATGTATACGGCGAGTTCTCTAGGCTCCTAAATTAGGGATTTCTCTTTCTGTCAACGGCCGCTACGTGTGACAACGCAGAAGCCTCCAACTGGCATATCTCGAGCCCTTGGAATCGTCACCGCAGGATTGCCAGATGATTGTTGCGGAAGACGATCATGTATACATTGGTTCCACTCTCTAATGGAGCGAAGTTTCAAAACATACTAAGGCAGGTTCTAGGTGAATACTCTTTAAGAACCAGAGGAGAGATAGAGCTAGCTAGCGGTTTGAACTGGCTGGTCTGATTGTCGTCCCTTGAGCACCTGCAGAACGGTAGGTACACCGTTCTGAAGAAGTTTGGTGAAGGTGGGAAGGGCATTGTGTATAAAGCCAGAGACACCATCTTGAACCGTGTCGTCGCAATCAAGATGCTCAAAAACCCCGTCACGTCTGGAGAGGCTTACACGCGTTTCATGACTGAGGCACAGTCAGCAGCCAAACTCAGCCACCCAAACATCGTCTCAATCCACGATATTGGAAAGGAAGACGAGAAACCGTTCTTTGTGCTTGAGTTTGTTGAAGGACACGACCTCCGTGACCTCATTGAAACATCTCTGGAAGGCAAATGCGACATACAGACCGTGTTAAGAATCGCGATAGATGTCTGCAACGCGCTTCAGTATGCGCACTCTCAAGGCATCCTGCACCGAGACGTCAAACCTGAAAACATCAAGGCCACTCCAGAAGGCGTTGCAAAGCTCATGGATTTCGGCCTAGCGAAAATGCTTGGCCAACCACGTCAGACACAGGACGGAGTCATAGTAGGCACAGTTGCCTACGTCGCTCCTGAGATAGCGTTAGGAAAAGGGGCTGACGCCCGATCTGACCTATACTCCCTAGGCGCAGTCCTCTACGAGGCTGTGACTGGCAAGCCTCCTTTCCCCGGAGAGGACCCTGTCAAGATCATCTTCAGCCACATTCACGACTATCCAGTCTCCCCGGACAGGTTGAATCCAAAGATTCCACATGCCCTCGCGGAATGCATCATGAAGCTTCTCGAGAAAGACCCGACGAAGAGATACCAGTCGGCTGCTGACCTGCTCAAAGTGTTAAGAGATATTGCTGAAGAGTCTTTGAAGGAAGCTGTTCCGCCAACTCAGAAGCCCATCCTGATTGTTCCAAGTCCACGGCCTGCTGGCAGAAAAGAGATTCAACTCATAGACAGAGTTGAGGAGATGAACCAGCTCAAGGAAGCCGTTGACAGGGCGATTCGAGGCGAAGGAGGCCTTCTCTTCCTACGCGGAGAAGCTGGAATAGGCAAGACACGATTGACTAGAGAGCTGGGAGCCTATGCACGTTTGCGTGGAATGAATGTTCTCTACGGGAGATGCCCGGCCTTGCTGACCATGACAGGCATACCTCCTTACATTCTTTGGAGTGAGGTGATCAGAGACTACCTGCATGCTTCCACGGCTGAGCAATTGTACCGAGTCATCGGTTTCTACCCTGCGGAAGTTTCCAAGCTGGTTCCTGATCTTAGGCAGAGGCTCGGAGCAATTCCCCAGTCCATACAAATAGATCCGGAGCACGAACGCGACAGGCTCTTCGAAGCGGTCTCACAATTCATAACTAACGTCTCCAAGGAAGCACCGCTGCTGGTGGTTCTTGACGATTTGCAGTGGACTGATCAGAGTTCGCCTCTGCTAATGCATTATCTGGCTCGAGGTATCTCAAGGGAGCGGCTGCTACTCGTTGGCGCCTATCGAGATAACGAGGTTGATGAGAAGCATCCTCTGTCCCCGGTCCTAACAGAGTTGAATAGAGAGCGTCTGCTTCAAGCCGTTCCATTGAAACGCATGTCGCTCAACGATATTTCAGAGATGATCAAGCAGATTCTGGAACAAGACGACGTTCCAAAAGAGTTCTGCCAGCCAGTCTATCAGAAGACTGGAGGTAATCCGTTCTTCGTTGAGGAAGTAATAAAGTCTCTCATAGAGCAAGAGCTCATCTTCCGCGAAGGAAACCGATGGAAGATCAAAGAGGTCTCCAGAATAGAGTTCCCGGAGACCGTCAAGAGTGTCGTAAAGGCCAGGATAAGTCGGCTGGATGAGGAATCTAGGAGCATATTGACTGCTGCTTCTTTTCTTGGATATGATTTCAGCCTTGAGGCAATTCGAGCGGTTACAGGCTTTGAAGAGAACAAGCTGCTTGAGCTGCTGGAGAAGATACTAAAGACTGGGCTGATCAAGGAGAGAGCGGTTCGTGGAGAAGCTGCATACTCGTTTGCTGACGCCGTCGTAAGGGATGTAGTGCATGAGGAAGTTAGTGTTTCGAAGCATGGGCGGACCCACCAGGTTGTAGGATGCGCACTGGAGGTTGTTTACGCCGACAAGGTTAACGAGCATTTGGCAGAGCTTGCTTACCAGTTTCTGGAGGGCAACGATAAGGACAGGGCGCTCGGCTACTTCCTGAAGGCTGGAGAGAAAGCTGCGAAGATATACGCGAATAATGAGGCTTTTTCCCACCTTCATTCTGCGCTTCAGCTTCTTGATGAGAAGGAGGGCGAGCTGGATGAAAAGGCGCGTGTGCTCGAGAGGCTTGGAGACATCAAGCGAATTCAAGGGGAATACAATGCCTGCGTGGAACATTGGAGTAAGGCACTAGAGTTACGGAAGAAACTGGATGAGAAAGAAAACGTCTCACGGATACATCGAAGAATGGCATCCGTCCTTGATTCTGCGATGGGTGAAAAAGAGATGGCAGAGACGCATTACCAAGAAGCCTTGAAGATCTTGGAGGCCATGCCTGAAAGTGTCGAGCTAGCAAGCCTGTACAACGATAGAGCAAACATGTTGTGGCGCCGTGGAGACCTTTCCAATGCGCGTTCTTTGGGCATGAGAGCTCTTGAGATTGCTGGGAAACTGAACGCCCCAGAGGTTGTCGCTGGTTCATGCGATATCTTGGGAACAGTTTTCGAGGCAATTGGAGACGCACAAGCGCGGAAGAAAGCCATTGAATACTATGAGAGAAGTTTGAAAGCAGCACTTGATAGCGGGTATGTCGAAGGCGCCATCTGGGGCTACGATAGGCTAGGTGTAGCAACTATTTTCTATCCCTATTTCCTTCATGAAACAAAATCGGAATATCTCGAGAAAGGATATGCGCTAGCGAAAAAGGTAGGTCACATCTACTCAGAATCTTGGCTTGGCACCCTCCTGGCCCTTTCGATGGACCTTAGAGGAGAGGTGGCGAACGGACTTTCGTTGGCTGAATCATCGCTTGCGCTAGCTAGGAAGGCCGGCCACATGGAGAACATTTGCTTTTCTCTGAACGTACTCGGGGGTTGCTATCGGACATTGGGAGAATGGGAAAGAAGCGAACAATGCCTAAGCGAAGCCTTGAACATCAATCAAAAGCTAAATGATTTTGAACAGAATCTCGTTGGCAACTTTTATCTTGGGCTTCTACATCTTGAGAAAGGAGAATATGCCAAGGCAGTTGAATTCTGTGAAAAGTTCTTCACAAGGCTAGAGAAAGCTGGAAGCTTGGTTTTCCCAACCACCTTTTCATGGCTCGTTTTGCCGTACATAGAGGCTGGAGAAATCGCCAAAGCAGAGAAGTGGATCAGCATCTACCAGAAGTTGGCTCTTGAAACGGAGGACAAACAGCTTGTCGCCATGGTAGATACGCTGAGAGCAGCGTTGCTTCGCGCTCAGAAGAAATTGGATGAATCCATCAAGCTTTTCGAGAAGAGCCTTCAGCAGTGGGAGGCTCTAGATATGCGGAAGTGGTTTCTATATGTCTTCGCTAGATACGTTCTTTTCGAATACGCGCGGGCCTATCTTGAGAGAGATCAGGAGGGAGACAGGGAGAAGGCGCATAGCCTACTCAACCAAGCTTTAGAAATATTCCAGAAGATAGGCGCCAAGAAAGACGTAGAGAAAGTCATAGCGAAAAAGAAGCTACTCACGGCCTAGGCGTAACGTCCGCTATGGAAGAGCTGGCTGAGAGCCATCTGCCCAGTGTGATCTGAATAGAGTTGAACCCAGACGTATCAGTAGTTCAACTCCATCCGGGCCTGCCACAAATTTCGTCTTCTTTGACTGTTCTAGCGCTGAGGTCATCTCCCGCAAGGCATTTTCAAGCATTCTTTGGAAATCTGGGCCCAAAGGGCGTGCCTTTTCGAGTAGTTCTGGATCAAGTGTGACATTGACATGTTTCTATCGAGGCGGCGGCCTATGCGCACGCCTGATTGTACGGCAGGGTCAGTTCCTCTGGCCGCTTACCTACTGAGTCTCAGTTCAACCATTTGCTCATCTGGATGAAGTCCACTTTCCACCATTGTTTTCTGAGATATGCCTCTGGAACGAATCCGAGCTTCAGATATAGCTTCAGTGCTGGAATCAGGACTTGTAGCGTGTTCAGTGAAATCTTGTGGCAGCCCTGCTTTCTGCTATATGCAACCACCTCTCTCAATAACTTCTCACCGACACCTTGCCTCTGCTTCGATGGATGAACAGCGACACTATGTAGAAACGAGAACCCGCTCTTGCCAAAGATCCGACCGTAGGCTGCTCCCACTATCCTCCCGTTCATCTCTGCAACGAAATAGTAACTCTCCTTGTCTTTCGAATCAAGGGCCCTTTGGTAGTTCTCGCGACTGATGCGGCTTAAGTCAAAGAGATGTGCCCTTTTTGGATAGTGCCCTCTCTCGAATCGGTTGAAAATGTCGATCTTTGCTTCTCGAAGGGCCCTCACTGTTCCGTCAATGTCCATTGCGGTCATTTTTCTAATCCTACATCTCATCGCATCACCCAGTAGAACGTGGAACCCTCAGGAAGATAACCGTTATCGGACTCGACAACCAAGTAAAAACTAAAGTTCCTCTCTAGCCCGTCTTCAGCGGGAATTCCTCGCTTTTCTGATTACTTCGGCGCTGTCGAATTTGACGCCCTGTGTCTTCTCTCTGAGCTCGTCCATGACTTTGCAGGCTCGCCTCATTTTCTCGGCCTTGACCCTTTCCTCAATTGCCTGCCTTATGTAGTCTGCCCAACCCAAGCCCAGCCGGCTCATCTCCTCTTTGAGATCCTCTGGAACACGAATTGAGACCACTTCTACTCAAGATTACCTGATGGCAACACTCGATTGGTTGCGAATAATGTCTTCCCGGACTGACTACGGCATCGTAGACGGTAAAAGGACTCCAGTGTGCTCCAAGTGAGAGGAGCTATCAGGTTCAGCTCGGATAAGCCATCGCTAATGAAGAGCGTATCGGCCTTCTAAGTCAGAGCGTTGCGGGTTCAACTCCTGCCAGTCCCCTATTAGTGCCTCTGAACCAGCTGTCCTGACGATAAGCTCGATGCTAGTTACTGCCGTTTTCTATGTCGGAAGCTTGCGCCTTACCCTGCTTGAGATCCAGAGACATAAGAGAACAATCGCGACAATTGCAGCAATCAAGACGAAGTTCTGGATGTACCAATAGTTCATTTGTCTTGGAGGAGTATTATCGACGACAACCGTGATCGAACCTGTGCCCTGTACTCCATTTGATTCAACTGCCTCTATTGTAATCGTATGTGGGCCGTTCCGAACCACTAACGTGTTCCAAGCGTATCTGCCTGTCTCGTTAGAGTAGTCCATGTCCAACCAGGGTCCTGCGTCGATCCTACATCTCATCTGTACAACGGTTCCAGCTGTTGCCATCGCCTTGGCAACGATCTCGACAAGTTGCGAAACGATTGAGAGATAGACAGGCTTTTCGATTCGAAGCGTCAGCGTAGGTTCTCCGGAGCTTGCTTTTAGAACGACCTCATTGACTGAGAAGCGGTTCAGTTCCCAGGCTATGTAGCTGTCACTTAGACAAGTCACAGTTCCGAGGGTGTCGTCCGTGAATCGCGTTCTGTACCCGTACTCCCTTGTGATTATGGCCGCCTTCTTGTACGCTCCCACGTATATCTGTGGCTTGTAGAAGATCCTCCCCCCTTTGAGGGCAATTGCAAAGACGTCTACTTGGAAGGTGTATGGAGCATGAAGTTGAGGTGTGTCTACTCTCCAGCCCACCTCGGTCTTATCATCAGAGACATAGATTAGATCCGGTTTTGCCGTTGTTGTGAGGAAGCTTACATTCACCAATGGAGATTTTTCGAGGTAGACATTGATGCGGATGTTGTCGAATGTGTCGTCTGCGGTCAGCCTTATCTGGATCTTCTGAGTTGCGTTACCTTCCACAAGAGTTGGTGCGACTGTTCGCTCAATCGAGAAGCCGGGAATGAAATAGATGGTTCCTTTGCTGCGGAGGTTCACAGATTTTGAGGTGGCTGGCTTGATGTCTCCGAGGCTCCAGATGTAGTTGAAATCAGCTCCGATCTGACCGGTACCGCTCGGGGCTGGCGACATTGAAGCAAACGCGCCGGCAGCATATCTAGTAAGCATCTCAGCTCGCGTCTCGGCGCTGATGTAGCCGCCGGTGTTTCTCACTCCCAGGTACCAGTTCCTGTAGCCGCTAACATTGGCGTTGAGGAAGAAGTCTGATATCGTGTCGTATCGTATGCGGGTCCTATAATCCACCGCCAATTGGTTCTGACTCACGACAGAGGCACAATTGCATAGGAGCAAGAGTGTCAGCAAAGCAAATGCGAGTGGTTTCGCTGACATGCTAAGTGCGTGACCCCTTTGAGGTTATGCGCTGGGAATGGCTTATATTTTTGATGGTTCATACTCTTCGGCATGTTTGAACGCGTTGGTTCTCTAACCATAGTCAAAGCAAGCGTTGTCACAGGATTCTCTGCATTTCTCCTTTTGAACAAGCCGTATTTTCCCCAGATTGTTCTCGCGATCATCCTCGTCGGCATCTTCTTACTATCTCTAGTGAATCCGGTAGGCGGCTTCGCCTGTGGAATGTTTGGATTTTTTGTGGGAGGTATGTATCAGAACTCGCTGTACGGCGGCGTATGCCTCCTACTTGCTCTAGCCACACTGGCTCTTGGGCAGACTTGGTCTGGGATATCGCTCATCGTCTCCAGTTGGATACTTCTCTATTCCCCAGCCCCCTACATGTCAGTTTTGCCAACAATCGTCAGCGGCCTCCTCCTCGGAAAGAAAGAAGGTGCAAGAGTAGGATTCGCCTCAGCTCTGTCACTCTTCCTGCTGACTTGGCTTCTGGGTAAAGAGTCACTCGGACTGACACTGGCCCCCTTTCCAGCTCCCATAGCCTTTGAAATGAGAGCGATCCCTGACCCTTGGACGCCTCTGGCAGTGGTCTATGACTGGGGAAAAATCGACAATCTATCGCTAAATATGTTGGGCACATACTTCATTAGAAACCTGACGCAAGACATCGCAACCTACCTTCAAATGATATGCTGGTGCTTCGCTGGATACCTCGCCGGGGAAGTGACAGATAAGTGGCGGTACTCCTTTCCTCCTGTGGCGGGAGCCAGCCTGTCCTACCTGTCTCTGGCTGGGGCGTACGCGTACGGTGCCTCAACCTTCTTGCCTTCAACCGGGTACGAGATGCTTTACGGGTTTGGTGCATGTTGTGGAATGGGTGGGCTTTTGGGCCTTATCAGGAATGACATCTCCAGAATAATGGCTTTGGAACAAGCCAAACAGGCTGAGATCACTGCGGTCGCGCCCCCGCTCCTGAAAGGCAAGGGTGCAGCTCCCGACTTAGCATGGGACAAGATCGGAGGATATGAAGAGGTCAAGCAGGAACTGAGAGATGTCCTGCTGATGCCATCCCACAGGCCCGACATTGTGAAGGCGTACGGCTTGAAGCCGCCTAGAGGGCTGCTCCTGTTTGGGCCCCCTGGATGCGGCAAGACTCAGCTGATGAAGGCAGTAACGCAAACAATGAAGGCCAACTTCTACTACGTGAAGACTTCGGACATACTCTCCAAATGGGTCGGAGAAAGTGAAAAGAATCTCAGCAGAACATTCCAACTCGCCCGATCATCCACGCCCAGCATTCTCTTCTTTGACGAGATAGACTCTATTGGGAAAAAGCGGGATATGTACAGCTCAGATGACTACACGCCCAAGCTCTTGAGCCTGATGCTCGCCGAAATGGACGGAATGCAGGAAACGTCGCAAGTCATAGTTGTAGGAGCAACAAACAAGCCGGAGATGCTCGACCCCGCACTGACCCGGCCGGGGAGATTTGACCGTATCCTATACGTGAGGCCGCCAAACGCCAGAGAGAGATCAGAAATCTTCAAGGTTCATCTCAAGGGGAAACCAGCCGGCCCAGACTTGCAGTATGACAGGCTGGCAGCAGCGACCGAACGCTTCTCCGGAGCAGACATCCGAAACGTAGTGGAGATTACGTCGCTCGAATCCGCCAAACAAGCTATGAAGACAGGATCAGTTGTTCCACTGACTACGGATGACCTTCTGAAAACCATCGAGACATACAAGCCCAGCATCACGCTCAAGATGCTCGAAGACTACGAGAAGCTGAGGATGGACTTCCAAAGGAAGATCTCAAGGGTCGAGGAAGAACTCAGGCCGAAAGTCAGCTTCGACGACATCGGAGGACTCGAAGACGTCAAGGAAGCTTTGAAGGAAGCGATGGAACTTCCCTTGCAGCATCCGGACCTGGTGAAGAAGTACGGAGTCGCCCCTTCAAAGGGTATCCTCCTTTTCGGTCCTACCGGATGTGGAAAGACACAGATAGCGAAGGCTGCTGCAGGAACGATGCAGGTTGCCTTCGTAACATTGAGCGGAGCCGAACTCGCTGAGAAGCCTATGACAGAATCCTCCTCGATCATTAGGGATATCTTCTACAGGGCACGCGAGAACGCACCCTCAATCCTATTCATCGATGAGATTGAGTCGATCGTTCCTTCAAGGGATATTGGCCCCGCGTTGCCGACAACCAGACCCATATCTCAGCTGCTCATAGAAATGGATGGAATGAAAGAACTCAAGAACGTAATCGTCATGGCGGCCACGAACAAACCTATGTGGCTCGACTCGGCGATGCTCAGGCCAGGAAGGTTCGATAAGATCATCTATGTCCCGCCGCCAGACAGGGAAGCAAGAAAAGCAATACTGAGAGTTCACCTCAGCAATGGCCCGCTTTCTGAAGACATTGACTACAACAAGCTGGCAGATATGACGAATGGATACAGCGGCGCAGACTTGGCAGCCATCTCCAAGGAAGCCAAAGTAACGGCAGTTAGAGATATCATAAGAGGTATCTCACATGACTGGATAACAATGAACGATCTCATCGCCTGCGTCGAGAGAGTCAAGACATCAATAACCGAAGACTCGATCAAGGAATGTCAAGAATTCCTCAAAGCATACGGTGAAAGGAAATAGAACGCCAGAAGCATTGCGCATTCTTGATATTATTCGTGGAGGACTGCGCCCAAGGAGTACAGCTTCGCCACGACTTCCATTGTTTTCAGGTTTCACATCTCGATGCAAGATACTCTGAAAGTGCGCCGTGCCGAAAAACCCCACGGAAAACCTGCCTGCCTCTTTTGAGGAATGCTCAATCCTAATGAGCAGCAGGAAACAAAATCGCCCAAAAAACGCCCACCTGACGCCGTAAAAACATCCGCAAACTACGTGAACGTAACGAAGACAAACAAATGACTATCTACGCCCTATCCCAGACATCTCTCCTCTCTCGCAGACGATCGAAAGAAACGAGGAACGGGGGGATTTTCCATCGCTACTGTAGCTGTCGCAAGCGCTCTGATCCTTTTGCGGGTTAAGAAGCTTCGAAAGGACCCCCCCTTTAGTCTCTTTTTCTGTATGCGGTCCACTGAACCCATGAACGGGTTGGGAGTCGCTTTCTCCATTTTCTCTTGGACCTTGGCCAGACAACTTGATACATCTCTCCCTGTCTCGGGCTTTTTGTTGGTCTAGTTGGTTAGGCGAAAGTGTTAGCCGTAGGTCGCGGGATTCTGCCTTCCTGAGCTACCTTTTTTCTATCCTAGTTCCTACGGAGCATTACGGGCTCTTACGATTTCCCACGCAAAGCTTATAGATTCACAGGAACTGTATATCGCTCCCAGTCAGGGAGCGACTTTTGAAATCGGTTGAATGGCTTTGCGTATTGTTAGTTATAGGCTTGGTTGTGCAAAGTCCGATAGCCGTGATTGCGCAGTCGTTTACGGATCCAGTAGGTGACCTTTTTGATAGGCAGGGTAAGCCGGTCACAGCGGAGGCTTACTTGGACATTGTTGAAGTTGAGGTGGTTCAGTCTAGGGGCGAGTATCGTGCTCGTATTAGAGTGAACGGCCCCTTACCCACGGCTCTGAGCGACCCCAGCATCTTCATAGAGTGGGATCTCTTGGTCGACATAGACCAGGACTGGGGAACCAATCCTTGGGGCCCGTGGCCGCTCTTGGACAATGGAATAGGTGTCGATGTGCTTATTCGATTGATGCTTGGCCCGTCTGGACAAGGCTATAGAGCGGAAGTGTATGATCTGGCCACAAGAAAGAGGTCCAGTATCCTATTCAAGACAGAGGGGGCCGTCATAGAACTGAATTTTGACTCCTCTTTGGTGACTTCCCCTAAGGCTTTTGATTATGTCTTCTCGGTGCGAAAGTTTGGAAACTACGGGCGGTCGGGTGGCGAGATAGCCTGCGACAAAGCGCCTAATGAAGGATACTTTACGTTCTCAAACGGAAAAGCTTCCCTTACTATGAAAACCATCAAACCGGGGCTACCAACAGAGAAAACCCAAACGGAGCACGCCATCATTTGCTACAATCAGGGAAACGATGACAAGGCGAAATGGTATGGAAAGGCGTTCGAAGCCGCATACACTGAGGTAGGTAAGGATCTAGAGGCGTATCCTGCAAGACAATTCGCACTCTACCTGTACCTAGCACAGGAAGATCTTGTGAATGGGCTCCAGACATACAGCGGATTTTCGGCTGATGAAGCAAACTACTTCAAGACTAGCGCAGCGGCAGCGCCTAGGCCAATCAACTATGTAATGCACATCGCTCCGAGCTTTGATTGGCACGATGTCACTCATGAATACACTCACACAATTATCGAAGAACTAAGTAGACAGGTCTATCGATCAATAAAATGGCTTGACGAAGGGCTTGCAGAGTATGAAGCATATGCGACAGTTCTTAAGACGAAATACAACCAGACAGAACTCCGAAGAAAGGCAGATGCAATGCGCAGAGTCTACGATGCTTTGGACAAAGGAAAGCTATTCTCTTTGAAGGAACTATCCTCCGACACTGACTGGCACAATCGGCTTCCTGGAACGCCTGAGCGTAACTTACAATATTCAGAGTCATGGATTATCGTGAACTATTTAGCCATGAAATATCAGCCGTCCAAATGCAAGACAATACTACTTGCATTGAAACAGGGTCAGACTCAGGACTCAGCACTGCAAAGTGAGCTAGGCGTCTCAGCGACCCAATTCGAGTCAAACTTCAGGCAATACCTCCAGAGCATCAGGGAAGATGCCCCCACACGTGTCGCAGAAGCAGAAAAGGCTATTCAAGAAGCAGAAAGCGAAGGCCGAACAGTCGGTCTGAGCCAAGCAAAATCATTGATTCAAGATGCCAAGGATGCCATGAGTGCAGGCGACTATGAGAGAGCCATCTCACTTGCCGATCGCGCCAAGGAACTCGCCTCAAAGGCGACAGCTCCTCAAGTGACCACCACAACGAGCCCTTCAACCAAAATCACATCGGAAGTCACAACTGTGACCAGCCTTGCTATAGGCCCAGACACTGGTACTATGTATGCTATTGGAGTAGTTGCTGTAATCATCGTTGCGGCTTTGCTTCTGACCAGATATCGGAAGAAAACTCAGAAACGAGCATAGCATAGGACCTCAGGCATTGCCACCTCCCACAGCGCTACGCTTTGCGTCTTCACTGTTGAAACGAAGACGCTCTTCAAGCCCTCTCTTCTGAAAACATGATTGAAAACTGCCACTGCGAACGGCCATAGTCACGCCTGTTCAAATCTCTCAAACCAGCGTGGCAATCCCAGTCTTGTTCACAATGGTATGGCAGCCAGACTGGTCGAATTCTGTGAGCGAGAAGGCATATCGCTGCCAGTGAGTCGCAGAGTTCTGAAGGCGGCACGGGTTTAGATCGCTTCCGTCAAGGCAACATGAGCGGTTTAGGACCTATGAGCCCAAAATGAGAAGAAAAAGCATGGCGAATCCCGCCGGGCCGGATGTGTTGTGATTGTGTCAGCGCCCAATTCAAGTGGCTGCGCACCTTCACTCGAATTACCTTCGGCAACTTCTTCCATCTGTAAATTGTTATGCGCCATTGATATTTCCGAGAATTCGAGTAGTGTTCAG
>Ga0209725_1001503_pt1 | contig 13015 bp, 13 predicted proteins | sample I18A1metaG_FD_184145 | JGI IMG/M metagenome (GOLD analysis project Ga0209725, IMG submission 184145) | Lake sediment bacterial and archeal communities from Gulf of Boni, Indonesia to study Microbial Dark Matter (Phase II) - ​I18A1 metaG... | ecosystem: Environmental > Aquatic > Freshwater > Lake... | reverse complement strand
AGGCGAGAATTTGGGCATTCGTGCCTTCGCCTCGAATCATCTTTTTTTGACTCCTCTTATCTGCTTTCCGGATGGGATCGGTTATGAGTAGATCCGCAAGGCCTGTGTCTCATGCTGTTTTGTCAAAATAGAATAGTCAACAATTGGTCTTACAGTCTGATCAGATACAATGTCTACAAGTGATCGGTAGAGGTTGATAAGCAGCTTCGTTGATCAGCTGCTAGCCCAGTGTTGTCTGCTCAAGCAGCCCTGCTAGCTTCCTGAAATCCCTCTGCATAGTTGCTTTCAGTTGGGCTGTATAGAGCGCTGCCGCTGGGTGGCACATGGGGACGATCTTCAGGTTGCCAGCCGAGTAGATTCTGCCGTGCATCTTCGATATGTTGCCGGCTTTGTGCCTGTACCTCTCAAGGATGAATCGGGTCGCTGTGTCTCCGAGTGTGCAGATGACCTTCGGTTGGATTAGGTCAATTTGTCTCTCCAGGTAGGGGGTGCATGCGTTGATCTCCTCGCTGGTGGGCCGTCGATCCTTTGCTTCGTGGGGCTGCTGCTCCACGGGTTGGTTGCGGTGGTAGGGCGGCATTTCACGATGTTCGTTACATATACTGATTTTCTATTGAGCCTTATGGAGGCTAGCAGCTCGTTGAGCAGGTCTCCGGCTCTTCCGACGAATGGTCTTCCTTCAATGTCCTCGTTTCTGCCGGGCCCCTCTCCAATAAACATGACTTTGGCTTTGGGTGGGCCTTCGCCCGGGACGGGCCTGGTCCTCGTTCTTGAGAGAGGGCATCTTGTGCATGCTTCAATCTCGTCAGCGATTCTGCGAAGCTCCTCTTCAGAATTGGGCATGCTATTCCCTTGTGGTCCTGCAATCTTGATAGAATACGAGCTGAAAGCTCTTTCGAGCAATAGACATTCCAGACCCTTGGCAAGATGAGACAGGGCGAAAACGAGAAGTAACTGGTGATCGAAGTTTCATGTAAGAAGGAACAGGCACAGTGGGATATTGTCCCCTGATAACGTTAGGGTTAACTTGATTTCAGAGGCTAGTCGTAGAGTAGCCCCCCTCCTCTACGCGCCGCTAGGCAACAGACCCCCAACCAGTTAACAAACACCAAAAACGAGAAACACCACCCAGCCAAGTTAACAGAACCGGGGGGCGTGCGCTACACTAATATGTCCAATGGCGACAGTGTTCCAAAAGCCACTTCGGAGCTTGTCGAGAGTGGCGTGGAGAAAAGCGCATGAGATCTTGGGGAGAGCAACACAGACCAAAACTGCGAATCATACTAGAAAAGATCAGAGAATGGAATGCAGATTACATAGTTCCGGTGGGAAGTAAGAGTGCGAAAATGTTTCGCACCTTAGGTAACATGGAAGCCGCATTATTCCCACGAGTGTTCTATAGGGACTACTTCAGGTTCAAAGAAGTGCCTTTGTATGGAAAGAGAATCGCGGTAGTAGACGATGTTGCTAGAACGTGCTCAACTCTATCCGAATACAGAGACTTCTTTGAGCAGAAAGGGGGGAAAGTCCGGACTTTTGCTGTCGCAGGCCACGTGGATTTGAAAGACACCCCCTCCTCATGTTACGACCCGTTGGCCGAGATTGAGAGCTATGTTTCCGAGCCGGGTTATCAGGATTTCCTGCTAGGAGAGGCTGAAAGCTTACTGCAAGAAGGTTTCTATCAGGATGTTAGACATCTAACGTTAGAAATGCTGATCCCTTCGTTGCCAAGTGGCTGCAAGGCGTCTCTGCGAAACGCCTTGGAAACACGTGGTTACACGTATGCTGTCCCGCCCACCGATAGTTATCCACGAAAATGGTCTGTTATGGATCCTGATTTCTGTTCAGGATCTCCGCTTTTGCAGACGGCCAGCGGCATCGTCAAAATAAGGTTTCATGAAGACCAAGGGTCAATGACTTGCGTTCCAATGGTTTTGCCAGATATTAGGGTCGCTACCGACTGCAAGATGTCAAACATGAGAACACCTTTCGAACTACCGTGCCAGTCAATTCGGAACAGAGAGCATGCTATGGATGAGCTGTGCTATTGGAGCGTTAGCCTTCTGCTTAGTGCGGAGCTTGGGCGTCTCTTTGTTTCCTTTCTCGCCAGCTATTATGGTGATGACTTCTACAAAGGAACTGGGAATCTCGCGGTCAGGCCTATAGACTTCTATAGGTATTTTGGAATTGAAGAAGGTATTCGACTGCAAAGAGGCATTGAGAGTTTTCTCTTACAGAAGGACTACGAGGCAGATAGCTCGTTGCAGGAATATCTCTCAAGCGTTCTCGTACCAAGGCGTGAGTATCCTTTGAGAGGAACCTTTTCTGTCCAAGCGTTGTCGAAACTAATGGATCATCTCCGAGAAGGATACCGCAACTCCTGTAACAAGGCAGGAACTCGCAAAGGAGTTCATTATGCCATATCAATGGAAAAGATGGAGGAAGTCAGTGGGGCGAGTAGACTACTGCTTACAGAGTTTCTTGATTGCCTGTGTGACCTTGGAACTCTTGTCCCGGTAACTACGGTAACGCCGCAGTTCATGGTGAGGACTTGGCGTTCAGGCGAATCTGACGAAATTTTGAGCTGGAAGAGAACACATGTTTTGATACCACTTATGATCAATGTTATTGCGGAAGAGTTAGGTTTTCGTGAGCACAAGGTAAATTCGCTCCTGCTGATGAAAGCTGCTGCGAATTTTGTGTATGATTATCCAGGCAAGGCGCCTTTTTTCGAAAGGATGCACTGCCTAACTAGAGAACCGGGCGTACATGGAACAGTTGTCAAGGCTTATCATCCTATCAGAGCCCCTAGTCCGGTCCCGCTCTATAGATATGAGAGACTGGGCAACCGCTATACCGTAGAAAGACAAGCGATTAGCAAGACCGATAAAGGGTATCCTAAGAAGCGCAGTCGTCAGGTGTTGTTTGCGTCACAACATGGCGCTCTGAATGATCTATCCCGGTTCTATGATAATAGCCAGAGTATTCCCTTGGATGAAATCACCAACTACATTGCATTATTGGCACGACTTGCCCAGATGACAGGTTCGACGGATGTCCTGACCGCGCTATCTATCTGTCGGACACCAGAAAGCTTCTACTGGCATATTCATAAGAACCTCACACTTTGGATTGAGAAGTTCGGAGTCTTCCTGGATCACTTTCAGTTTCCCTATGATGAGCATACTAGAAAGGGGCCGTTACATCGCTCTGGCGAGGCTGCATTTGCTGGACTCAAGAAGGTAACTCTGTGGAAACAACTCGATCAATATTTGAAAACCATAGAAGACGTGAGTCAAATACGCTTCATTTTGCCACGCTCAAAGATTCTAGGTAACCTGAGCAAGGAAAGAAAATTACCAATATTGAACGATGTCTTGAAGATTCTCACAATACAGAGGGCGTTGACTGGGATCGCCTTGCTGAAGCTCTTTCCAACCAAGGAGAAACGATCGCCAAGAGAAGTTCAGAATTGGGTTGTTGAGCAATTTAAGAAATGTGACTTCTCCTTCGACACCAAGCTGATATTGGAGGCCAATGATAGAAACTCAATTGAGAGAGTTCTCAGGCCGGCCTATCTTGAGGTTTGCTACCACGTAGAGTCGCTCCCTCCTCCCAAACCAGAATCAGAAAGGGGACGCAACAAGGAGGAATACATGAGAAGTGCGCATAACCGTGCAGTCACCCTTTGCCAGAAGGTGGGGTGGTCTGGCGCCGCTTTTGTACATTGGGATCTTACTGGTTCGAGACGCGCAGGTGAGGACGCAGTCATTAGGACCGCCACACTCTATGAGTACTCAGATGTGGCGACAGAGAGGTTTGGAGGGAAATGTATGACATTACATCCAAATGGAGAAGACCGTATGCTCTACATTTTCGGTAATCCGGTTGCCCCTCTTCGAGCTGCAGCAATGTCTATGAATGATTTTGCGGAGGCCCACATCGACGTGAAGGGAGGCATCTCATACAGCAGAGTTGAGCTAGGTAAAGAGCATTCAACACTGATACCTATGATGGGACTTGCAAAGGATCTATGCGAACTAAAGGATTCTAGGAGTGGCTATCGCAATAGGAAGGATATGCTTGTGTGCGAGGAATTTGTGGATTCGGTTGCTTCTGAGGGAGTGTCGAGAGACTACTTTGCTCCTCTAGATATTGCAATTGAGTTCAGAGTGGGTGAGGAAACAAGGAGACTGCCCATATTCAAATTCCGTTGGGAGAAGTTCTTTAAGGATAATCGATGAGTCTGATTCAGTGAGAAAGCATCGGTCACATAGAAGGTCATCAGACACGCTGTCTCGTGAGCTAGCTTATCTGAATCAATGCAGTTGACTGCTCATAGCAAGATCGACCTGAAGAAGCCTTCAGGAAGCGCCTTTCGCTGACGGCTACAGGCCATAATCGAAGTCCACTGGGATCTTTTCCCTTGATAACGTCAGGGTTAGAAGATACATTTCCTGTTCGTAGGAAGCCAAAGAATAGTCAAGAGCGCAATGCCTATCAAATGCCATTCTGTAGAAGCCCAATGGTGATATGAGCCGGCCGAGATAGTCTATGTCACCAACTAGATTGAGGCAAGGCGGCATTTACCCCAGTAAACTCATTTACTCCGGTAAAGTTTATTATGGGGCGAGTTGCTATTTACTGCAGGGTCGCCCGACTTGAGTAGAGCTGAACACGGGATGGCATCACTTCCTCTTGTGAGTGGGTGGAGTGCTTACGTAGATGTCACCAGGAAGGATGACTGGCTTGCTGATGTTGTTGAATCTCTGAACACGGTGGCGATTCTGACCCCTGAGGCGTTGGACACAGGATATGGTGCCGATGTCATCTTGGTAGGTGCCGATGACGCTGCAAGAGTCCGAAAGCTCATAGTCAGCAAAATTCCCAGCGATTGCAAGCTGAAAGAAATGGGCTCAAGCACAGCAGGGATCGTGATTTCCTTTGAATGCAAGAATGCAAGCCACCTTGAGGCGAAGCTTGCAAAATGGCCGGGAAGAGTGGCTATTCAGGCAAAACAAGACTTGCTTAACGTGCTCATTCGATCTTTGCGGAAGCCTAAGAAGAGAGAACTTGCAGATCTTGTAAGAAGTGACCCTAGGGTCAAATCGATAAGGCAGTTGAAGGTAACTAGAAACCTTTTCTCGCTGGACGACATAATCGAAATCCACCCCTTCAAAGGAGAGATTCCTGATCTACTGTTAAGTGGATTTGACCAGAAAGACCTTGAAATAGGACGTGCCCTTCTTGGTGAGGGGTACTTCCGTGTACCAAGACCTAGAGGGCTTTCCTTGGATCTGCTAGCTAGCAAGGTTCAACTAACTAAGCCAGCGTTGCTACCCAGAATGAGAAGACTCATGGAGGCAAGTGTCCGTCAGATGCTGGGAATTGAGGAGGTGCCTGAAGAAAGCCTGAAGGCAGCACACAGATTCTTCATGAAAGGCCGGAAACGTAGCTAGTCGCACTAGCCGCCTTCTTGTCGAGCGCAAGCAAACCAATGTAGAAAACCAGGTTGTTGTAGCTGTTCATGATCGCCTCGTTAGGGTCGCTTATTGAGGCAAGGTCTGCATGAGTGAACAGAAAGACAAAGAATGTGCCACCAGCCTCAGAAGCTGATGCGAACCGGCTCATCCAAAAGTCGTGTTTCTCAATGTAGGCTCTACAGGCTCTGCATATTTTGAGGAAACTCTTCCATCTCCTGAAAGACTTCCTATATTTCCCGGCATATTGGCTCATCCACTTTAGGAACTCCTCATCGCTAAGGAGAGAGCAGAAGTTCTCATTTTTGAGATATTCGTAGACTTTGATGGCCAGACCATCTCGGCAGCTACATTGGTCTAGAGGAATGCACAAAGAGTTCACCCTAGCTAAGGTTCCTTCTGCGATACGCGCTTCGGCAGTTTTGAGGCTGTAACGTGAATCTGGATGGAGGTCATGACAATGCTGGAAATGAATCCAAAGAAGATCAGATTGAACAGCGACAACACGACTGTCACTGCCTGACCGATAGGTGTCACAACAGTCGCATTAGATATTCTGGATCTTGTTGCTACTCCAACAGCGTACCCTAGTGCGGAATAGTAATTGGATAGCCCACTATTCGCAGGAGCCTCTGCGCAAACCAAGATAGGAACTGCCACCAAGGACGGCGCAACGAGGAACACTAAGAGCAGAACCGCTGACCAGAGGCGCATCTTTTCAAGCCTGTCTATTTCATCTTCTAGCTTGGCGGTATCATCTCCTGTGACGGGGCCCAAGAAGCATCTATTGTGGAGAACCTCATGATAGCTTATAACGCTGACGATGCTGGGCACTATATGATCTAGTGCTGAGGAGACATCGGGAACACATAGAAACTAGGTCCAACTCATAATAATAGGCTGAGGGGTCCTTGCCTGAGCAAGATGTTCGAGACAAGGTTCTACGCTGATGAAGAGAAAGCTGCGGCCATTGCTAGAAGGCTATATGACGATTTCTATGGTCAGAAAGGCTTCTTTCAGGGCTATCGAATGCCCGAATACATACTCCCTAACAATCTTGTTGAAGGCTCCAAGGACCATGCCCTGTACTTGACCTATGTCATCTCAATCGATTACATGACTGATGCCGTGAAGCTGTGGCACAATGCCCGGGGCACCTACTGCATCTACCCTGAGAGGTTTGACCCCAAGGCCATTTTGACGCTGGGAGACAGGACCCTGACAAGCTTCCTCAGAGGATTAGGTGCCAGATATCCGGAGGCAGGCATGAAAGCTTGGAGGACGATATCTAGGATACTCATCGAGAAGTATGGTGGAGATCCAAGGAACATCACACCAGAACCAAAGACGATTCAGCAGCTCAAGTCAGAGCTCAAGCAGTTTCCATACTTGAGGGGAAACAAGCTTTCCAACTTCTACCTGCGAACCATGGGAGAGAAAGGTCTCCTCAAGATCTCAGACTTCCCTGAATTAGACATTCCAGTCGATATTCAGGTGGCAAGATTCACACTCTACACAGGCGTTCTGAGGATCATGTCCGACAGCTTCGAGGGATGTGTCCACAAAGACCCGCTACGGAGCCTGATCGAGGAGGCTTGGAGGAACGCAGCCAAGAGAATCAACACCTACCCATGGAAGCTAGACGAGCCCATATGGACCGTGGGGTCCAAATTATGCGCAAAGAGATCCTGCGACAATTGCCCTGTGGAAGATCTATGCGACAAGGTCAAAGGCATCAGGTTCAAAGACGCCATTGTACTCTGGCAAAGAGCGGCCGGTGTTGGGTGGTCGAAAAAGAACACGCCACATCGGCAACCCGTGGAAGCGGCTGTTTAGGAGGTGAAGAGTTGGATGGTGAAATTGATCGCACAGGAATCGGTCAATGGAAGGATTCGTATGAAATTCGAAGGTCTCTCCTCGATTTGCCCATTTACGGGAAGAAAAGATCAGACTAGCTTTGAGCTTAGCTACATCCCGGGCCGATCGTTCAGTGGGACGCCCGTTAGAATTGATCCGGAGAACCTTCAGAGCGCAGTCGCCTCTTTCGAAAACAAAAAAGTGTCAATGGAAGTGATTCCAATAGAAATCCTGAAGCGCTGTGTCGAAGGCTGTGTGAGTCAACGCCAAGGCCGATATGCGGCCCCAGATGAAGTGGAAATCACAAGCCTCTCTTTTGAGCCCGGCGAAGGAAAAGACTGGGGAATAGAAGCAAGCCTAAGATTCGAAAGGAAGGTGCTTCGTATAGGGGAGAGTAAATGACCGGGCGATTGGATGAGTACTTTGACGAGATGGGGAGAAACAAGGAACATGGGTCTGGTTTCTGTCAAGAGTGTGGTTTGCGCAAGAATCACCGTGGTCCTGTGTTGATCAATTGTGCAATTGCTTCTCCCGATGTAATACTTGTATCAGAAAGCCCTGGAGGCAGACCAGAAAACACAGCAGACTTGGCAGAATGGACGGCATCGGTCTTGAGATCGTGCTACGAGAAATCTTCCGGGGATCTTTCCTCAGCGATAGATATGGGCTATTTCATTGGAGCCCTTACAAGAGGTAAGATCTACAGCGCAAGTGATGCAACGAGAAGCCAAGTTCTGTACTGGACTCACACTGTGAAATGCTTCATTCAACGTGAAGACAAAGGCATCAGACAGACAAAGAAGGAGAGAAAACAGGACTTCGAATTTGGTGGAGAACATGTGCGAGGTATACCATCCAGGAGCAAGGTTGAGCAAGGAAAAGAAGGAGGAGAAGCTGAAGATTCTTCAAAAGAAGGTCGAAGAGCTTGACCTTGGCAGCATCCTTCCAGGCGCCTTAACACTCTAGTTTGTAGATGGCCACAAGGCAAGACTGATTTGAGTGTGATATGGCAGTCCTCAAGGGATCTTGACCTGCGATAACGCACGGGTTAGAAGAGCTGGCAACCGTCTTAGCAATATGGCATTTCCGCAATTTCCTAAGATGGCTATTTAAGGAGGTGCGAGCGCTCAACCAATTGAAAATGTGTCCTATGCCGAAGTGATTGCCATTGAGTTTGGCAGAGAAAATGGTCGCAAGATTACTGGGCTTGTATGAGAAGGCATATCGAGATGACAGGTCCTACTACGAACTCATAGGCCTTTTCGAGCATTACCAAGAGGAGAAAAGCCCTCTAGCCAAGTCAGCTAACCGTCTGTGTGTCGACGTTACGAGGTACAGGCGTGCCAATAATCTGCCTTACGATGGAAGATTCGTTGACACGTTGATTTCTGTACCATCCAAGAATCTCATCATCGAACGACTAAATGGACTAGGTATAGACAGTGTCGGTACATACATCAGGGAGGCAGAATCGCTGCTGTCAAAGGAAGACTTCGATGCATGCATTTTAGAGGCAAGGAAGGCCTTAGAAGATGCGGCAAACTCGTTTGCTAGCCTCCTCACTGGCAAAGCCGTTTCGAGATCTTTCAAAGATTGCATCAACATCTTCAAGCAATACGAGCTCCTACCAGAAGACACTCTGACTGCCATTCAAGCCCATCATGTGGGGATCTACGGCTGGCTTTCAATCAAGGGAGGGCACGCAGAAGGCGTGACAGTCGGAACTTTGGCCAAGTCGTTTGCAGAGGCCCGGTTTGGTCTGAACTGGACTTACTCGACTATAGTCCTACTCATTGATGCCTACTTGGAGCGCCCAAAGAATTAACTGGCAGGGCTCCCAAGTCTTTGGGGGGATAGATCTTGTCTAATGACAAAAAAGAGAAGCCGGAGCGGGAAAAAAAGGAGGATCTGGGTGATTACAAGCCAATAGACAAAGTGGTTCGTCTACAAGCGAAACTCGAGGAAGCGGTGAAAGAAGAGAAGAAGGATGAACGAAAAGGAGAAGGATCAAAAGGGTAAACTGTTGCTCAGCCTGGGGTTGGAAGGCTACCGAAATGTGAGAGCGGCGGACAGGCATCTAACTGATAAGATCAACAACATGATAGCGGTGGATGCCACAGCTATCTCCGTTCTGCTCGGCGCTGCATACTTCCTTCTGGAACGCAGGCTCTTCTCGTCAACTGTATTTTGGTTGATTGGGCCCGCTGTCTTGTTGTTGCTGGCATCATTGATGGTAGGGATTATTGGATATCGTCCGCTCCCATTTCAGTTCATGAACCCCATGGATCTGATTAGAGAATTGCATCAGGATGACAAGACCTACGGTTATGCCGTCCGAAGGAGCGCAGGCACAATCTCTGCCATTGTAGAGGTCAACATCTCTATCGTAAATGGAAAAGCAAGAGTGATCAAGTGGATGCTGGGCCTTGTACTCGGGGCGTTTGCTTGGACAGCAGTGAGCGTTCTTTTCATTTTTACACACTTCGTGGAGCCTTAGGAAAACGGAGAAGGTGGGGCGTCTTGGAACTGCTGTCTGACTGGATACAGGCAGCCATGGCTATTGTGACTGGCTTTGCGACTACTGTTCTCGCATACTACGCATACGTCACCATAGAAGAAGGAAAGAAGAATCGAAGAAAGGACACAATCGAGAAGATGCTGGAGAATCTATGCTTTCCTCTTTATGAGCTACTGCGAAGGGCGAGGCATGAAGATACAGATGAGAGACGCTGGGCCAGACAGCAACCTTGCTCGCCACAGACGCATGGCCCCAGAGACTATGCTTTCAAGGAAAGTGAGTTTGCTGAGCTTCGGAGAATCCTCGAAAGATATGGACATTACCTAGACGAAGTCAAGCTTATGAAACTTAACATGGATCTCGACAAGTTTGATCAAGTGATTCCATCATACGAGCCCAGAGAGGGACCTCACCCGTACTACCGATTCTGGAACGGCGATATGGATCCCTATTTCGCCTACGTCAAGAAACGGTGCGAAGAGCTAAGAGAGCAACTCCAACAGTTAACGATAAGATTTTAAGCCTCATCCAAATCCAGTTGGCGACAAGGAGTAGCACGTTCCTGTGCGAACATCAGTTCTTTGGGCCAGGTTAGATCTTTGAACAGGGGGCATCCGGCATCGAGGCGTATTGGGATCGCCCAGACGCCATAGGCTCACCAAAGGCTCGAGCCCTTAGAGATCGCAACTTCTGCCAGATGCGTAAAGGCGACAAGATAGTCTACTACGCCAAGTAGAAGAGAGCGCTCGGGCTCTTCCAAATATCATCAGAGCGATGGTCCGAGTTGAAGAGCTGGAGCAGAAGCCGAAAGGGTCCCCACATGACCTATCACATCAAGCCAATCTACGCAGGAATCTTCGAGATGAACCCTTCCGATTTTGGCATAGGAACCACCAGAGGAAGGACGGTAATTCACCTCGCCAAAGAGCAGTACCGCATGATAGCGGCGCATATAGTTGGCATGGAAGACCCAGAGAACCACGAAGGCACCGTCGCCCTATTCGCCAAACTGCACCGAGCCTGTGGATTCCCCAAGCTTCTCAAGGCAAGGGAAGCCTACCCGGACATAGTCGCTGTCGACGAAAGCGGGCACGAGGCTAGAATCGAAGTTGAGTTCGAGAGCGCAAACTTCGAGAGAGAGCACATGAACGAAGCAGCAGCTATTCCGCCATTCCGCGCACTTCGAGGAGATCGACTGGCGCTGCCCGCCACTTTCTTAACAGAGACGTACATAGTCTAGGAAATGGGTGGACTCACTTGTCTTCAAATCTGCTGAGGATAGGCAAAGGCGTGAGACCGTGGATCCTTGCTTCGGCAGGACCAACTGACAAGATTCTCAAAGACTCAAATGGCAAGCTTCACTCATTTCCCGAGATCTTGTATCAGTTCTACTCCTCGGATGCACACATGTTCATGGCAGGATGCTTGAAAGAAATCCTTGACAACCCACCAAGACGGTTCTATGCTCTGTCCTTACCTCTCCAAGAAAAGGCAAGGCACTTACTTGTTTTAGAGCTAGTATCAAAGTTCTGTGAAAATGCGGAAGCGCTAGCAGCCTTCGCCCTTGCTTTCGCCACCTAGTTCTACATGGATGCGCTCAGTCCAGAAGAAGTCTGGAAGAAGCTGGCACAATATCAAACAGTTGAGATAGTCAATTTCTATCGATCTATCAAACGTAAAGGACCAAGCTATATCGCGAACCTAGCTGGATATCCGCCGTTAGACCTGCAGGAATCACAATCTAAGGCGGTCCTGCTTCGTTCAACAAAGCAACTAGCGGGCTACCTGAACCTAGTTGCTGAGTATTACATGAATCTTCGGGAATTGTACAACGCATACAAACATGGCTTCAGAGTGTTCCCTGCAAGACACACAGACGAAACAACCAGACAAGAAAGTGTTGCGTTTACATATATCGATAGAAACGCACAGGCAATAGCTGTTAGCCTAGACGACAACAGAGTGCGAAGACTCTACGATTTGTGTGTTGGAATGAGCCAACTGCTTCATCTAATGCTGGAATGGCACAGATTTCGATTGAAAATCAACAAAAGAGCCAGACTTGATGCTCAGCTTCCTGTCTTTGGGAAGTCGGCTTACAAAGATCGCACAATCAGAGGGTTAGTGTTCCCCACACTGATGCAAATCGGAGATGCTCGTAAAGCGAAAGCAGACGAGATCGCCATGCAAAAGAGCATAGAAATCTCGAAGCTCCCTCGCGGTGATGTTATCGCAATCGACATCGACACAGAAGAAATTCTTCCGTATCATTCACGGGATGTTAGCGACGTCATCAGACAAGCAATGGATAGCCACCCTGGCGCAAGACTAGTCTTCCGCCGAATAGCCCCTGACGGGAAAGTTGGACAGTACTAGCTCCCTGACGCTCGGCCAGCCGTAATCGAACTGCAAGCGTACCCTACTAGTAGCCCTACAGCTGATTTTCGCGTCAGTCGGAAGCTTCGGTTTTCGTTTCGGTGTCGGCTCTCCTCGAATAGTGGCACACATTCAGCCTATGTCTTTATCCGGTCACAAGGTCAGAAACGTATCATGGCATCTTTATGTCCCCCTTCAAAGTATTTGCCATCAAATTCCTTCGTCCTAGCGACTTCCGATTTCAGCGGTGTTGCTTAGGATCAATAAGCAGCTGCAACAAAGCAAATCAATAGGAGTAGAGAAGAATAAGGAGAACTAGCTCATGACAACGGAAGTCTCAAAACAGCAGTTTTCCGAAAGACGTCTGCGAAGCTACGATCTAGCCCTGTGGTACTCAGCCAAAGCAAAGCTCTACTTAAGGGAGGGAGAAGAGCTGTTCGGACAGTTCAGATACCCTGAATCCGTTTCATCCTTCGGGGCATCGATAGAGTTCGGTTTGAAGGCTGTGTGCGCATTCTTGGGAGCAGATTACATATGGAAGCACAGTGTATCTGAGCCTCTGATCTTCCTATCAACCCAATACCCCAACTGCAGTGGGAAACTGTCCCGAGCAGCATTGATATCCGCTCGCTGGGTAGGCGCCAACGAACAGGCTCGGACCCTTGTGAACTACGGCAGTCAAGATGGAGCAGCTCCTGCAACAAAGATTGTTGGAAGAAAGGATGTTGAGCTGATAAGAGGAGATGCGGCCGAAGTATGTAATCTACTGCAGCTAGTTGAAATC
>Ga0209725_1001501_pt1 | contig 13022 bp, 18 predicted proteins | sample I18A1metaG_FD_184145 | JGI IMG/M metagenome (GOLD analysis project Ga0209725, IMG submission 184145) | Lake sediment bacterial and archeal communities from Gulf of Boni, Indonesia to study Microbial Dark Matter (Phase II) - ​I18A1 metaG... | ecosystem: Environmental > Aquatic > Freshwater > Lake... | reverse complement strand
TCGATCTCGACTCCTTCTGGGAATCGCCGGCGCCATTGCATTTGTGCTGATCGTCGTTGTAGCTCTTCGAAGGAGAACCAGAAGTTCATCATCATGACGACTGAGCCGCTGGTTCCTCAACAGTTCTCAAGACTTCCTTGAGGCTCGTTGCTCAACTTCTTATGAAAACTCGTCGAGCTCGTGAGAATCTAGCGTATGCAAGAATCAGCGGCACGCACGCAAGCAGCATTGGTTCCGTGCTCAGCGTCCAAAATCCTCCATGAACAAGACGGGCACGTCGAATGGTTCTTCTGGATCTCCCTGTCCAGATCTGTTTCGTGGCGAGCGAACAGCGCTGAGGCCTGCTGAAGCTTGGCCACCGCGATTACATAAGAGTCAGCCAAGGAGATAGCCTCTCACACTTGCATGCCCCGGCCGTCATGTCGACAAGTTCAGAATCAGCCAGAGCACTGTATCGGGCGCTGAGGTAGGATGTGATGTAGTCCGCGGCGAGTTTCTAACCTCTCCTGCGGCAGAGGACGTAGAAAAGCTCAGCTATGCAGACTCTGCTGTGGTAGAGCGACTTCCCCTAAGGTTCGAAGATCTCTGTTCGGACCAGAGTGCCCAGTTTTTCGCCGAGATAATATGCCAGTACTATTCCAGAGTCTGTCGAGAGCTCACGGGGTGAGTCTTGCCGATTGGTTGAAGTCTGACCCTTTCGCCTCCTCTCAGCTTGCTCAGCTCCTCCATGCCTGTGGGTCTGGCCATAGCGTCCCGTATAGCCTACGGAAGCAAGCTCTCGCGGAATCTTTCACTTTAGCACACTCTATCAGCACCGTGATGGCCTCGTCGTAACTGACACGCCTTCGTCGCTCTCTCTGAAGAGTCGAGACTATCTTGAAGAGCTCCTCCCGAGTCTTCTCTGCGACTCGAATCGTCGTTGTCAAAGGCAGTCCACAGTCACCATAGGGACTGATGCGTATGATGGCTTCCTCAATTCGGCGGCACACGTTGAGGAAAGCGGACGTTTCGGCTTTAGGGGACTCTGCTCTTGCAACCGACACTTCGGGTTGAACTGCTCAAGCCTGCTCGGATTGAAGATCTTTCACGTACAGGATCCGCCCATCGAGTTTAAGGGTCTCCGGCGACGCAATGTTTCGCCGCTATGGTTTGGGATCTTGTGAGGACTTGAAGCCGATGCGTTCACGATTTCAAGAAGTATTGAGCATGATTCTCCGAGAATTCGGACCGCGCGTTGTCTCTGTGACAATGTTTGGTTCACGAGTGAAAGGTGACGCGCGCCGTGATTCGGACTACGACATGATCATCATTATGGAGCAACTGGATCCAAACCCCAACGTTCGAGAAGAATCTGTTGCGTCCGCAGTGTCCAACATACTACTGGCTTCGGGGTTTCGAATTTCACCCCTTGTGCTCAGCAGAGAGGAGGCCATCAACGAAGCACAGAATGGATCCCCATTGCTCGCTGGGATACTCTCCGACTACAAGATCCTCTACGACCCAGCCAAGTTCATGCTGAGTCTCTTTGACCTAGTCAAGCAGTCGCGCCCGAACCTCACCTACATAGAGAGGGGCCGAAGTTGGAATCTCGCGAGAACCGTCTGAACTTGGCAAGACTCTACTTCAGGAAAGCAGGTGCGGATCTAGAGTCATCCGAACATTTGAGTTCGGCCGGTCAGTATGCAAACGCGGTCTTCCTGGCGCAACAATGCGGCGACAAGGCTGCGAAAGCCACTCTCGCTCTGAGGAACATCGAGGTCAGAGAACACATCGTCTCAGGCCGCTTGGCTTCCGACGTTCTCGCTTTCGCGCCCGAAGCATGGGAAGAGAGATTGAAAGGAGTGGTCCGGATGCTTGTTGCGCTCGAAGAACACTCTATAAAGCCGAGATACCCTTTCGTGACAGCGTCAAGGATTTGGGATCCAGAGAAGGGTTACGACACACAAGCTGCTGAAGCCGCGATCACAGCGCGCTAAAGACAGCCTACCCCACGCAAGCTTGCAGAAGTCGTCTTCACACTCTCTGGGTAGAGTTTTTCTCCGCCGAGACCCTAGGATGTCGATGTCATGCCGGATGCGACTGATCACTCGCGGGGATCTCGGGCTAGAAGTCGTCGCAAACTCGAACTTGGTGACTCACGTACTATTTATTTGGAGCCGGTGTCTACGTGCCGAGCCTCAACGCGTCGTCGGTCGCAAGGAGTAGACGGACTTTGAATCGGAGCACGCTCATGTTGGCGATGGTTGCGTCCGCCGTCGCGGGCCTACTGGTGTCAGCGTACCTAACGTATCTGTCGCTGTTGCCGCCGACGAGCTGCCCCGTTGGCGAGTTCAGCATATTCTCGTGCAACGAGGTCATCTACAGCGAGTACGCGCACTTCTACGGCGTCTCCGTTGCGCTGCTAGGTCTCGGCTGGTTCATCGTGACCTTTGGGCTGATCGCGCTTGCGTGGCGACACCAACGATTCATGTGGGCCGTGGTAGGGTGGTCGCTCCTTGGTGCCGCAGGAGTTGCCGGGTTTGTCTACACAGAGATCTTCTTGCTCGGATCGATCTGTCCGCTGTGCACGATCGCGCATGTGACGGGGCTGGCGATCCTGGCTCTCTCGGTCGCCCACGTACGTGCACCAAGCCAGCAGGCCGCATGACATCCTCTCGAAACACGTGTGTCGAACATTGCTTCTGCGTCGGCTCAGTCTAGCAAGTCTAACCGCGTCAGTACGTCAGCAGACTAACGAGTTGTTGCATCAGGTAGACAAGCCCGACAGTGAGTCCTGCCTCGAAGATGAGCAGATAGACCACATAGTTCAATAGCTTCTCGATATGTTCCAACTGTTTTGATTCTGAAGATGACAAACCAGATCACCGACCGGTTGCTGATGAGACGCGTATGAACTGATCGGTTCGCGCCGAGCTGATCAGATACTAGGCTGGTCAGAGCTGGCTGGAGTGATGCTCTCGTCTGGTTCGGGTTTCCTTCGCCGCAGACGTCTGACGCCGATATCTACGACGAACACTAGGATGGCGACGACGAGTAGACCAGTTGCGAGCATCGCCTCGCGGGAGAGAGGCTGTCCGGACTCCGCGGGGACTGGGACCAGACCTACGGTCCATGAGGTGTCACGGCCTGAGCCGGAGAAGTCCGCGAAGATCTGGAACGTGTGCAGGCCACTCTCGAGCTGGAGCGTGACGACCTGATCCTCGGTGACAACGGAGGCGGGATTGTTGTCGACGAGGAACTCGTAGTCACCGGATTTGACGCCCAAGTAGAAGTCGTAGAGTCCGGACTGGTCCAGCTGGAGCGCAAACTCGTTCACCTGTATGGAGAAGGAGGACTCGCCTGGAACGAGGCCCAAGAACGCCGCGTCCGGCAGGTCGCCAGTGATGCGCGGGACACGATAGAGGGTGACGATGAAACCGACACGCACCGTGGCGGCCTCACTCACGTAGACGTTCATGTTGTAGGTTCCGGCTGTCAGGTTGCCTCCGAGGAACCAGAGGTCTCCGGTCAGATCATACCAGAACTCGCCAGTCTCAAGGATCTCGAGGTCGAACGTGTTGTCCACACCCACGCCTCCGGTGGCATGGACAAGGTAGTTCTGCACATCTGATCCCGGATCGACGGTGAATGTTGACGAGGCTGACTCGCCAGGGCGCAACGACTGAGGCCCGACTGAAGCGAGCGGTTTCAGGCTCGCGATTGTGGAGAGAGGGGCGTGTCCTGGCTGCTCAAACGTGACGGTGATGTATGGGTCGAACTTCCCCGACATGGTCACAGCTGGCTCGTCGAACGACAGGTCGACTATCAGGTTGGTGTGTTTTCCCTCACCCATCGTGAAGGCGATCGGGATCTTCAACTCTTGAGTTGGGCTCTTGAGCGTCACGTTGACGTTACGGATCGTTGCCGTCACGTCGCCGAAAGTGAGCTTCAAGAGGTTGTACTCTCCGATCGGAATCTTCGCCTCCGCCAGACTCACCATTGCACCAGCGATCTTCATAGGATCCACCCGCGTGGGGGTGTTCAGTATCGTAATCCATGCACCTTCGCCCACGCCAACACGGTGGACCGCTGTCGAAGTGATTGTAACTTCCATGCCTGAGACTTGTTGGTCAACGAGTTGACCCGAGGTGCTGATAACCCGAATATCGACGGTTCCCTGCCTGAGCTGCGGATAAATCGTTGGCAAGAGCTCAGGCACGGCAACGAGGCCGAAGATCAGTATCGACGCTATCAGGAAACCTGCGGACGCGAATGTTGCGAGACTTGCGCCATTTCCCCACAAACACAGACCACCTCTAACCTTTCGGCCTTTCTTTCATTGCCCTAGCGGCCTCGTACCAGAAGATCAGAGCCCCTGTCGCTGCGAGCAGGAAGGCGAACGCGGCGACAAGGTTCATCTCCACGACGATGAGGGGCAGGAAACCGAGCATGACTGTGAAGAGTACGGCGTACAGCACGAACCTCGGAACCAGAACAGTCCCGAAACGGTAGAACTGTCTGAGGACTCCTACCTTCACGTCCGACACGAGCATGTACTCCGAGCTCTCCTTCCTAACGAGGCCGAGTTCCCGAAGCTTGTCCAAGTGATACTGGGCGAGCGTGGGGCTTGAGAACTTGAGGGCTCGTTGCACCTCGCGGATCCCGACTGACGCGGACGGGGACTTGAGTAGAAACCAGTAGACTTTGAGGGTGTTCCCCTTCAGCTGGCTGTCAACCTTGTCTTGGTCGACTTGACTCAAGGTCCAGGCTTCACTCTCGGGAGCGCCTCCGTGAGGGCGCCGTAGATGGCCTCGCCGTAGGATATGGTCCCGCCCCTTTTTTCGGTTCCGTATGACACATCTGCGCATGGGAGTTCCGCTAATAAGCGCTTGCAGCGTGGATGCCGACGAGCTGCGTGGATGGCAGACGGAAACAATTCGGCGAACCTCGAGACATGATGATGCCGAAGAAAAATGTGACCGCCTCACGCCCTGGGCGGACAACGAGTTAGAGCGAAAGAGAATCGCTGGACGAGAGCTATAACGATGTGAGATCGCTACACAAGCCCCTAGATGCCCCGCTAACTGCACACAGCGAAGGCGGGACTCGTCTTAGCTTGGCTCTGATACTTTCTTGCGAGCCTACGCGTTGAAGTTCTTCATCCTCGGTTACCAGAGCGTCAGTCCTCGCCGCAGCTGAGGAGAGTAACAGGCAGTCGATAAAATCGTTGATCTCCTCTCTCACGGACAAGGCTCTCTCCATGACGGCGGGTTCCTCAAATGGAACCTGACCGAGGCTGGGGTCACGAAGAATCGCGTGGCCAACAAACGAACATTTCCTCTAGCTTTCTGCTTCTAGCGTGAATGCCGCTCGCGCTCTTCTTCCACACTCGTCTTAGAGACCGCGTTATGACGACGATCACTTTGATATTCCTGTGACTGGCTGTCTTGCTTCTCTCTCGAACTTGCAGGATCTGCGACAACGATTTCTAGGGAAGTCAAATAGGCGAGCCAACAATATGCGCGTGGGGTGTGGCCTGTGGTCATGAGGACCAAGGATTGGTTTAGGCAGGCGGACAAGGATCTTCAGCACGCTAGGAGGGCTAAGGACGGCGGAGATTTCGAGTGGGCTTGTTTCGCTAGTCACCAGGCCGCCGAGAAGGCGGTGAAAGCCCTGTACCAGAGCATACACGTCGATGTGGTTGGACACTCGATCTCGCGAATGCTACAAGACCTCCCCGCCTCTCTCGCGCCGCCGGCGCAAGCTGTGCAATGCGCAAAGGAGCTGGACAGACACTACATTCCGAGCCGGTACCCGAACTTCCATCCTGAAGGCGCGCCCCTAGACTACTACACGGCGGAAGATGCGCGGAGGGCGGTTGAAGGAGCAGATGCGATAGTTGAGTTCTGCCGGAGTAAGATACCTCAAGATCAACTTCGATGAGGTCATCAGCTCTCTCAGAGAGTACGCCAAGCGGAAGAGCGGGCAGGCTAGAGCTATCGTTCTTGTGGGCTCGCTTGCCAGAGGCGACTACGCTGGAACGTCCGACGCGGACGTTCTCGTAATCGCTGACGATGTCCCTGCTCGATTCCTCGACCGGACCGTACTGTTCGCGGACGCGAAAACGCCGGTCGACTTGGAGCCGCGGGTGTACACGACCGACGAGTTCGTCCGCAAAGTACGCGACGGCGACCCTTTCGCCATGGAATCACTTGACATCGGCATACCTCTCCACGGCGACCGATTCTTCAACGAACTCAGAGAATCTCTCGGCAAGCAGTGCTGCAAGTGAATGCTTGTACTTTCGAGGACCGACCTATGCCTTTGCACGGTCGAGGCGTCTTAGACCTTTCAAGTTATCATAGACGCGGTCAAACGAGATGATCGTCTTGTCCAAGTTCAAGGCCGTTGCGGCGTAGTGCGAGTCAAAGAATCCTAGACCAAAGGTCTGTCTCAAGTAGACGGCGCATAGCGCCCCGTCGGGGGTGAGCGGCTCGAACGCAGTGTTGGCAAGGCCGCGGTAAGCTTTTTGTGCTTGCTGCCTTACTTCTTGTAAGGAAGTCGAAACCCGTTGGCGTACGAGGCTACCATCACCTCCAAAGGGCAGTTGACCCTTCCAAAGGATCTGAGGAAGAAATTCCATCTTGAAGAGGGAGACAAGGTTGTCCTGATCCCGCTCGAAGACGGGATAATGCTGAAGCACAGCCTCAATCCGCTCCGCGAGCTGCGGGGAATTCTCCGTCAAGAAATAGATGTCCAGAGGGCTTCGAGATTCATTAGAGAGGTCAGGAAGGAGTGGCGGCTTGAGTGAGACCGACGCATACACAGTCGACGCGATCGCGCTTCTGTGCTACCTCGCAGATCGGCTACCACAGAAGGTTGACGAGATCTTCAAGCGAGCAGAAGACGAGGAGGTTCTCCTGGTGGTGCCGTCAATTGTTCTTGGCGAGGCCATTTTCACTCTGCTAAAGGGCAGAGAGGTCTTCGGAAGCAAGATCCCGCTTGAGAAATTGACGACGTTCCTAGATGTTCTGGAGACAAGCAGGACGGTTCGGCTCGTGGATTTGACGGTAGCGGGATGGCGGCTCGTCACAACGATCAACCTTCCTGAACTTCACGATCGCATGGTGGTATCTACGCACCTGATTTCCAACTCAAGAGCAATACTTACCGACGACCAAGAGATACGCGGTTTTCCAAAGGTAAAGACGATCTGGGCATGACGCTGCATCATCATCCAAGGATGGGGATGACGCCGGAGAGCCGGCGGCCAACGGGAAACGGCGTAGACTAGTGCTGCTTAACCCCGCATCTTGGACAGAACGCGCTCGCCTGAGGGATCTGGGATCCGCAGTTGATGCAGAACTTGCCTTCAAGCGCGGCCGTAGGTGGTGTGATTGCTGGAGCCACCATCGGAGGACCCGCTGGCAGCGGGGGATGGGCAGGGGCACGGGTTCTCCTTTTCATCACCAATATGACCGTGACAATGACGGCGAGGAGAGCGATTAGGCCTACGCCGATGTGCAGTCCGTATGTTTCCAGCAACGGCCTCTCGCTTGCAGTGATCGTGGTCTTGAACCGTTCGATCCTCTCGCACAGGCGTGGAGGGAGCTGATCAAGCTGGGACGAGGCGAAGGGGTCGGACTTTAACGAATGGCCAAGACTCCCCGGTGAGCTCTCGATAGACTCTGGAATGGTACTGGCATACTATCTTGGCGAAAAACTGAGGGCTCTAGTTCGAACAGAGGTCTTCGTCTTTTTCGCAGGAGCCTGTCCAGCAGCCTTGTCCATGACATTCAAGGCTGCCTCGATGCGTTGCACGATCTGGTCCACCTCGGCCTTGTCCACGTGAGCGAGTATTTGCTCCTGAGCGCGGGTGATCAGCGCGATGGCTTCGATGGCAAGGATTCGATGCTTGGTCTTGTTGGCGGGTTCCTCGGTGTGAATGAACTCGTGCGCTTTCTTCACGGCCTCCCATGTTAGCCTCTCAAGTTCAGCGCGTCTCTCCTCTCGCGGCAGGTCTGCCGCGAGAGCTATGCACTCATGGTAGGCGATGACCCAGACCTTTCCCGCCCTGACGAGAGCTCTCAAACCGGCACCGCTTTCCAGGAAACCGGCACCTCTTTCGTGGATGTGGTCATGCACCATGCCGCGCACATAGTGCTATCTCGTTGACTGTCATGTCATCGCGATGGCTAAGCGTCAGGAGGTTGAGCGTTCGCTCGCAATGAAACGGATCTGGACGGAGAGATCAAGAGGAAACCATTCGATGTGCCCATCTTGCTCATAGACGACTGGACCCTGAGAGACGAATCAACCATGCAACCCCATATCCCTTAGGGCTGGGATGAAATGCGTGCCAGTCTTCTGGTTGATTCTGCGTCCAGGTTTCAGCCAGCTCTCAACGTTGCAGGCGGGACGGAAGTCTGCTTTCGACGGCCGTCCGTTACGGGTTTCCTTGTCAGCCAGACTCGACGGATTGACCGAGTAAATGTCGGGGAGCCCCTCTTGTCGACGGAAGGAGGTATCTGCGACGTAGACCCACGGGCTCCTCCTCTCGTTTCCCGTGATGTCTGCTCTCGAGTAGAGAGTCAAACTCGTGCCTAGACCTCTCGCGACGGCCATTCGTTTTGGATCGAATCTGGGAGGCAGGGCTCGCACGATGTGGCGGGAGGACTGATGCGTGAAAGCGTTTATAGGAGGCGGCTTGGCGGATTGTGTGATGAAAGTGTAGTGAGAATCCGATGGCGGAGCCAGACTTCGACAAGCCGCTCCGACCGTCAAAACACGTGAGGAATACCTGGATGAGAGAGTGGGATTGGGATGTGCACGACCTACGGAAGGCTCTGAAGGAGGCCTACAAAGTGCAGAGGGCTGGTAAGCACAGGTACGAAGTCTACACAAGATATGGCGCAGCGAGAGGAAAGAGTCGCAAGCTGATTGTGGTCGAATATGCCGAAGAGGTGTTCATAATCACAGGCGCGGAGGGGAGCCGTTAGCATGGCGGAAAGAAAGGTGTGCCCGTCGTGCAGAAAGGGCGATCTGGTACCCGCCAGCGACATCATTTCCGAGTTCGGGGGGTACGTCTTTGTCGAGAAGGGCGAGCGATGTTCAGCCTGCGGCGAGGAGTTTTCCTACGAGGGTGAAATCCAGAGGACTATCGAGGCTGCTCGCCGACTCGGCGTCTGGCCGGAACCACTGAAGCTGTACAGGAAGTTGTCGAGGAGCGGTCGAACCCTGGTCCTGCGCATACCATCCGACCTTGAGAGGCAGATGGAGCTCAAAGACGAAACGAAAGTGGCGATAACGAAGATCGGCACCAAGATCGTGATCGAAAAAGAGGAGACGAAACGTAGGGGCTGAGAGAGGAACTAGGTAGGATCTTTTCTACGTCCTCTCGTGGGGGGGTCAGAAAGTCGCCGCTGACTACACCAGATCCTAACTCGGCGCCGGATACAGTGCTCGGATTCTGAACTTGTCGACATGACGGTTGGGGCGTACGAGTGTTGAAGGGCTATCTACCTGGTCACCGCTAGAAACTCGGAGGTTCTATGGATCAAACCCTCGATCTGCGTGGACGTCGGGTAAAGTCTGTCCTACCGACCGGATCCTTGCGGGAACTACGTCCGCTCCGACGTCGAACCGATAGCCAACGTTTCGACTGTCAGGTACCATCCTAGGCTCTTCTTGGTGACTTGGATTGAACAGAAGGAGGTTCCTGAAGTACGTCGCTTTTGCAGGTGCTGTTGTAGCTTCTCTTGTGGCGGGCTACGAGTTTGAGAAACAGTCGCCGACCACGTCTCTGCCGGTCTGCACTAGGACAATGACCGAGGGGGAAGTTGAGATTCTCGAAACATGTCCGAGCGGTGCTTGAAAGCGCAGGAGGGTCTTTAGGAATGAGGCTTGGGTCGAGGAGACGCGCCCATGCTCGCAGACGATACACCACATATTCCTATACGTTTGTGAGGATTCCGAACTCTGCGGTCTTATCCAGGGAGAGCTCCAGGGAGACATTGTGGGCGCGGACGTCTACTGGGATGGCAGCCACACGGTGACAGGTTTTGGCGGCCACGCAACTCTCGATGTTTATGCTGGAACCTACACGATTAGAGTTGAGAAAGCAGGGTACGGGACTAAGGAAGTGACCGTGACAGTCGTAGACCAGTCGCTGTGGATCACCATTAGGCTGCCAAAGTTGCCTGCGAATCCAAATCCGTAGACTGTAGGTGCGCGGGCAACATAGGGAACAGGTTGAAGTCTGGACGAAAAGCCCCGACAAACACTCGTTTTTTTTGAGTGCCATGGACATCTCAACGTCTTTTTGGGGGAAGCACCATCGAGGCTATGGCTATTGCCAATACTCTCTTGCGAGGCGACCGCTACGCCGTTGAGTCGCTCGAAACTCGCATACCTCTGCACGGCGAGGAATTCTTTGAACACCTCAAGGAGTTGTTCCGCAACCGCGGTCGATAGCCATCCAACCACACCTAGAGGAGAGAAGCAAGCTGAGAGAGATCTTTGTGATGCGCAAATTGCCGCTCACGATGATTTCTCGTGCATGAAAGCGGCCTATGCCTCCTGAACTCGGCGTGGCTTCTTGACAAAGCGGCCCGATAAGCAGCGTGTAGTAGACTCGGTTGCTTTCGCGTCCACCAGCCGCTTGATCTATTGCGTAGATGTAGCCTCCGTAATACGCCCTCATTTGATACTGTTTGATGAATCTGCCTTCCGCGTCTGCGACGAATGAGTCATAGATCCATAGATCGCCTGCGTCGATTTGGCTGATTATCAGCTGTCCGTTTGGAGTGAAACCTGAACCAGACAGTGTGAAGTAGTCGAGCTGTCTTAGCCTGGTGGGTTCCATCGAAAGCCAAGGACCAGTATGCTGTCCAGGACAGAACTGTGTTTCTTCACGCCACATGTCCTCGATGCACCGCACACGACGTTTCCAGGTGGTCCCATCAGGACAGTACTGGAGTATCTTCGTCGCACATTCCTGACATATCGGCGCATATCCAGATACCGTGAACTGGACCTGATTACTCTCTCTTCCTGTTGTCCCGTCTACTGCAATAGCAAAACCGTTCGTGCCGCACTGCATTGTGAAGCTTTGATTGAACCGCCCGGATGCGTCCGCTTGAAAGTTTGTCTGCGAGCAGGTAGCTCCATCATCGGTCATCAGAGCGAGAGTCACGTTTCCGTTTGGCGTAAACCCTGATCCATTCACCGTGTGCGAGTCACCCGTCCTAAGTTTTTGAGGAGACATGGCGATGTGAGGACTCACCGTGGACCCGGTGAGAACCATGACCGCTACGATAAGGAGCCCTAGAACAGCGACAACAACGAGCAGAGGAGCACGCTCAGGCCTCATGAGGCCCAACGTATCCGCCGAAGCGCTATATTGAGTCTAGCCTATCGGTCCATTTCTGGACCGCTCGTTCTCGGATCTCCTAGTTCAGGAATCTTGACCATCTTGGAAGGAGAAGTTCTCGTCCTCGACCTAGTTGCTGCCGCACACCAAGTCTAGACCTCGTTGTTCAAGGGGTGCCATGTGCCAGCGCTATTCTGTGAATTCCACGCGTGAAATCCTTGGAATCCTGATAATCTGTCTTTCACGCTCTCTCCCTTGCACATACGTGTACGTGTGGCCCCATATGAGCTTCCAACCCCTCCATGCGGACACGAGAGGCCTATTGACTCACTTGTGCTCATGGCATGTGGAGTTCTCAGAATGCCGTCCGGTTCGGCTGAATGATGCGGCTTTGCCCAGTGGCCCAGCCTTTTTTTTTGCATCATGATGTGAACTAGGCGAACTTGTGATTTACGAGTTCGATGAAGACGGTGTTTCGCCGGTCCGAGAAAGTGACCCGAACAAGTAAATGCCAAGGTACACCTTGTGACGTTTGCGTCAAACTAGCCTTATGCGGCAAGGCCCCGTGTTGAGTGGACAGCGATGTAAGATGCGAGACATGTCGAAAGTTGCATTGTGGCTTCTTCTCTCAGCGCTAGTGACCGGAACGGCTGTGTTTCCAGTTTCAGCTGGGTTCCATCATCCTAGGGGACTTTTGATGTCAACGTACCCAGAGCAGATACTCGTCTTCTGGGCGGAGGGAGACCGGTCGGTGCAGTTGATAGTGATCATTATGCCACCGTGGTACTTCGTCGAGGACCTCTACGCGTTCGACACCGTGACATTAACTGTGACACTCAAGCCGACACTTCTCCAGCGGAACACGGAAGCCATGCGGTTGCTCGGGGGCACAGTCACGGATGCTGGATCCACCGTCACGACCGTGTGGACGAATGTGGGTCTTTGGGAGGACGAGTATGGCGCCATCGGGGGAGCATACCTCCTCTACACGATCACCTTTCTCATCGACTCAAAAACTGCAACTGGATACTACATGCTCTACCTGAGCGGTGCGGCAAGAGCAGGCGATGTGCTGTTCACGGGTTGGGACCAGATCGGAGTCAGCGTCCGTCCCGGGCACGTCCCACTCCAGCTCGGCTCCTAACCTCTCTCCGGCCGCACCCCTGTACTTTTTTCTGTCTCCTCTGTGCTCTCTCAGGCTTCGGATGGTACTCTGCAGCTATTGCTCCGCCCAGCATCCCCGAGAGCGGAAGGACCACGATCCTAGGTAGGAAGAGCGCCGAATAGGGCACCATCCCAGCTGCAATGCCAGTCCCATACACGAGGGAGTAGTAGACGAACTCCCCCATCGGTTCACAGACGACCGCTACCACTCCCGAGACAAGTCCCCACCTCATCGACGGAAGGAACGCCATTGTAACAAGAACGAGGACGGCTGCGTATGCAATAACAAGGACCTCGTCGGATAGACGCTGAGATGATGAGACTTGGACGAGCGCAAAGATGATGCCAAGCACAATACCGATCGCAGCCGCGCTTGCCTTTATCGAGGTCACTTGGCTTGCCTCTCCGTCCGCTAGGCGGCAGGGAGGGTGAAAGCTGTTTTGGAACGTAAGAAAAGGGTAAAAAAAGGGAGGTTCTGCCTATCGCTCCGTCGGATGTCGACTAGTTC
>Ga0209725_1001498_pt1 | contig 13030 bp, 10 predicted proteins | sample I18A1metaG_FD_184145 | JGI IMG/M metagenome (GOLD analysis project Ga0209725, IMG submission 184145) | Lake sediment bacterial and archeal communities from Gulf of Boni, Indonesia to study Microbial Dark Matter (Phase II) - ​I18A1 metaG... | ecosystem: Environmental > Aquatic > Freshwater > Lake... | reverse complement strand
GCCCATTGTGCCGAGGCCTCCAGAGCTGATGAATTGCCTCGGCCCATAGGCCCGAAAGTGGACAGCGCACCACATTTGATTCTGGCCGACTTCTGTGGTCAAAATCGCCTCGCGAGGAAGCAGCTTTCGCAGTAGCCTGACGACCCGAACCGCTGAAAGGTATGGACCATCCTTTTTCAGTTCGTCTAGGTCTACGTCGTTCCCAGCCTTATGGAACCAGCCTAATCCCTGTCGTCGGGAGAGCCTGTTATGGAGGCCTGCGTGGATGGCTTTGAGCGCCTTCTTTGCATCGCTCGCAAGCGAGATTGTAGGGATTTTGTTCTTCCCGATTTCTGCTTTGTCGGTGTCGATGTGGAGAATCACGCAGTTCGGGCAAAACTTGCTTACATTTCCAGTTGTCCGGTCTGAGAGTCTGGATCCCACGACTACCAGCGCGTCTGCTTTCGACACGATCTGGTTTGTTTCAGATGACCCATGCATTCCCATGACTCCGATAGATAGCGGATGGTCTTCAGGTATGCATCCCTTCCCCATGAGCGAAGTCGCAACGGGGCACATCAGCAACTCTGCGAGCGCGACAAGCTCCGGTGAGGCTTCCGAGATCCTGACACCGCCTCCCGCAAGGATTAATGGGGTTTCTGCGTTGGCGAGCGCATCAACAATTCTGAGAACAGTTTCGGGGTCAGGATCGGGAAGTGGCCCATACCTCTTCGGAATGGGCTGATCTGGGAACTCCATCACATCGTTCTCCTGCTGTACGTCTCTTGGAACATCGATGAGGACGGGACCAGGTCTTCTTTTTGACGCGATGCGGAAAGCGGCCTTCACTACTTGAGGGATCTCCGCTGCCTTTCTAGGCTGGAACGCGTACTTGGTGACGGATGTGACGACTCCGACGATGTCCGTCTCTTGAAACGCGTCTTTCCCGATGAACGGCCTCGGAACCTGGCCAGTAATGGCAACGATGGGCGACGAGTCCATGAAGGCAGTCGCTATTCCTGTAACGAGGTTCGTGGCCCCTGGCCCGGACGTTGACATGCACACGCCTACTCGTCCGCTTGCGCGGGCGTACCCGTCGGCCATATGGGCCGCCGTCTGCTCATGACGAGCCAAGACGTGCCTGATCCTAAGCTCCGGTGGCAGGTCCCGCATTTTGTAGAGGACATCGTACACTGGCATTATCGCGCCTCCGGGAAGACCGAAGACCACCTCCGTCTTCTCTCGCCTGAGCGCCTCGACCAAGGCCTTCGCGCCAGACATTTCCATCGATTACAATCACTTCCATTGTTTTTTCATCGAGCCCCGCGAAAATCCAAGTAATCGCGAGGTCTACTGAATCAGAACAAGGACTAGCAGTACGACACTGACGACAACCGGCGATCTAACCGATCGTCGATCGAGCTTGAAGGAGCTAAGCAAACTGTGGTATCGCAAGGTCCTTGAAGCCCTACGAGTGTCCCGGGCTTTCATATAAGACTAATCCAGAGATCCGATGCATCTTCGGCAAGGCGCACCGGCAAGGCTGTTCCGCACCCTTGGAGACCGTCGGGCGCTGGGTTTACAGTCCAATAGGGGAATAGCTCAGGTTTATTGGCAAGCCTTTAATCACCATCGTGTTAGAACTACGGCAGAGCCGAGGCATTTGAGGGATTATTTTATCGTCAGAGCTTGCTTCGAACCTGACTAGACCTCCCTCATTCGTCAGAGTCTACGATACCACCCTGAGAGACGGCAACCAATCGGTCGCAGTGAACCTCACGGTTCCTCAGAAGCTGAGGATCACAGAATATCTGAGCACGTTGGGTGTTCAGTATGTCGAGGGAGGATGGCCGAACCCAGGAAATAGCGCCGAAAACGAGTTCTTTCGCAGAGTGATGAAGCAGAAACTGCACGCAAACGTTGTTGCCTTCGGGATGACGCGTAGACCTGCCACAGACCCGAGGCACGACTTCAACCTCAAGAGTCTGATAGATTGCGGCACATCCATGGTGACGATTGTCGGCAAGTCTTCAGCCTTTCACGTGAAGAATGTTCTACAAACGTCTTTGGGCGAGAACCTGAACATGATTCGTGATTCGATTAGTCTTCTTCGCAAACACGATCGCAGGGTCATCTATGATGCCGAGCATTTTTTCGATGCCATCAAGGAGAATGCGGACTACGCGTTCTCTACAATCGAGGTCGCTACGAACGCGGGAGCGGAGGAAATCGTTCTTTGCGATACAAGGGGGTCTGCGTATCCTCAGGAAATCTTTCGTCTGACTCAGGTCGCGGCGGAAAGGCTCGACAAGCCGATCGGAATACATGCCCACAACGATCGCGGCTTGGCAACGGCCAACACCTTGGCGGCTGTAATGGCGGGCGCATCGCAGGTCCAAGTGACGGTCAACGGACTCGGGGAGAGATGCGGCAACGCAGATCTTGTCGAGGTTGTTGGAAATCTCGAGCTGCTCGGTGTACGAACGGGAATCAGCACGGCGGGACTAACAGGACTATCCCGTTTCGTATGTGAACTTGCGAATATTCGTGAGAACCCTCAGAAACCTTTCGTCGGCGCCCATGCTTTCACCCACAAAGCCGGCATTCACGGCGATGCTGTAGCAAAGGCGCCCGTGGCATATGAACACGTGGACCCAGCTCTCTTTGGGAACCGAAGAGGCATAGTTGTCTCCGCTCAGGCAGGAAGAGCCAATGTCGTGGAAACAGCAAGAAAGCTGGGCTTCAACCTAGACAAGAAAGACCGGAGGGTTTCGAAGATCCTTGCGAAGGTGAAGAAGCTAGAAGCCCAGGGGGTGGGACTTGAGCTTGCCAACGGAACTCTCGCTTTGGTTTTCGCACGGAGCCTTGGCAACCTTGGAGATTCTTTCAAGCTTCTTTCGTGGAGAGCTAGCATAGTGAAACATGGCAAAGTGTTAACTGCTCGGTCCGTGATCAAGCTGAAGATTGGAGACCGGACGGTACAAACGTCAGCCTCGGGCAATGGTCCTGTCAACGCTTTTGATCTTGCGCTCAGGAAGGCGTTGTCCTCCCAAAATCAACAGATTTCCAAGATGAGGTTGACCGGATACCGAGTGAGAGAGCTTGACCCGGAGAGTGCGACGGCTGCAAAGGTTGGCGTTCACATCGACTGCAGCAATGGCCAAGATGACTGGACAACGGCCGCCGTCTCAACCAACATTCTCGACGCAAGCCTGAAAGCTCTCGTCGATGGGTACCAGTATTTCCTCTGGTTGGAGGATAGGAAGCACCGGACGCTTCTTGCTTCGGGATCTACCAAAAAGCGCTAGAGCCTTTCCAACTAAAGAAGCAATTCACACCAGCCTCGCGTGGAGCTAGAGCCACAAGGGTGGTCTTCTTTTTTGTACGTACGCGCCGGTGATTGAAATTCTAGAGCCGCACTTGGGGCATCTCTTTTCCTTGATCAATTTGTATGATACAATACTGTAACCGTCTCTCCTTATGACAAGTTCACCGCACTCTGGGCAAAACGTGTTCTCGTAAATGTGGCCATGAACGTTTCCAAGGTAAGAGTACTTCACTCCAGCCCTACGCGCGGTTTCGCGGGCGCGCTCCAACGTTTCCAGGTCCGTGGCACGTCCATGGAACTTGTAAGCAGGGACGTATCTAGTGAAGTGTATTGGCGTGTCTGGGCCGAGATATTTCAGGTGATTCTCGATGATGGAAGTAATTGTGGATTCGCTGTTATTGACGCCTGGAATGATCAGGTTCACGATTTCGACATGGATGCCCATCTTCTTGGCGGCCTCAGCGTTTCGCCAGGGCACGCTCGCCTTTACGGATCCGCAGAATTTCTGATAGGCATCCTCGTCTCCCTTCACGTCGATCTTGAGGCCGTCCAAGCCTGACCGTCTGAGCAGTTCGAGCGCCTCAAGGGTCATGTAGCCGTTTGAGACGTAGCAGCAGTATAGGCCGCGTCCTTTGGCGTCGGTGAATGCGTCCAACGACCAGTCGGTGAGTAGTGTCGGCTCCTGAAAGCTCGCGCATAGGCCTTCGTCACCTGAGTCTATGGCCATTTCCACGATTCTGGCCGGTGGCACCGATTTGGATCTCTCGGCTCTGGGGGGAGACTTGGAGAGATTGTGGTTTTGACACCAGGGGCAGTCAAAGTTGCACGACCACGTGGAGAACGTCAGCGCGGTCGAGCCAGGCCAATAGTGGAAGAACGGCTTGATCTCGATCGGGCGGCTCTCTATGGCGCTGAGGTCCCCGTAGACGAGGGTGTACAGTCTTCCGTCGATGTTCTTCCGGGTCTTGCAGATACCGACTTGGTCCACGCCGATGACACATCTGCGTTCGCACAGTGTACACTGCACTTTGTCACCACTCAGCCTAACGTAGAGCGAGGATTCATGAACGCAGGGTCTTGCTCGGAGTTCCAAAGCGCGTGCTCACCATTACGTCCCACACGCCGCTAGAAATTCATGGCGCTCTCTACGCGAAGATTGACCGTAGATTCCAAGTAGCCAGATGAGATGAAGTCAGCTGACTACGTTTCCAGAGATCTTTGCTTGGTCCTTACCTCTTGTGCATGTGAGTAGCAGCCCATTGCGCTAAACATGATGTTTCGGGTGATGTGGTCAGGAATCTCGTCTAGTGATTTCCCGGCGCGGTTCGCAATATCGGTCATAAACCAGTCAAAGAGCCGGTCCACAGGCTCTCCGAAGTTCACCGCATCGAAGGCCCTTGACCCCCATTGCTTAATCGTCTCGAGGTTTTTTTCTAGAAAACCTCGCAGGTCCTCGCGTATTAGTCCGAAGTGGGGTAACAGTAGCCCAGCCAGATTCATGCCCGTGAATCCTGTGAGAGTCTTCACGTACTGCTCCTCGTTGAAGCCTGGTGGAGGCGTTGCTGGAATCGGAATGTCGAAGCCCTGGTAGCGCAATCCGACGGCGTCGCCAGTTACTAGGAGGCGCTCGCTCTCTATGAGGACGGACATGTGGTGCCATGCGTGGCCGGGGGTCCAGAAGATCCTGAGCCCTACGCCTGCTCCCAAGTCCAAATCGCACACGTCCGACACCATTTCGACGCGATCTGTAGGCACTGGAATAGGAGTTCCAAAGAGGGACATGGCTTCCTTTCCGAAAAGACCCACGGCGCTTTGAATCAACTTTGCCGGGTCGATCAGGTGCTTGGCCCCATGCTCGTTCACCAAGATTCGAGCCTTGGGCATCGCTCTTGCGAGATGACCAACACCGCCGGCATGATCCAGGTGCACGTGCGTGGGTATCAAGAAGTCAACCTGCCGCCAGCTAGCATCTAGCGCTCGCAACTCTGAGAGCAGAGTGTTGGCGCTCGTCGGGTATCCAGCATCCACGAGGGCAGATTTCTCTCCTTTGATCAGGTAGCTGGCTACCAGACCCGGAATCCCGGCCGCCAAAGTGTCGACTAGGAAAACGTCACTAGAGATCTCTTTGGGCATGTTTCCGAACCCGACGCTTTGGATACGCACGCTGGAATTAACAATTCTGCCAAGAACACGCGGCAGAGGCATCGACGGCAGATGCCCGAAGAGAAGTCGGTTGCTATGAGCCATCCCGATCTTAGCAAGAGACGAGCTAGGCGGCGGACTTCAGGGCGTCCACGAGTTGGATTTGGTAAGGTCCAAGTTTGCCGCCAAAGTTGACGGCGGTGATTTTCATTACCCCACGAGTCTTTGCAGCAGCCACGATGCCTACTCCAGTCGCTTTCTTAACAATCTCAGCGTCTAGTCCGTTGAACACAAGCTCGTATACGCTCTGCACCGTCTCGGGAAGTTTGGAGTCCGAAAGCGAAGTTCTGAGCGTGGGGCAGAAGGGATGATTCGTTGACGCCGGCAGCTTGTACTTCATCGACCCTACTTTGGATCCCGACCGGCAGATTCCTCCAGGGAACGGGAGCACTACGCCTTCAACTGTGCCGATTGCCTCAACAGCCTTCTCCGCAGCCTCTAGTGCCGAAGCCTGCGAGTTCGCCATAATGATGAAGTTTCCTCCAGCGACGCCCCTTTTGACACCGAACTTGTCCTCAATAGTGAACTCCCCCTCCATGACGGGTATTCGCCAGATGGTTCGATCTCCCAGTTTGTCTCGTTTCTGAAAGCCGTCGCCGAACTTTCTGAGCGCCAGTCCAACCTTGAGCTTGCGTACTGCGTCAGGAAGCGCGTCAAAGGCCGCTGTCGTGGGGCACGTCAGAATGCATTGCCCGATTCGCGTGATCATCTGAAGCTTCAGCTCCCTCCTAGACCGATGCCAGATCTGAACGAGAACTCCGGGACGGCCGTCGGGAGTGTTCTCCGGGGCAACGACTCCACCCTCCATAGCTGCTTCCGCGGGTGACATGATTATCGAAGAAGCGAAGCCCGTAGCGGTCTTCGCGGCAATTGCTGCCCACTTCTCGTTGGCGGCGGTCACCAGCATCCTTCCCACTACCATCGGGAAGGCTTCCGCAAACGTCTCCTCTACTTCGACTCCGTTGAACTCCACAACGAATCACCGAGAACAAGCAGACTGTCTAGTTTCACAGGTGATCCGCCGTCAAACGATTTAATTGTTTCCCGCAGACCGCTTGCGAAAGCACATAGCTTCCCAGACATGGCTGAGACCGGCTTTGTCGATTCTTCGGGATCTCCTGAAGGTTATCGACGACAAGCTTGCGCAGTCCTGACCGGCCAGTTGAGTTCGTTCTCAGAGCGGTCGCGACGAAGGATTATCTTCCGTGCGCTAGGCCGCCATGGATCAAGCCAAGAGTTATAGACACGAAGAACGATTTCGTGTCGGAGCTGGATGGATCGATGGCTGTTAGGGTTGGATTCTTGAAGCTTGGATGCATAGGATCGGCATCGTTGCTTGAATTCATGCTCGACGAGAGGGCCGAAAGGCAGGACATAGATGTTAGGGTCGTCGGGTCTGGAGCGAAGCTTGGGGTTGAGCAGGCCGAAGAGGTCGCCCAGAGAATACTCGAGTTCAAACCGCAACTCGTTGTTGTGACAAGCCCAAATGCCACGCTTCCAGGCCCGAAAAGGGCAAGGGAGATCCTCAAGGGTGCAGGCGTTCCAACCGTGGTTGTCTCTGATAGCCCAGGAAAGAAAGCGGCTCAGGAGCTGGAGCAACAGGGTTTCGGCTACATTATAGTTGAGGCCGACTCCATGATTGGTGCGAGGAGAGAGTTCCTCGACCCTCTGGAGATGGTTCTATTCAACCTAGACGTTACGAGAGTCCTGGCGGTAACCGGGGCATTGAACCTACTGGCGGCAGAGATCGATCGAGCGATAGAGGCGATCAAGAAAGGCATCGCCTTGACGCTGCCGAGGATTGTTGTCGATAAGGAGAAAGCCATCAAGGCAGCCTCGTTCTCAAACCCCTACTCGGCATCCAAGGCGATAGCTGCGTATGAGACCGCCCGCCGGGTAGGCGACCTGACTGTGGAAGCGTGCTTCGTTGTAAAAGAGTGGGAACGATATACGCAACTTGCCTCGGCCGCTCATGAGATGATGCGACAGGCTGCTCGGCTTGCGGATGAGGCGAGAGAGATCGAGAAGTCTCAAGACACCGTGTCTAGGATGCCTCATTATGACGACGGTAGCATTCTGCAGAAGAGGAGGCTAATCGAGAAACCGACTAGACCCTGACACGAGTGCACACAGAAGCGTGTAATACACCGAGACGCTTTCTTCCGCCGTCCCTTGACACCGTTAAGTCGTCTATGAGACAGGCCAACTCAACATTCTGCTTTTCTGAAGTGCAATAAGAATTGGAACACCAACAACTGTGGCAACTGCAACGGTGTATGCTGCTTCGAGAGGAGTCTGGATTGCGCCTGCGACAAATATCGCGGGAAGCGCTTCTATTGGAATCGGGTAGACTTGATAGAGCCCTCCAACTATGAGCATGAATATTCTGACCATTACATCTAACTCCACAGCGACAAAAGCGACCAAAGCAACCGCAGGAACCAAATGAGGTACACTCAATTTGGCATCCTGGACTCTGGGTACAAGGAAAGCGGCAGCGAAGACGGCGAGGAACCCGAGATACGTGTCCCAAAGCGTCCACAGCGGAATATGGGTCGCTAGCGGATGCACGAGAAACGCCAGGAGTTCGACTGCATAGATTCCAGCAGTCAGGTACCACTTTCGTGACATCAGGAAACCCGCACCCAGCGCTCCCACAGCCTCGGCGATCCCGAAGAAGTTCTCGATCCACAAGCTATCTGGCCTGACGAAGCGGCCTCCAATCCAACCCATCGTCGCTGCAAGAAATCCGAGGTAAGGCCCCGCGACAATGCCTTCCAACGGTTCCATGACTATGCTCATTCTTCGAAACCCAACAAGCGGCGGCGCATATGACAGAACAATATGAAGAGCTGCCAACGTCGCAACCACGGTTACGTACAAGCTTCTTCGCCCTTTCGGAATCATGGGTCTTCCCGACCAAGCGAATGTATCGCCTGCTGAATGTCACAAGCGGATGTAATATAACGGCTACCAGCGCTATTCTAATTTCAGACGGTTGAGGGATGTCAACAATCGAGGTTACAGTCATCTCGGGGAGAAGCCTAGCGCAGGCGCGCAGCAGGGAGCGCGGAAAATTCTCAGATGAGTACGCTCGATCAGTTTCGGTCTGCGAGCTTGACCCGGAGGATATGAGAGAACTTGGTGCGACTGATGGCGAGAACGTTCGAGTCACGACGAGATTTGGACAGGTGATCCTCAGAGCCGCCGCGTCCAGGCAAGCTCCGCACAGAGGAACTGCCTTCATTCCCTACGGCGCCTGGGCGAGTATGCTCTTTGACCCCTCGACGCACACCTCTGGCATGCCGACGCTGAAGGGAGTCAAGGCAATCATCGAGAGAGCGCCAGAGGCGAAGGTCGCGACACTTCAGGAGATCACTCACATGAAGGCTGAATGACAGGAATGTCGAAGACGACCACGGAGAACGTAATCTGCACTTTCTGCGCATCTGGCTGTGATGACCTCCAGATAACGCATGATGGTCGCAGTGTTGATTCGGCCCGGAACGGCTGCGCAATCTCAGTGAGCAGATTCACGAGCACCAAAGAGAGTCGCATACTGAAGCCGCTCGTCAGGACGAAGGGAACGCTGCGTCCGACCACGTTCGCCAAGGCCATAGATCGAGCCGCACGGATCTTGAACAACGCCAGATACCCCCTGCTGTACGGATGGAGTCAAACATCATGCGAGGCCACATCTAGAGGCATCGAGCTTGCCGAGCTTGTCGGGGGCCTCATCGATAACACTACGACCTCATGCCACGGACCCACAATACTTGGACTCCAAGACGTGGGCGAGGCAACCTGTACGCTCGGCGAAGTCCGACATTCAGCTGATCTGATCATTTACTGGGGTTGCAACCCGATCCACTCTCATCCAAACCACACCAACCGGTTCACGGTCTTCAGCAAGGGTAGGTTCCGAAAGGCAAGGAAAGATCGGAAGCTTGTCGTCGTGGACGTGAGGCGGACAGACACCGCCAAGCTTGCTGACCGATTTGTCCAAGTCCAGCCGAACGGCGACTATGAGCTCCTAACCGCGTTAAGGACCGCCATCAAGGGCGGAGAGATCGAGCAGGATTCGATCGCTGGAGTTCCGACGGAGACCGTTGAAGAAATCGCAGACATGATGGTCGAGTGTGAGTTTGGAGCGCTGTTCTTTGGTCTCGGCCTCACGATGAGTATTGGAAAGCATCGGAACACGGAAGCGGCGCTCGCCCTCGTGAGGGACCTGAACTACGTTACGAAGTTTGTGATCATTCCGATGCGGGGATGGTTCAACGTCACCGGCGCCAATGAGGTCTCAACCTGGCAGACTGGATACCCGTACGCGGTGGACCTGACGCAGGGATATCCAAGGTTCAACCCCGGCGACACCTCGGCCATTGATACGGTTATTCGTGGGGAAGTAGACGCTGCGCTTGTCGTCGCGTCCGATCCCGTTTCCCATTTTCCCAAGTCAGCAGTGAAGCACCTTTTGGACATACCGATCGTTACCGTGGAGCCGAAGAGAACTCCGACATCTGAAGCCTCTGAGGTCATGATTCCTTCCGCGATCATTGGAATCGAGGCGACCGGAACCATATACCGAATCGACGGGGTCCCGCTCGAAGCTAGGAAGGTGATCGATCCTCCTCCAGGGATAAGATCGGATGTCGAGATCCTGGATGCGATCATCAAGCGCGTCAAGAGTCTGGGAGTGAGGCGTTGATGTCGGAGCTTCTCATTCGGAACGGCTACGTCTTCGATCCGCTGAATGGAATCGAAGGAGAAAGGAAGGATATCTCGGTCAGGAACGGCAAGGTAGTGGAGAAGGTTAGCCGAAAAGCGCGTCTCCTAGACGCCTCAGGCATGACTGTAATGCCGGGCGGCGTCGATATCCACTCGCACATCGCAGGCTCCAAGGCGAATAGTGCGAGAATGATGCGTCCGGAAGATCATTCCAAAGACCCTGAACCCAAGACGAAGCACACGCGCTCCGGCGTCGGGCACACCATACCGTCAGTATTCACGACCGGTTACCGATATGCAAGGATGGGGTACACGACCGTCTTCGAGCCGGCCACTCCACCCCTCAAGACACGACACACTCACGAGGAACTGAACGACATTCCCATCATCGACAAGGGATGTTTTCCGCTGTTCGGCAACAACTGGTTCGTGATGGAGTACGTCAAGCAAGGAAGAATTGAAGAGCTTGCGGCGTACGTTGCGTGGATGCTTGAGGCGACAAGGGGCTACGCGATCAAGATCGTAAACCCGGGCGGAATTGAGGCCTGGCGGTGGGGACGCAACCTCAGACTCTTGGACGATAGGGTTCCAAACTTCGATGTGACTCCGAGAGAAATTGTGCGAGCCTTGTGCCAGGTCAACAGCCTCCTTAACCTACCCCATGCAGTCCACATTCACCCGAACGGTCTGGCCGAGCCAGGCAACTATCAGACCACGATCGACACGATGGAATGTGTCAGAGACATTCCGACAAGAGGACGCCCGATCATGCACGTAACTCACGTCCAGTTCACAGGGAGGAAGGGATGGTCGTGGCCCGATGTACGGTCAGGTGCACCAGAGATCGCTGACTACGTGAACACGCACGATCATGTCTCCATCGACCCCGGCCAGCTGATCTTCACCAATGTGACATGGATGACGGCGGACGGTCCGGCAATGTTCGCCCTATTCAAGCTCACAAAGACGAAGTGGTTCAACGCAGATGTCGAGTCAGAGACGGGCGCAGGCGTCGTAGCAGCAACTTACAAGAAAAGCAACTATGTGAACGCCATACAGTGGGGCATCGCCCTCGAGCTCGCGCTTCTCGTGAAGGATCCTTGGAAGATCTTTCTGACCACAGACCATCCAAACGGAGGGCCCTTCACGGCTTATCCGCGTGTGATCTCGTGGCTTGTGAGCGAGGAGGCGAGGCGGAAGGTCATCGACAAGGTCAACAAGACCGCAAGGAGACGACTCGACCTGCCGGGAATCGACAGAGAATACTCGCTTCATGAGATCGCAACAATCACCCGAGCCGCGACGGCCAGATCGCTTGGCCTCCAATCCAAGGGACATCTTGGAGTCGGTGCAGACGCCGACATTGCAATCTACAACATTGAGCCTTCGAAGATTGATCTTGCAAAGGAGTACAAGTTAGTGAGGAAGGCCTTCGCCCGCGCTGCCTTCACCATCAAGGACGGTCGCATCGTCGTCAAGAACGGCGAAGTCGTTCGGAGCGTTCAGGGGAGAACCTTCTGGACGAGACCGCAAGTCTCGGAAGCGACCATGAAGACCGTGGTGAACGATTTAGAGTCCAAGTTCGATGACTACTACACTATCCGCATGGCCAACTACCCGATCGAAGAGCAGTATCTGACCGCATCGCAGATGATCACTACGAGCACAGGTGTCTAGCCATTGGCTGATCTTGTCATCACCCCAGCTCGGCAGCTCAGGATCCCGGTCACAGCCGAATGTATCAGCCCGGACTTCGTTGCGGGAAAGTCGCTGAGCGAGATTGAGCTGACCCTGATTTGGGAGGGCAACCGTAAGGTCAAGCTCGGATCCTTGCTCAAAGTCCATGGAGAGACAGGAGGCGCCCCAAATGACTGCACCATTAGGATTAGGGGCAACGTGAGCTCAGTCAGGCGAATCGGGTATGGGATGACTAATGGATCGATCGAGGTCGATGGTGATGCAGGGATGTACTTGGGAGAGCGAATGCGAGGAGGGTCAATCGTGGTGACGGGCAACGCGGGATCCTGGCTTGGAACGCAAATGCGCAATGGTCAGATCCAGGTGAAGCGCAATGCGGGCGATTCGGTCGGGGGATCCGTCCGAGGCGGAACCAAAGGCATGCGCGGCGGCATAATAACCATTCACGGCGATTGCGGAACCGAAGCCGGTGCCTGGATGAGAAATGGGATGATCAGGATTAAGGGAAACTCCGACCTCTACGCAGGCATACACATGAAGAACGGAACTATCCTAGTCGAAAGGAACTGTGCCGGTCGTGTAGGCGCGCACATGACCAATGGAAAGATCGTTGTGCTCGGGAACATGGGTGGAGTCCTGCCCAGTTTCCAGTTCGAGGAGATACGCGACAAGGCAAAGGCTGGTGACGAGAAGATCACCGGCCCGTTCTACGTCTTCAGTGGAGATGTCAATGAGGAGGGACGAGGCCAGCTTTTTGCGCGAGTCTCTGAGAACTCCGACTTGAAATGGAACGAGAGGTACCTGAGGGGTGAATCGGATGGCGATTAGCGTCAACGAACATGCTAAGCAGGTAGTGAAGGAAGTTCTTCACCGGAGAGACCAGCTGCAGGTCAGAGTTGAGAAGCGTCCGAAGGGAGCTACGATCATTGATGCCGGAGTTGCTGCTCCCGGCGGTTACGGGGCGGGCCTGATGGTCACAAAGATCTGCATGGCCGGCCTGTGCGAGATTTCCCTCTCTTCTCGAAACTTCGGCGACCTGACCCTTCCTACGATAGATGTCGCAACCGATCATCCCGCGATCAGTACGTTGGG
>Ga0209725_1001497_pt1 | contig 13030 bp, 15 predicted proteins | sample I18A1metaG_FD_184145 | JGI IMG/M metagenome (GOLD analysis project Ga0209725, IMG submission 184145) | Lake sediment bacterial and archeal communities from Gulf of Boni, Indonesia to study Microbial Dark Matter (Phase II) - ​I18A1 metaG... | ecosystem: Environmental > Aquatic > Freshwater > Lake... | reverse complement strand
TGAGAAGCTTCGAGAGGTCTACATGAGCAAGATATATCCTTTGATCTGGAAAGCCGAAGTTAGAGAGTTGACGAGGCTTGATCGACTGCGCCAGCAGCTGGAGGACTGGGGCTATAAACCTGATGAGATCTTAAGGGAGGAAGGCGTTAAGAAACTTGCGTCTGCACGGAAGGCGATTAAACATGGAGGCCCAAGAATCTGGCAGTTCGAGTATGAGTGGACGGAGAAGGAGAAGGAGGAGATCCTTCAAGAATACATTCAAGACATTCTGGAGTCGAGAAGGAGAAAGGCTTCAACAAACGGAGGTAAGCCTTTCGAGAGCCGAATCATAAGCGAGGACGAGCTTACCGCTTACTTAGATGAAGGCTGGGACCTAGTCAAAGAACTCAGCAACGGCAAAATCGTGATTAGAAGGCCGCTAGAAGCTTGAAAACTCTATTTCCTGAAAACAGCGCACGTCTTTATAGTGGTCATAGCCGTATCTGACTGTTAGAGACAACGAGCGACCATGAGTCGAAAAGATGAATTTGATCAAAAAGTTGTATCTTTTCAGACCAGATTCTTAAGAGCTTTGAGAAACGTCCAGCCTTTGGCTTTCTTAGCCTCTGCGTTATTCGTAGTAGCCGCCCTCTCTCGCAATGAATTCGTTGGTGCTAGTGATTGGGCGATAGCTTCGGCTTTTGCTTTTCTGCTCGCGTTTCTATTCGCGCTGTCAGCCGAGTTGATCCCCGTTTCGAGTATGATCTATGCGTGTTGGGCTGCAACAGGGTTCGGAATACTCTTCATTTTATTGGTTGCGTATGAGTTTTCAAAGTTCGTTCAGCTTGTGGGGAGACTGCCGATTGCGATTATTTCGTTTACTGGGATAGTAGCAATAGGTTTGTTTCTGCCAGCTTTCCTAGGACGCATAAGACACATGTCAGGGAGGGTAGCAGGTGGAAAGAAGTCAGTTCTGCTAACCCTTTACTTTCTGGCTGTTGCAGGCATAGTTGTCACGCTGGCGTGTCTTGTAACAAGCGTGATCGCTCATCTCCTCAATGTTGAGACTCTCACAGTCAAGGCTTTCACAGTCCTAGATGTTGATGTCCTCGTAATTATGGGTAGTGTATCTTGGGCGGGAATTGGCATCTTCATTAGTGCCACTGTTGTTTTGATTCTCTTGGAGAAACATTGGCTATCTTCAGTAGAACTACGAAGCCTTGAGGAACGGAAAAGCCAAAAAGCAAACGATTGAATGTTTGCGCTCGGGTGGTATTCCCAAAGTCTCTTTGAATTCTAGGCATTATAGACGTCCCATTCTGCGAAGAGCTTCTGTTATGGTTGCTAGTCGCATATCATATATTTGCCTCGCTTTGTCGACATAGTCTAAAGAAGTATGGATTACAGCAAGTTCACTAATGATTACATTAATGGCATCTTCCGTCTTCTTACCTTGCATGTCTTTGTATATTCGATTAGAATGTCTTGCATATCGTTCTACTACATCCAAAAGCACGCCTTCAGTGGTCCCTAATTCCTTTGCGATCTCTCCTGCTTTCTTTCTCATTTCTTCATTGGACAACAATATCGCCTCCCGATACTATGTAGTTTCTCTGGGAATCCTAAAGAATCTATCGAAGTTCAAATATACCGCTCCTGACAAAACATTCACAAGTGTCAAGTCGATTGCATGCAAGGAAGCACAAAAAGAAGATACGGATTAAACTAATAGAAGAAACTAGGCCAAAGCTTCCGAAGCCCCTGGACATGGTTATTGCGACGACTGCCACAAATGTGGCTGGCGGAACAATTAGCTTCAAAAGAGCTTTGACATTGATGCACGACCTTCCAAAAGATCAACTGGAATCTTCAGGGCTTTCTGGATTGTATGTAACGCTTGAGGGCATCTACGAGAAGCTAGAAGAGATCCAGAAAGAGAATAGACGCGTTCTTGGTCAAGGAGAGCGTATAAAAGGCGAGATGCTACCCAAGATAGTTAAGGAATATTATGAAATTGAAGGGTATAGGGTGAAGGAAGCAGACGAGAATATTGACAAGGAATTCAAAATTGACATGATCGCGGAAAGAAGCAATGAGATAAGGGCGATACAGGTAAAGAAAGGCACTGTGTCTTCCCAAGAAATCCGTGAGATATGCGAGAAGGCTCCAGCCTATTTCATACAGAAGATTTCAAATCAAAGAGTCAAAATCATAGAAATCATAGCTAGATATTTTCCGCACGATTATCTAGAGAGAAGAGACGAGTTCTTCAAGAAACAGAATGAGGTCAGTCTAAACTACAGGGATTACCATCAGATAGTGCAAAAACTGCCTAAGTATCGCTACCTCTTATCTTGAGCCAGAGTCATCCACGGATAGCTTCGCACAATTACATAACTTATACCCGTGTGAAATTTGGCTTGGCCTTGTATAATCCTTAGAAGATTCTGGGCATGTCGAGCAATTGTTTCGGCAAACTTTTTTTGTTCCAACATTCTAGACATGTTGTGGCATGTCATGGAGGACAAAAGAGAAGAAACGATTCTCGATAAGATGGCAAAGGTCCATCCCAATTTCTTAGAGGCACTGAGAGCAACTTATCCTCTTGCGTTCTTGGGATCCCTTTCAGTGGTAATAGCAGCTTTCTTGCGAGATGGGGCTACTGGCGTGCAGGAATATGCAATAGCGGCAGGAGTTGCTTTCTTGCTTGCCTTCTTGTTTTCCGTGATACTAAAGTTCTTTCCACATATGTCGATGATGGCCCTGTTGTCATATACCTCTTTTGGTCTTGGGATAGTTCTTCTGTTTTTAGTATCTTGGGAGTTCGCGAGAGCTTTCTCGTTAAGTCAAGTCGTTGTCGGACTAACCATTCTTTCGTATATTGTTGTGTTTCTGTCAATTGGTTTTTGGAATTGGTCAACTATGGTTCGTCAGGAATGGCTTAGGAAGCTTTGGAAAGAAAGAAAATATGTCGCGGCCGTATTAACGATATTCGCAGTCACTGGAAGCCTAGGATTCCTCTTGGTGATCATGTTTTTTGTGGCTTCCGGTTATTCGACTTTTTCCAAGGCTGAAATACCTGTCAACGTCCAAGGTCTTTTTGGCTGGGGCACATTTTTGTTAATATTATCTGCAGCTACAATGACAATCGTAGGACATGTATTGAGATTAGAGATTTGGCTCAAGAAGAGAAGGACGTGAGCGTCAAATATAACAAGCTATTACAAATTTAGATGACCAAAGATTTTCGCACATTGCGGCGCTTGTGCATTTGCGACATTTGCAGTTATTCCTAGAGCTTTCTAGCAATATCTAATCGTTTATTAACGTGTTAACCGATTAATGGAATGCTGTGGTAGTTTTGCCTTATTGCCTCAAATGTGGAAGAGAGATAGCGGCGATAGGAACAACGGGAACGGGCATATGTCCTACATGTGGCTTTGTAAATGTGGCTCTTGCTCCAATTCAAGGTAAGCCTTCGCAAGCCAAATACTGCCAGTATTGCGGGAAAGAACTGCCAGCAGATGCGACTTTCTGCCCTAGTTGCGGGAGGCCATCAAAGCCTGAAGTTAGAACATTGGCACCGTCGATTCCCCCGAAACCGAAATCCAAGATTGGAAGAAACATTGTTATCGCAATAGTCCTAATCTTCATTATTGTAGTCGGACTAGGTTACGGAGTATATCAAGCTAGCAAGCCGACTCCATCAACACCTATCTTGACGCCTACACAAACTCCTTCTCCGACACCAACGCTGACGCCTATAAAGGAACAGTATGATGTGGTAATAAGATATACTGAGAGATATGCTGATTCTATCGGAGAGTATATTGAACCAAGTAAAGGATACACTTTTCTCATAGTGACCTTGGACATTGAAAACAAAATAGATAGAGAGTTTAATACAAATCCGTATTTTTTCAATGCTATAATAAACAATGTTGAGTATGATCCTCACTGGTCAACTTACTCGCTCAATGATCTTTTGAAGGCTGTAGATTTGCATAAGGGCGGAAAGATTTCAGGAAGCATGGTCTTCGAGGTGCCCAAAGGAACGACTGCGTATACGCTCGTCTATGAAGGCCTATTCTACAACTGGAAAATCGACTGGATTCACTATTAAACACAATTGAATAGACTGTGTTAGACAAGGTGAATGATCAAATGGGAAAAAGAACGGGTGAAATGATTTTAGGAATTATAGGAGGAATCTTTGGGATAATAGCAGGCCTAGTAGCGGCAGTAATTGGAGGTATAGGAGAAACTTTCGGGTTTACCAAGGCATCTGAACTGTATGGTCTGGGAGCATTGGCTATCATTGCCTCAATAATAGGAATAGTTGGAGCTGCGATTGTAGAAAGTAAGACTAGGATCTCAGGCGTTCTAATGATAGTTGCAGCCGTTCTGGGTTTAATTGGTGTATCATTCTTCTACATTCTGCCTATGATATTACTAGGGATCGCCGGAATATTGGCTCTTCTAAGAAAGACGGAGCCTGAAACTCCAATGTCCGCCACGACAATACCAACGCATCCAACTATAAGCACTAAGAAATACTGTGCCTATTGTGGATCTGAGATGGCTAGTGACGGCATATTTTGTCCTAATTGTGGAAAACGGCAATCTTAGCCATATTCATTCAGACTAAGGCGCCAATGAAAGAACTGAGCAACGGAAAAAATCGTGGTTAGAAGGCCAGTGGAAACCTGAAGAGTCTTCCATGGTTCCAGAGGCCCTCTTTTCGGTTATTTATCCATGGGTCCTTGAAAGATTTTTCTACGCGCGTGGACTGAATCTTGCAAATTGAAATAGCCAACCTGCACAGCAGGCAGACAATACTTTTTTCACAGCTTCTTGTCAAAAAAGCTTCAAAAAACAGTCTCGTCTTTAAGTCTCTTTAAATGCGTTTTTGGACGCCATTCTAGCTAGCGATTATCAACGGCATAATGGAATGTTTGAAACAGCCATAAAACACGAAAAGTCTTAAGAAGTCCGAGAATAACAATGATAACAAAACACACACGATCTCGGCGGATCTCCCGTAGAGGGTTTTTCGGCGGGTCCGCCTCATAGATCGCGGGCACTAGTCCCGCAGCCAATAGGTTAGGCTAGTGCCAAGCGCAACGTATGCGCTAGCGTAGCGTAATAAGATTTTTACACAGTTTTATATAAAACGCTGTACTGACGCTTTTCCAAACTTATTTGCGCAAGGCAAATTTTAAAGCGGAAATTTCGATCGACGGTATTTTTGATTGAGTCTAGTTAAAGTTGGTTTCCGCTTGGTACAAAAGGCTTCTTCTGTACGAGGCTGATTGTTGAATTCCTTAAGGTTAAGGATTAATGCGGATATATGGGTATATGTAGTTACGGTTTTACGGTTAACCGTAATCTTTTTAATCTTTCTCAACGCTGAAAACACTCAAGGATAAGGGGAGGTGAAAGGCTTGAATGAATATTGCAGAGGAGCCTTAGAGGCGCTCAGCTGGGTTAAATCGCTTCTCGCAAGCAGCCGGAAAGATGTTCAAGAAATGGTAGATAGAGCGAAGGAGGATATCCTAAGCGGCTGCGCTGTCGACTTTCCTGAGCGGCTACGAGCAGTTGCCCAGCCCTGAGTTCGACCCTAAAATTCCTTATTTTTTTCTAAAACCGCATGCGTACAGCCTCGTAGAGGCCAACAGAACTCGGCAGTTCTCAGCAGATTCTTGCTGAGTTGTACCTCACAGCCATGTTTCGCTTCGCTTCTTATACTTTAAACAGGCTAGCGCAAGCAATGGAAGAATTAGCTGGATAATCTAATGTTTTGCCTTCTCACTCTCAATTTCGAGAGCATCGCCTAGGATCGCTCCTAGGATTCCTCCAATTATGACCCCTACAGGCCCTCCTGCTAACCCAATGAGGCCTCCAATAGCCATGCCTGCTAGGGCTCCAGTGCCAGTTGTTTTGACTTCTGCTTTCCTTCTCGGATTGTTTTTCGAGCTAATCTGACTAGACTCTTTCAAGGTTTTGTTCAGTTCTGTTAGGCTGTTATCCATCGACGAAAGAAGTGGACTGATATTGATTGATAACGCAATTACCATGAAGAGTACGAGTAACAATGTCGTTGCAGCCACGACCATCTCAAAAGTAAGATGCCACACAAAGTATAGGCCTCCAACTACCCCGACCAAAGAGATTATGCTAGCATATCTAATCCAAAGGTCAGAAATAGTCATTATTCTTCATGCAACTATCTGACGGATGACCTTAAGAAGTTTTCCGGTAGACTAGCCTCGATCTAAAGGTCCCTTCTCTAGCTCTCTGGCCCTCTAGAGAGATTCGCAAAATTCCCGAGAAGTTTATGCTCTGGGGCACAGCTCCATTTCTCCGAACCGGATATACTTTTAAGGTGACGCAAGAGACGTAGATGACATGATCGACGTCACCAGAAGGATCTCGCTTGGACCCGTGGACCCACGGCTTTATCAAATAGAATCTCTCTATGTCGCTAATTACGCTGCGCGAATCCTTCTGAAGATGAACCTCATCCATCCGACTCTAGTCGTGGCCATCACCAAGATCAGCTCCCAACCATCCTCGCCCATCGGATCAAGACAGTTCTTCTTAAGGTTCTCTTCGTCAAGATCAGCTTTGAATTCCTTAACAGCATACTCCCACTTTGGCATAGCCTCACCTCCAAAGTGGACAAGGTTGAAACGACATTTAAACTAGAGGGCCCATAGGACCCATGGCTCTCATGAAAAATAATAATGGATTCCTTAAGGAATCCCTTTTTTCGATTTCAAGAGAGGCTCAATCTCATCCATCTCTAGAAGGCCCTCCAGTAGACCTGACGACTCTGAGTCGTAGACCTGCTATCCTGATATAGGTTACTGTACTCTACCATGGTACAGTAGCAACCAAGTCCTATGACCCACGTTGTATTTTGTGACGTCACAAAATTGTTAACTTTTTTCGAGAAGTCCTCTTCTCTTCTTCAGGCTTCGGGGGAGTGAAAAATCCCTCCAGGTAGATGGCTTTCAACCCGACTATAGTAGGTAAGATGTCGCCTGTGCCGGCTAACGTTAGGACATCCATAATCCGAGGCGCTAGGGCTGCAGCGTTATCGTTATTTAATCCGACGATTTCATCGAGGACCTCATAGGCAAGTCTAATCAGTCTCCGGCGCCTGTTCTCCAGTTCGGATTCAGTGTATTCTCTTCCTTTCACGTGTAAACGAAAGATGCTTCTTATTAGAGGTGGCACAGTTTCTTCGTTGAAGATCGCTTAGTTGAAGTTCTCAGCAGAAGAAGTGAAGTAACAGCAGGTTGAAAGACTATGGCGCGAGGAGCTTACATATGGCATGGCGATGCAAAAGATTATGATTTCTGGAACAGTATCATCGGCTTTGAAGAAGCCATCTACTTGGAAGCCATCGTTTTTCGAAATGAGTTCGTTGCCAGAGGAATACGCCAGCAGGTAGAAGGATTTCTCCGAAGAGAAGGGACCTTATACAGGTAACTCACTACCCGTGGTCTATTCTTGGTCCATCGTCCAGAATTTTTTTGATTTTCCTCAAACGAAGCCTCTAGGACCCATCGCACAAGCACAACTCGGCCAAAAGACGCGGCGTTTAAAGGCGATTTGCGCGGTTTCCGGCTTTCCAGTCTTCAGGTTCCGGTAGATTCGATTCGATTCTGGAAGGGGTTTTTCGGCTGGAATCAAGCGTATTTTCAGGGTTTTCAGCCAGAATCTTAGATTCGAAGGGGAGGGATACCGTCTCTACGCTGCATGTGGTTTCTATGCCGGATAAAGGATCTATCAGTATGGGGGATTCGATTCTGAGATTCTGGCTTTTCAGCCTATTTTCACACTTGATTTTCATCTCAAAGAAGGAAATAGGTTCGAATCGAACCTGTTTCGAATCTGGAGTCTGAAGAGTTGCAACGCTCTATTAAGGCCCTTAAATGCTTACCCCTGTTAAGTGGCAAATGTAGCATAGGTGACATGGTCGACGTCAGCAAAATTTTTTTTATTCCGTTAAACGAAGCCCATGGGAGGGCCTGTTTCCCCATATGGGAGCCCTATTGAGGAACTGAGGTTTCTGAGGTTTCTGAGGGATGGATTTAAGGAGGCTTGTCGGAGGGGAGGGGGATCAAATATTCCGCGTCTGGGTTGCGTCGTTTAGGTAAACCGCGCTTGGTTAGGATTCTCCCTAACGTGCTGGTTGAAAGCTCGATGCTATGCCGGTCTTTGATTGCTTCTTGGATACGATGGACTTTTACCCAGGTTCCGGGTTGAAATTGTGAGAGAGCTTCATCTAGGGCCCCCTCCGGAGTGAAGGGTGTTTTCTCATCCCTCAGTTGGCTCAGTTGGCTCAGTTCCTCAAGTCCATACGGCTTCTCGACCTTCCGAATCCACATCTCGATCAGGACCAGATTGCAGAGGCGGATAAATTCACGCGGATTGTAGTCGGCTCTCCGAGCTAGCTCTTCAACCGCTTCATCTGTGAATGGGTAGCGGGGTTCAGAGTTCTCCACTGTGAATGATTGGATTCTATCTTTGAATAATTCGAGAAAGAATATTGATGGAGGGTTCTTCCATTCTATTATGGGGAAGCGAGCGAATGTATCGAATCGCCTCAAGAGCGCAGCTTGATTCGGCGTCACCATTAGCGCTAGAGTATTTCCAGCTTTCAGCATAAGATTCATGAGATTCAGGAAACGCTTCAGTTCTCCTCCAATCAAATTGTCCGGCGCATCCATAAGGAAGATGTTAATGGAGACAAAAAGTCGCAGAAAGAGGTTGAGTAGAATCTTCTCTCTCGCTCGGCATTCGCTATCTATCCCTCTAAGAAAATCGGCGTAGTATTCCGCAGAGCTATCGGTTACATGACATTGAGTCGGGCAGACTCCACATACCTCCTGTTCTTGCTGTTCGTTTTTCTTAAGCCATCTCGGAAAGTAGCCGCGCCCCCAAATCTTCAGTATCGTATCAATCGTTTCTTTCTCATAGTCGCCCTCAAGTTCTTGATATAGGTCTAGGGTTAGATCGACCATGCTCCTCGGCGCAGTGACGCAGATTAACCTCTTTACTTTAGGTTCCTCAAATTCAATCAGATTGATCAATGAGGATTTTCCGCAACCACGGGGACCCGCTATCAAGCAGCTGACTTCAGCGGTGAGATAGGCTTTAACGGTTTCAAACATCGGCATCTTAAGAGGAAAAATCTCATCTCTGAATTGCTCTTGTGCGGCTTCAAAATATTGAAACGGATTCTCTTTAAGCTTGAATGCTGGATACCAAGGCTCAGTCATTCGCTAATTCAACCCATAGAAAGTGCTGCAGCTTCAACTCTCGCCGGCGTAAGCCTATACTGATGGCCGGGTCCAAGCCTCCGTTTCTCGTCAAACCCTAGCTTTTTCAGTCTCCGGCCAACCAGAGTGTTGTCAAGCCATGGAGGAGTTTCGCCTAGCATTTCAGCGAGCTTGTTCTTGATATTCTCAACTGAGTAGTAATCATCTTTCACAACTAGGTCTTTCAAAGCCTGAATCAAAAGAAGATCTACATCAGGTTCTTCGTCAGCCTCAATCTTACTCGACATCACGTTTCCTCCTCAATTCACGCATGGTTTGCATAAAAGGTTTGAACCAACTTGAAAGGCACTTGATAATCTCCTTGACTTGATCATCCGATTCGGTTTTGTCTACCATCTCTACTCAGCCTTCTCGGTGTGAGGTGCTTGTCATAATGAGAGACGCTATTATAATGGAGTATAGCTTTATAAAGGATTATCTAATTGCACGAGACATACTTCTGTCGTTGAGGAAGCATGAAGGAAACCACGTTTAGCATTCCTGGTGCTGTGATTGCGGCGATGCTGATGGCTGGCATCGACTCCTATGATTGGTTGACAAAAGAGATCATGGGAAAGTGCTATGAAAGAATCCTGCGTGCCTCCGGCTTCGAACCGTTGAAGGAGGCTAAAGGGGCGGGTCAAGCGATAGTGGCACCTACACCCTACGCCCGAATACAAAGGGTCTATCAAGGGTCTTTAAGGCTCGATCCTTTCGAAGATTTTTCCAAGTTCTATAGCTTGGAGGTATATGTTCCAGACTTTACTCCGGCACGTGGGGAAGATAAAGCTCGGGAAGAGCTGATGACCCAAGAGCTTCTGATTGAAATCAACCGAAGAGTTTTCGGACTGCTTAATTCCTTGACAAATCGCGAAGTTGAAGTTCTGAGGAAGAGGATATTGGAACACAAAAGCATCACCCAGACTTCTAGCGAAATGAAGATTAAGCCGCAAGCTGTTGTAGCCTTCATGGCCTCAATCAAAAAACGAGTTGACCAACACCTCTACAGAGACCAAGCTGCAGGCTAAACAGTTTCAATTCAAGGAGAAACAACTTTGAAAGAACGAAAGCATAAGCGTTTGGAAAACCTGTGAACAAAGGCAGCAGTTGATGAGCCACGGCGCATATCGAAAAGTAGGTATATTCTAACACTTGTTACGGAAGGTCTGTCAAATCCAACATCTGCCTTAAGGGCTGAATTCTGTTGATTTTCTCTTCCTTGGAGAGGAATGGAAGATAGGGGCCTTCCTCTATTTCTGAAATCATCAAAACGATTTCCTGTTTCGTGACATATTTTCTGGCCATAGCCTTTTCTGCTTCACCAAAAGCCCAATTAAGCGATGCTCTCTTCTTAAGACCTCTCGCATATTCCAGTATACAGCCCTTCACGAGTTTTCTATACCAGTCCTTCATTAACGCCTTTTCCTCGTCTTTGGCCATCTCTGTGTTCCTCCTATCAGTCCTCTTACCCTGCAAGGGCACCTATTTCAACTTCGTGCCGCAGAAAGGACATAGCATGAAATCTGTTTTCACTTCTCTACCACACGAGGGACAATTCGGCCTTAATCTGTAGCCGCAGTATGGACACATCGAAAATTCGCTTGCGGTCTCTTTGCCACATGACGGACATAGCGGTTTGATTGAAGGCATCCTTGATTGGATTTCCCCTGCCCAAGCATTAGGCTCGGTGACCCACATCTCAAAGCTTCTTATGCCACTTCGAACCGTAAGTGTCGATACTTCCCCAAAATACTCGACTGCACCAAGAGCTAGCCCGATTACACCTCCAGCGAGAGCTGCTGCTGCCAACCCTGAATAGCTCAGTATCTCGCTTTTCTTACGCTTGCCTATTCCGATCTCTGAGATAGATGAGTAAGGTATGTCCTCACGTCTAGTTTGCTTGTTTTCAGTCCAAGTAAGAATTAGTCCCTCAGTTCCTAGAGTTGCTGCCAAAGAGTCTTTCTTTTCTCCGAAGAGGATTGCGGGGGACCCTATGAACCTGTCATAGGATGGCGCCCCCGTATAAGCAACTCCGGTGGGCCTATGAACAAGAACATCACATTTCATACAGTAACTCTTCTCTTCGGTCGTGTCAATCATTTGTCTCCTACATTTTGGGCATTCCAAAAATGTCACCGAGAACTCTACACATTATAAAGATGCGAGTAGCTCCCTAATTTCTTTTAGATGTGCAAGGAAGAGTTAGAGAGCTTGCTTATTAGAGGCGATAACGATTCTAGATACTGAGGGTTCTAGTGGGGTTGTAAAATAATGGCGTTTATGCCTTGGCTTTCTGGATATATGCTCGGATCATATTTTAGAGGAGCCTACTATAAGCCGACGGACCTTCCTCCAAACTGGGATGAATGGAGACATCTAGCATATCAAAGGGCTGGCTATCGATGCCAAAGATGCGGAGCTTACGGCGTTCCCTTAGAAGCCCACCATATTGTCCCTAGAAAGCTTGGAGGAGGACCAAACGCCCTGAACTACACTTTCACTTCAGAGAACATGAGTAATCTAATGGCTGTCTGCGATCGTTGCCATGAGGAGCTTGAACGAGGGCCCTACCGTTTTCCACCGACTCGGCCGTATCCAGTTCCTGCTCAAGTTCCTTTCGGACTCTGGGCACAGCCAATCCGCTACGCTCAAACAACTCAACCAACATTCATTCCTACTCCCTATCCAATTTACCAGTTGCCCAATCGAGCTCCATCTCCAGCAGAACATCTACGCATGACAAGAGGATATTAGAAGCCCGGCTCTTGCTGAAGGCACGTACTGAGGTGTTCTAGTGGTCGACGCCGCAGCAGCGGCTGAATAATCTGATGACGGATATATGATATAGACGAATTGGTATGAGGAGAACGGCGCTTTTTGCAAGCTGCCAACCGATATAATTCAGATCCTCTCACCAGCTACTTGTGGGATTCCATTTCGCATGGGGTGCATTACTGTCGGCTTTCTCTGAATCGACCTGCACTCAACAATTTCGTTAAGGGAATATGGCAACGAATCCCGGTAAGAACTCGTAACAAAATACACGAAGAACTGGTATCACAAGGTCCGCAGGATTTGGCGTGGTTAATAGCCGATTGGCAGGTAGGATCGTTAAGTGATATTACCGATTTTCTTCGGAAACTGATAGAGCAAATGCAACTTCGAAGTTACACACCGGAGCTATTGAGCTACCTTTCTCCCGTGTTGGACTGGATGGTGTTTATCAATGATGATCCGTCGATTAGTGGTGCTGTCCAAGCTCTTAAGAAAATTGGAAGCGTGTCGCAAGCTGAGGCTAGGCGAGAACTTTCACTTGCCTTCGGTATTCCAGATGCCCTGCATCAGATGTTTCGCAAATGTGGACTCTTCGATTGTGACGTATCTCTCCCATCATGCCAAGATGCTATGCATATTAGTTCCGAAGAACATCGTGAAATCTTCATTGTAGAGGTAGCGTCAGTCAAGGAAGAAGGATCGAACCGTTTCCTCAAATTTTTGTCAGATGTTCCTGAGATCGACAAAGGCTTACGAAAGATAACCAAGGAAATTCAGCACTCTTCCAGGATAGTCTTCAGGCCGTATCCGGCGGCCGTTTCGGCATGGACTGCTGGAGCGTTAGCTGCCGAACGTCTTCCCAGGTACTTGCTCCAATATCTAAAGGCTGCAACTCGATACTACAATGCCAAGGAATGGCGAACCTCAATCGTTCTCTCCGCCAT
>Ga0209725_1001496_pt1 | contig 13038 bp, 13 predicted proteins | sample I18A1metaG_FD_184145 | JGI IMG/M metagenome (GOLD analysis project Ga0209725, IMG submission 184145) | Lake sediment bacterial and archeal communities from Gulf of Boni, Indonesia to study Microbial Dark Matter (Phase II) - ​I18A1 metaG... | ecosystem: Environmental > Aquatic > Freshwater > Lake... | reverse complement strand
TCGATCCCCCATAATCGTATCTCGGGCTGTCCATCAATCGTTTCATGATTTATATCGAGGAGCCAGAAGTCGATTTTCATTGTCCCACCGAACAATATCAGTAAGAACGTAGATAGAAGTCGCTATAGATAATCCTCACTATAAATAGTAGCAGACGAAATACAGCGTCAGAACCTTCTTAGACCAACAAAGACCTCTTGCTATTTACGACTCAGAACTCATTGCGACTTTTATTTGAAACCCTGAGTTTAACTAGTAGTGAGCGAAGGCAACCTCAGAGCCTAGGGAGTGTAGACCTTCTGTGACCATCTTCTACTCGGACACTCGTTCTACGAAAGTCTCTTCAGTAACGTTTGCCTACAAAAATACTGACGAGAAATGAGTAGAGGACAATATCCGTTTTGGAAGGATAGAGAAATTGCATATGAGACCTCTGAAAAATGGCGCTATCAACAGGAACTCGAGGAAACTAAGAAGAAGCTAAAAAACGTCAAGTGCCCAAAATGTGGGCATGTCTTCGACATAGAATAGACGCGCGCATCGCTGCTCTGGCCATTAGGTCGTAGGCTCAACAGTAGTTGGAATTCTCACCTATGAAATGTGCTTTAAAGACATGCGTCTATTCTCTGTGGCTCAGAGCGACATAGGTTGGCTATTTCTCTCTTTCCTCGCCACCTACGCTTCCCATAACAATCATTCGACTTTAGGGGATTCCCCTGATATGTGAGGGAGTGAATTTTTTGTGTTACACGAGAAGCGCTGAGGGCGCCGGGACTCAAACCTACCTAAGTGAATTTCTGGGATTTGGCAATTCCACCATGCGTACGCCTGAAACGCCTTGCAACTAATCTCACAGCCAGAAGGTTGCGGCGCTGGTTCTATTTCATTCTACGTGGTACTTTACTCGTACTTCTCTTAGTGCAACGATACGATCATCAAGTGGTTCATATTGCGTTTCGGTGTCGATTAGCGCTCCGTCGAGAGATCTTTGGATGGCTTCCGTGAACCTCTTTAGGGTTTCTTCGTCGGCGAGCAGGTGAAACCCCAACGAAATTACCCCGCCCCCGTTCACGAGCTCGTATAACTCTCGTCTTCCGTAGATATATGGTCGATACAGTTTCCTCTGGAAGAAGATTGAAGGTCCTTCCGCGCCAAATTCCTTAGCCAGCTTCTCAGCGATTTTTATCACATCTTTTGGACTTGACCTCACGAACTTCACTTCCTAGTTTCTTCTTTCTTCTGAACCTTGCCTAGTTCATCTAGTCTGCGGAGCCTCTCTTCGTGTTCTTTCTTTGCCTCGGCAGCGGTCTTGACAACTACACCTTCTCGCATCTGCCGAAATATGTCTTCTATGTGACGTCTGATTCCCTCTAGTTGGCGGTTTATTTCGCCAATATGCTCCTCAATTGTGGTCTCAATTAGTTGTGGGGTGTTCTCTATGCTCCTTTTGATCTCCTTGAGATCGATAACGTCCTCTATAGGATGAACCCGACCCAGTACATCAACACAGTGCCCTTTGATTTTGATCTGCTCGAAGGTGCTTGTCAATTCTTTGAAGTAGAAGGAGTCGAGAGGGAGTCGCGCGAATTCGTTAGGGGCTAGCAGAGGTTGCATCCACTTGCGCGGTGCATCCTTTTCAGGGAATTGTCGAATTTCAACTTCTATATTCTTGGCGACACCCCTTCCGACATTTTGAATCTTGAGCGACACTCCAATTGGACCAATCCAGCCAAGAGTAGACTTTATGATAGGCTCGTAATCCGCCAATCGCGCTTTCAGCGTTTCCTTGGCAACTCTCCTCGTTTGCCATCCAAGCCAAACAGTTGCCAACACCAAGGCTAAGGTGAGAAGTTGTGCAATGAAGGAAACTGTCAAGTCGAAACCAACGGGACTTTCAGTCGTACTTTGGGACATAGCGGTGGTTGCGTTCTGCTGTAAATTGAGGAAATTAATCATATTTTCAGCCATGCCTCCCTAATCAAATACAAATGGAATCGCCCTATCTCAAAAATGTGTGGGATTGCTTCCAAGGGCTCATCTTCGGGTTTTGTCGGTTTTTTATCCCCTGACAGAACTATGGCGGGCCCGCGGGTTTCAATGGGTTATTGCTGCTAGATCTAGTTTCGAAATTCAGCCGGGTTCATGCCTCGGAGGGTTCGTAGCTGTTCATTGCTTGGGTAATAGTCTGAATTCAGGATTGTCGAAAACGATATTCTTCAAGTCAGAGTAAAATGAAGCCAGATTTTCTTCCGTTATCGGGGCCTCTCCAGGGTGAGCTGAATTATTGCGCATCGTAAGGCAGATCGACAGCCTCTCGTGCTGGTTAGAATCTATTAACCCCCAGTACTCAAGTACCCACAGCATATCATTATCGAAAACTGTTGCCCTTAGTTCGCTCAGAGAATGGACATTGAACGATTTGTTGAATCTCTTGAATCTCCCTCCCGTGATATTCTTCATTTCCTCGCTCTTTTTATTGAATTCATCGAACCCTAGTTTCTCAATGACCTTATGCAGTCTATGTACAGCAGCATTCCAGCCTAGGACTGTTGAGGCTCTAAAGAATCCCTGATCAGCACAGCCTAAAGCTTCACTCAAGTATTCTTTTTCTTCCTCCGAAACATTTTCCAAGATCTTTGCTAAGTGAGTTACAGTAATAATCTTACCAGCTGATTTTATTACCACTATGGATAGATCGCTCTTGAAGTTTGACAGAATTTCGTTTAAGACGCCTAGATAGGTGCTTTTCCAAGATATCTTTACTGAAAGTCTAAGCAACTTGTCAAATAAGTGATGATATTTTGTTACGACTTCATCCGGTACTCCGAACCTAGCAATAACTGGTTCAATTTCCTCGAACCATCCTCTACAAGTTTGTTCCGCAAGTTGCCTTGTATTCTTCCGATAAACGTTCTCGGTCTTAATCCCACGTAGCTCAATCTTGAGTTGCCCTAGCAAATCCTCTGTTCTATTCAATAGGCTGAGGACGTCTTCTTTTGTCATTTGACAATCTCCAGTATGACCTCGGCTAACTCGGCCTTGCCATCTGGAGACAATCCGACATGCTCTTCATCTTTCAGGCTGTCAAAAAGCCGCTTATTCTTTTTGAAGTATGTCTTGAAGTTGGAATAGTCGTAAACTCTGTGATTTATGCACCTTTGCCTGACCGCTTCTACAGATAACTCGAACTTTCCTCCAGGTCTTAATGCGTTTTCTAATGCTGCCAACAGTGCTAACTGAATCTGAGCTTCAGCTTTTTTTACTGTCTTTATGCTATAAGTAGGCCTTATCTCCTCTCTTTCTGTTATAAACAGTTCTTGAATGTTCTCCTCGGGGACACTATACTGTTGGAGGAAAGCCCTAACGTCGATCGGAATCACGAACTTTTGTGGAACTATGGCTTTCTCTTGTGCCCTTATGCTGGCCAAATAAGCGCTAAGTAAGACCTCGAAGCACTTTTCACGATATCTTTCAGGTATTTTCTCAGCAAAAGCGATGAATTCTTTGACCTTGTTTTCTAATTCTTCGGTACTCACTCCAGTACCCCCCGAGGCTTTATACACTTCTTTGAATAGTCATAGATATTTCAGCACTTATAGATATTTAGAATAAGTAGCAGAACACGATTGCGACTTCTATTTGAAGCCCTGAGTTTAAATAGTAACCGAAGCTAGCGCAACCTTAAAGCCTAGGCGGGGCCCCTAGGTTTTCAAAGTGTTCTTGTGGGCCAAAACTGGCTTCTTAGAGCTATTCTCCAGCGTGCGCGGTCGAAAGCCGACGAGCTATCTCGGTTATACGCGAATCCTTCGGGTAAGCATGATAATGAGTACCCTCCGCGCCATACGTGTGAACTATCGCCACGTCTACGACAAGTCGCTTTCCCGTAAAACCCATGGAGACTGCAGCTGGTGTTGTGAAATCCTCAGCAAAGTGTGGAGGACCAATATCAAAGTCGAACAGCACCTTAAGTAGAGTTGACTCGCCTGATGGTAGGTTGACCGGTAATCTTCTCTCGTCCGCAAGAACTCCTTCGGCAGACATGATGCTACCTCCTTCAGTGGGGACTCTTGCTATGACTCTCTTTATTGTCGTTCCTCTTTCCCCTCGATTATCAACGAAGATTTCTAGATACGCACTCACATACCCTTTCCTGCCCGAATTCTTCTCAGAATCTTCTTCAAAGTATCCCCAATGCGGTTCCACTCGAAGATCTGCCCTTTGCTTCCGCCTTTCCAACAGCCTTAGAACAAGGGAGCCTACGCCAGTCACGGTCCCAATAGCTCCAAGAAGCGTGCCTATCGAGAGTGACATGCTCATCGTGCTAGGATTGACAACAATCAGGTTCTTAAGCAGTTCGAAACCCATCCACTCCTCCGCTCCGGAATCCAGACGGCGAAACGCCAGCAGACCGTGCGACGCGAAACTAAACTAGCAGTATTCCCTAATCAATAGGTAGTGGGTTTTGATGTCTATTCAGCTTCCTGAGAATCGTCAAATCCGTTCGACTCGGATTGTCTTCTACTACGATAGCAGTGTCCAACCTGAGGATTGTGACGTCAAGAGGATTCTTGATACCCTGAAGCGGCTTCAAGAACTTAAAGCGAATGTGAAGATAGTGGACACGGCGGGGTACAGTGACGAGGAGCGTACCCATCCCTACTTTGATGCGATAACCGGTGCCGTAATCCAGAGGGCTGCGATAAGGCAAGTGTTCGGATCTAAGAGGATGCCTGCCTTTCTTTTCGGGAGACAGGTGCCCGCTCTCTTGATTTACGATGAAGCCTATACGCCGCCTATTTGCGTCGATGTGTATCCTCAAAGACGGTCAATCATCGATGGAACTAGACGGAGCATAGAATCATACGTTGATGACGCATTGAAAACTCTGGAGCTTAGCGCAGCTTATGGTCACTATCTCGATGAGGCGAGACTAGCCTTAGAGAACCGTCTATATCGAGCAGCCGTACTGTATGCTGTTCTTGCAATCGACGGCTTCGTGTGGAGAACTCTTTGGGGTCAAAAGGATATTACCTGGATCGGAGTCGATGACCGGCATCACAAGTGGTCGTCCGTAGACTTCGTCTATCAGTATGCTCTCAGATCACGTAGCGACTTCACCTACCCTGAAGAGTTTGACAAGTTGAAGGAGAAGAACAAGAGTCTATTCAGAAAGTTGAAGGATTCAGATTCATTCCTACTCGGACAAGCTGTGAAGCTTGGCATTGTGAACGACCGTGACAGAGAACTGGTGAGGGCGTTGCGTACCGTGAGAAACTTCTGCGCTCACTTCAACCCGTACGAAGTCACAGTGGGTCTATATCGAACGGCGCTACATAAACTCGGTATAACGGACCAACCATCGTTTAAAGAGATTGAACAGGTTGCAAAGGTTGCTGTAGAAAAGGCGACCTATATTCTGCGGAGCTGGACCAACCAATCGAGCATGTGAGAAAAGGCAGAACTAAGTTGAAATCCTGAAATCTCTTCCTCGGATAAGATACTTCAAACATCTTGCATCACTTCCGGAATACTCTAATGCTTTAAGCGGTTCGTAAGTCGGGATTCTAGGTTTTCTTTGAAAGTCCGTTTCTCGAAAAACCATTACTAGAACCATTGTCTGGCAAACTGGAAGGCACGACTGTCGCTTGAAGACAATGAGCTTCCGGATTCTTTCGGTTTCTCGGATTCCGCTACTTCCGGAATCGTACTTTAAGAAAGCGAAAGAGGATATGCCTCTAAAGTAGGTGTCTTGTGTAAGAGTGATGACTTGAAGCGGGGTTCCACCTACGGAAAACCTGAATCTCTCTATCTCTGTATCGTTTTAAATGGTATGAAGCTCTGAATCCTCCTTACCTCTCTGCTACTTCCCGTAGGAAAGCCCTACTGCAAGCCCTAATACGCTATGACTATATCTCCTAGAACTCTCCCTTACGCGATTCGCTTAGTACAGGATTTTTAGATTTTTTTGAAAAATTCGCTAAACCTTATGGTAGTAAAATAGCCGTTTTACTAACAGCGCAAGAAACCGTCAAAACTAAGCGATTTCAGTGATCTCAAACTCAAATTGAGTGTTTCAACAGAGACATGCCGTTTCGTAGATCTCTAGAAAAGTTTTGACTTCTTCCCGAAATTCCGTATTTCCCGGTTACTATATAAGACGTATTATCGGTGAATCAATAGGTGTAAAAATGAGTTTTTTAATTCTGTTCGTATAGTTTATTTTCTTTCATTCGAACCTAATCTGGGGTTCATAAGAGTCTCTGCTTATCAGCCATTTGTCGAGTTTCTCAGGATTCGAGATGTAATTCGGGTCGGAGACCATGGAGTGGACCAGGCTTTCAGCTCGCTCTATGCACTTGCAGCATTCATTCGTTAAAAAACGTCTCTTAGCTGGACCGTAGACGCATGCCTCACAGTCATTGCCTAGCCTTCTCAGAAGATCGTCTAGAACACAGACCATGAGTTCGCCTTGGCCGAGCATAAGCTTCAACTGTACCGCGGACAACTGCTCCCAGAATTCAATATGGAGGTCTATCTTGGGGATACACCAAGGAGTCTGGACGCTCTAAGTCTGGCATATTTAGAAGGAACCTTCATAGGCTCCTGGATGCTCGAAGAAGCATTTTCGCAATCCTCCAACCAACTTTGTTTCATGACCCTCTTCGGTAGCTTTCTTGAACGCTCCTCTTACATATTCGAGAACGGGAATTACCTTACCCAACTCAGCATCCTCTCCAGACTGTATATCAAAGCAGTCGTACCATCCAAAGACACACATCAGAATTAATCCATTAGCTGCTATGTATATGTCCAGCAAAGTTGGGTCGAAATGATTTTTGATTTTTCCAGGTTCAAGCTCCTTGGACAGTCCATGAAACGAGGCTATAACACCAGCGGGATCTCTATATTTTATGGTGAATCCATCAGCTTCCAAGCCCTCACGGAGCTTCCCCACCTGATCGCCGGACATGTGTAAAGGTTTGCTTGTATGAGCGACTACGAAGTAACATAAAGGCGGATCAGGAATTGCGTCCCAACTTGATTTTACCCTATTTCGACACCGTAGATTCCGAGCAAATATTCCACCCGTTTTCTGCCCTTTTGGCCAAACAGCGCTTCAGCTATATGCCGAACAGAGAGTAGCAAAGCCACCATACCAAGTCCAATCAAGTATCCGCCTAGAGAAACAGCTACGATGCCGCTGGCGGCGAAGAAGGTGGCCAGGATCGACGCGCTTCTTTTCCGAGATGGTTTGGCTCCCTTAACTCTCAGTAAAAGATAACGCCATGCGGCCGCCCCAACCACGATACTGAATACGTACAGAGCCCCTAAGGTCGGGTTGATATACGCACTCGAGCAGAAAACAGGACCTACAATCGCTAGAGCAAGCAACCGTCGTCCAGTTGAGCCTACCCTTAACGCGATGCCTCCCCTTGTCAACAAATACACATCAATTCCGAAAAGTCCAAACGCCACGCCGACCAAAAGCAGTTGAAGTTCCATTCTTAGAAGATTAAGGCCGCTGCTTAGTGGTGCGAACCAATCTATCGCATATAGGTTGAAGAATATGAGGAGACTCAGGTACTCAGCGATTACACTTACGACGACCTGTCCGATGGAATGAACATGGATGGCTCGTGGGTTTACTTCGGCTCTTAGAAGGTGGTATGCCCTGTGCAAGGGGTATGCACAAAGGTAGATCAGCGATAGAATTGCAGACCCAACTGCCGTCACATCAAAAAGAACTATCTGCTGTTGTTCCGACTTCGCACTAACCGAGATCCACCCATAGAGCCTCACTTCATCCACAGCTTGGAAGATACGAGGAAAGAACGAGAACAGGCCATATTCCCCAAGCATGGTGGATAAGAAGCCAAGAGCTAACGTGATTGCGAAAAACATCACCAACAGGTAGAGCATAGACCACTGATTTTGGAAAACACCGATAGCGTTCCGCCATAGTGACACCTTGCTCTTTGAGTCTATTTCGCCGTGTACAATGATGTCATAGAGTGTCCAGCAGAGCATTATTAGGCCGTACCAATAGCTTGGATGCGACTCTCTTGGCAACCAAGATGGAACGTGAACACCTGAGATTCCCGCAAAAAAGAGGACAAGAAGGTAGAAGGCGCCGCTCTCAACAATACACACATCCAGTCTCTTGCCTGTAATCGCTTCCACCCTAAGAGTTCCCCAAAAAAACGCCAGACGGTTTGCCTTCCTTATGCTCTTTTGACCAAACCATTGAGTGGCAGGAATATCCCGCCTAGTCCAGTCTGTACTAACGAGCAACGTCACAGCCGATAGGACCACAGAAAATGCGAAGGTCAATAGGAGTAGCAGTGTTGCCGGGTTGCCGGCGACACTCGACAATAAGGCTGGTCCTCGAAATTGCTCGACAGATAATCCTTCAAGGTATCGTGATACAGTGGCAAACGAATTCTGGAAAACAAGGTATGCAATTAGTGGAAGAATTGACGAGAGAATAATGAGGCCTCTTGATAGTCTGTGGAGTCTTCCAAGGTTGAAATCAACAAAGAAAACTGCAAGTAGAAACAGATCTACGTACGGTTGCGACACAATTAAAGCCATTGCAGGGAGACCGATACTCTTCAAAACTGCGAAGATACTTCGTTTCGAAGGTCGATAATGTCTGTCTCCTATCACTCCGCGGTAGCGTGAGAGCAGACGCCTGAAAATTGATCGAGACTTGTTTGTCTGTCCAAGCAACGCACACGTGAGCACGCTCAACAAGACTAGAAAACTGGCTGAGGTGTATGCATAAGTATGGATGATTCGAGATATCGCCCAGAGCGTAGGTGACGAGACCTGAGTCGCGCGATCATATGTCGCCCAGAGCGCAAGCGCGGTAGCCTCGCCGTCCCCTTGCCTGATTCCTAGCCTCCAAGTCGTGAAATCCTCAAAGCTTCCGTCAATGAGTTGGTTGGAGGATAAGAACTGAAGCGCACTTTCCAGGTTGATGGCTTCCAAATGTTCAGTGTCTCGTAGCGCTATTAACGCCCATGCGGTCGCGCTCACCGAAGCGTAGCCGAAGTTGCTTGCCTCTTCTTCGCCTCCATTAGAAAGCTGCCGATAGTGCAGCCAGTGAGTTGCCAACAAGAGATTTTGAATGTTCGCTCCAAGCATTTTTAATGCCATGAGAGCCCACGAGGTTGATCTAGCGGTTCCTTCGGTGAGTTTATCGTCATATCCAAAAGAGCCATCGGGATTCTGTTTGCGGGTCAACCAATCACGCAAGAGACGAGATTCTTGCACGTTTCCTGATTCGGTCAGGACCTTGGCAAGTAAGAATGCATTCCAGGGCTCAAGCCTTGACGCATTTATAGTGTCCTTTGATGGGAAATAGTAATTGATAGTTCGGTTCAGAATTATCCGAGCCGTGTTATTGTCGAGCGCACCAAGCTCTTTGAGCAAGAGCCAAGCATACAGTGAATCGGTGTTGTCATTCAAGCTGTTAGCGAATACTCTAACTCTCTCGGTGTTAATTATGCCAAGTGCCTTGGAATTTGCTAATGCTGATACCGCAAGAAATGTGGAGTAAGCGCCAATGGATGTCCCTTGATATGTGGGTAACGAGAAGGAGCCGTCTGGAGCCTGCTGTGTTGCTAACCACTGCAAGCTTCGCCTGCGATCTATCCCGACATTGACCTGAGCAGAAGTTAGAACAATCAGCAGGATTAGTGCAATAAGAACTACTGCTGACTTTCCCGACATGCTGACAGTCTGCACACTCCTCTAATAGACGCACGTACCCATGCGATGTTGCGTTTCTCTTCTAACGTCTACCCTCCACAGCTGTCATCCTCTTCCAGGTTACGGTTTATCCACCTTCTCCCAAGCATTCGGTCTCAGTTCACTTGCCAGAAGAGGCGGCCAGAAGCAATCCGAAGAATATCGAAGCAAAGACAATCGCCGCAGTAGCTTGTTGAGCATCCTTCGTTGCTATATTTCTTACATAGCTTGCTACATTGTTCAGAGTACCGAGAGGATTCGATACGTCAATAGGAACATATTCTATGCCCTGCAGTAAAACCCCGACATCTACGCCTGTTTCCACCAATGGAATAATGCGTTTCCTAGCCATCGTTGCTGCCCCAACCTCTTGTTGACCGATACCGATCTTGAGCCATTGTGAGTTAAAATAACCAGAACTAAATCGCTTGTTGCCATGTTTTGTCGAACTTTTTCAGATAACGGTTTGCCGGGTTCGGGATAGTATTCAGCAACATAAGCTTCCATCCCTCGTTGCCTTAGAAGACTATAAAGTGTGTAAACGATTTCAGGATCTTGCGTGCTATGACTGATAAACACTTTGAATGGCATTACGCTATCTCCACGCCTAGATATGTTTGTAGATATCCGCAAATAAAGGTCTTGAAAGGGCTAGTTCGCAGAGCTTCAAGAAGCAGCTCTGAAAAGAGTTAGGCTATTCATCTACGACTATGTTGATTTCCGCGAACGAGCCTCTCTAAAGCCCGAGGGCTTTCTTCTCTTCCTCTGGCAAATAGCAAAGAATTGCGAACTCTTTCCTGACGGCTCTTCTCACGGCAAAGAATCGTCTTGGTAGATCACTTACAGGAAGAGAAAAGCTTCAACAGCTCAAACGTGAGGAGCTGGAGGAGATCTCCAATTCGTTCTAAATGGCAACCAAGAAGTCTAATCTTCTAGCTCTAGAACGAGCCGGTACACACTGATCTGCATCCTCCAAAGTTCTATTTATCTATATAATACTAACGCTAGACGCTAGACGTGCAGACGGGTGGACGTTTGACCGTCCCATCGCCTTCCCGTCCTCCTTGAATTCCACTCACCATTTTCATTCTAGTCAGCGCAAGCCGCGTTAGCGGCGAGCGCGGCGAACGCTTGCTCTTCTCTATCTTCCTCATTATCGAGCTATCGACCATCAAAATCATCTCAGTCAATATTCTATCCTTATTCCCCCGTTCCATGCCTAAGTCACCTCCATAGATATACCCTTAGAATAGGAATGGGGGCGAGAAGGGGGGTATAGAACAGGATATAGGAAGTAGAGGAGAAATAGGAAGGATTTAAAGGAGAAGGGGGGTTGGGAAATATCCTATTCCTATGTCCCCCCTTGAATCAGATAGCTTTCTATTTCGCTATCTCCATGAATTTCCTATATCCATGCCACCCTTCCTTTTCGATTTCATATCCGTAGCCAGATAGATTCCTCATTCGATTCCGTGAATACTTTTACCCGACTTCCCGGCTCCTGAAAGGTATAGGGCACGGGAACCGCGGGAACTACGGGAAATTATACGACGATAATCTTACTATATTCGGGGGGTAATACTCTTCACTGCGTGGCAAAGGGTTGCGTCGTCTAGCGCTTACGGCCGATAGAAAATTAGAAAGAAAACTACCATTTACTGGGCGTATGTATAGTAGTCAACTGCCTTCCGCACAACATACTTCTCATGATTCAGTGAAGCTACGAATTCCCAACCGCTATCAAGGTAGTTGGTCAGCTCTTTCTCCTTAACTATCTTGGATTCATAGTTACCGTTGCCGTTTGTCATAGTCTTCTTTTTCTTCTCCAATCTAAGCTCTTTCATGATCTCAGCTTTCAGGTCTTCTTTCAACATATCTCTTTCATATGCGTTTAGAGCTCTTTCATACGCTTCGATTTGTTCCCCTTTGAGTCCATCGAGGAAGTCAAAAGTCAGCTCACGGGCTCTTTCCTCTTGCTCGGTCGCAAACGTGTACTCCATCTTCTTTCCCGAAGGCTGAGTTCGACCAATAACGAGATTCGGTTCATATTCCCGAAGCTTTCCAATAATATGAGCAAACTTCGAACGATCATCTTCACATATAATTATCAGGTCTTGTTTCACTTTTTTAACGCGAGGGTCGGTCTCGGGAGCAACAGTTAGGGATAGTTTGGGTTCAGCTTTCGCATAAGCTTCTCTCAGCTGCTCGATTTGAGGCTGACTGTACGGGTTTTCCTCTCCTGAAAGCGCATGTCCCATAATCTTTCGAACCCAGTTACCCGAAATGCCTGAACTTTCAAGAGCTGTCTGGGTGGCTCGCCGAAAGTCGTGGGGGCTGAAAGCCTGTATCCCGGCTCTCTTACAGGCTTCTTTCACAACCCAGATGACTGCTTGCTCGTTGATAGGTTGACCGACGGCATCCAACCTTGTATAAAGATGAGATTCATCCGTTATCGTTTCCCCTTTGATGTCCTTCCTCCAATCTAGATACCGCTTGATCGCGTCGGCCGCATCTCTCCCGAGGAAGGTGTGAGCTTCTAGACCTGCGTATGTCCCTTTGAGTTCTTGACTTCGCAATCCTATGTGGACAGGGGATTTTCCCTCAAAGAGTTCTTTGATATGCTTAATCTTCAATTGAACTAGGGAAGACTCTCTCAGCCCTGTTTGGTATAGGGTCAGCAAGATAGCTCTGTCGCGTAAGGATGAACCTTCAAGCATCTTGCGCACATCATCAGTCGTGGGGATGCGGTAGTCTTTCACCTTAGGACGTTTAGGAGCTCGAACAGCCGCAGGAGTTATCTCAAAGAAGTTGTTTTTATAGAACGACTTTACGCTTCCGATAATCCTCCACATGCGGTTTGCTGATTTGAGTCCAGAGTTAGCATATTGCCTCAGCAGATTTTCCGCTGTCATTTTAACGTCTTGATCTCGCGACCTCAACTGCGCCTTACGTTCTTGAATCAGTTGATCCGGCGTCTTACCGGCCCAGGTACAATATTCAATGATGTCGGCCAGATAGAACCTCTTGGTGTACTCAGATGTGGTAGCTACACCATCTAACCAATTCCGGACAGTTTTATACTCAAGGTACTTTTGCCGTAATTCTTCGTTTACGCTTGGTTGCCTACCCAAGAACGCTCGCGCTCGGGTAGTAGGTTAAAATGTATTTTGTATTTAAATCTAATACTATTTATAGTCATAATACGAAATAGAAGTCGCTATTTTGTTTGATGGTTGTCCACTATAGCGTTAGTGAAAATGCGACAGCATCTTCGCCGTCCTCGTA
>Ga0209725_1001495_pt1 | contig 13041 bp, 9 predicted proteins | sample I18A1metaG_FD_184145 | JGI IMG/M metagenome (GOLD analysis project Ga0209725, IMG submission 184145) | Lake sediment bacterial and archeal communities from Gulf of Boni, Indonesia to study Microbial Dark Matter (Phase II) - ​I18A1 metaG... | ecosystem: Environmental > Aquatic > Freshwater > Lake... | reverse complement strand
CTGTGAAGCAGAAGCGAGAGACCATGGGCACATTCGAGATCGTAAGAGCAGGTAGACTTGCCACCACGGTCAGGAAACAGTTTACGATCGCCGTCCCCGATCCAAAAGGCGAGGACATCAACTATCTTGTCTTCGGCTGGTTCCGAGCATAAGACTTGAACTGCAAGTTCAGAACCCTACCCTTACAGAGCATGTTCCCGTTGGATAGGTTAAGTCTTTCCTTCGACTCGTGCGGAGCGCCAAGGTTGGGAAGCGCTAGCTCTCTTCAGCTTGCCCTCATTCTTCGTAGCTTCCTCAATCAATTTTCAAGACGTTCCAAAGGCAGACTAATGCGCTTCCCATCCCTTGTTGTCATGTGCCTGTCCAGTCGAGCCAGATCTTCCGCGACTCATCCATCCAATTCGAAAAATCGCTGCTGAGACCGTAGAGCCCTGACTCCTTGCGAACCATGCCTGCGCCTTTCAGTCTTTGCAGGCAGCTGGAATAGTTGCTCTGCGTGACCCCATACTTCTTCATGAGGCGTTTCCACTCTGAAGCGGGGATCTCCCGTCGCTGTTTGAGTTCCTTGAGTAGGCGCTCAGCCAGGTCTACAAGCGCTATGTTACGCCAGAAGATGCATCGAAGAAGGCCCCGCAGTCCCTCCGATCTTAGCCAAGGCTCTTGACGAGGCTTTACGGCGAATCTTGTTTGCGTAGGCATCGGTTAGACCTCAACCCTTAATAGAAAAGTGTGCGCAGAATAGTCTCGGAATAGACACTTAGGGTTCTCTCTGTTCAAGGTGGAAGTCCTATGGCTCGTCGGTTGACGGGGGCAACCGTGCAGGGGTTATGAAGATGATCGGAAGGAAAGCAGCTTCAGCTTCGGCTCTAGCGTCACTTGCAAGGGCGAGCGGGCTTCTATTGTTGTTTCTGCTTTTTGGAATGATACGTGCAGACAGGGTTGTGCATGCAGCAAGAACAATCACGTTTTCAGGATATACGTGGGAGGTGAAGTCTGGATTCGGTGGCCCGCCAATACAAGGAAACTACTGGTGGGACGGCACTGAAACTGTCTGGGTTGATGGACAAGGTTGGCTACATCTTAAGATCAAATACATAAATGGACAATGGCGCTGTTCTGAGGTTTTCTTGACCAAGTCACTAGGCTGGGGGAAGTACACGTTTTGGGTAAACAGTAGAGTTGATCTATATGACAAGTTTGTAGTTGGTGGCTTATTCGTATACCAATATGATCCATCCATTCCAAACTCAAACGCGCGAGAGTTCGACATAGAATTCTCAAAATGGAATGGTGAAACCACCACCAACGGACAGTACGCAGTTCAAGGGCCAACATCCTATATGAATCGTTTCAATATCGCGTTAACTGGCGATTACACCAGTCACTTCATCGATTGGAGACAGACGAGCGTCACATTCACAAGCATACACGGCCACTACGATAACCCGCCAGGCGGCGGTTACATTACTTCACCTTGGTCTGACAGCCACACGGCATATTTTCCCCAGCCCCAGAATGAACGAGTTCACATCAATCTGTGGTTATATGGCGCCACTCCAACAGTCGTCACCAATGAATATGAAATGATTATTGGAGAATTCCGGTTTGCCAGTTACGATAATACCCCTCCCAACAACCCCACTAGTGTTTGGAGTACGAGCCATTCTGTAGGAGTTTGGTCGTCAGATAACACGGTAGATGTCCAGTGGTCAGGTGCGACAGATGATAGCAGCGGAGTTTATGGATATTCAAGGGAGTGGGACACAAACCCAATAACAGTACCAGATACCACAGTGGATCAAACTACTACGTATTGCATAAGTTTTCCCTTGAGTACGGGAAATTCTTGGTACTTTCATCTGAGAACAGTAGACAACGCAGGCAACTGGAACCCCAATGCTGTTCATAAAGGGCCATTTTATGTTGATGTCGATTCTCCCGGCACACCGTCGCTTCACTCACCGACAAGTGGAACGACTATTAGCAACAATAAACCGACATTCCAATGGAATGATGCGAGCGATACGGGAAGTGGAGTTGCGTCGTACACTCTCCAGACAGATACTTCCACCGCATTCAACTCAGTCAATCTCAGAACGATTACTGGAATTACCTCAACCAGCCATACCGTTGGCACTCCGTTAGCAGATGGGGCCTGGTACTGGCGAGTGAAAGCTGTTGATAACACTGGAAATGAAGGCGGGTACTCATCATACTGGTTGATCACAATCCAAACCACTGGTTTTGATTTTTCGATGGGTAATAGTGGTGGGATCACTGTTACGACAGTCGATTCCGGCTCTACTGTGATCACGGTTACTTTGACGAGTGGGACGACTCAGAGTGTGAGTCTTTCTGCGTCTGGTCTTCCTTCAGGTGCTTCCGCCGTGTTCAATCCGTCTTCAGGTAATCCAACTTTCACCAGTACATTGGCCATATCCACGTCTTCATCTACGCCTACAGGCTCATATACGATAACTGTGATTGGAACAGGTGGAGGACTGACGCGTACTACCCAGTTCACGTTAACAGTGAATGCGAGGGGTACGCCTCCAAGTCTCACCTTGTACACTCCACAGATAAGCGGGCTAACTGTGACGATCAATGGTGTCACGACGCCTGGGACTCAAGGCGCCACTATATCTAGGATCCGTTGGGATTGGGGAGACGGGAGATCAGAGGACCACTGGTTTCCGGCAACTCACACTTATGGCAGCCGTGGAACTTACACGATAACCGTTACATCATATCAAAGCGACGGCCTATCAACATCAAAATCTGCAACGGTAACCGTGCCTCCAGGTGGCGTAGATGTGCATGTATATGTCAGAAATGTCCGTGATAATACTCCGATTGCTGGTGCTCTTGTCAAATCGACGAACCAACCGATTGGACAATCACCCTTAAGCGGCCAAACCGATGCAAACGGCAAAGTAGAGTTCAACAACATTCTGGTAGGATCCTATACGATTGAGGCCTCAAAGACCGGATTCTATCCTGAAAGCATCGTGATACCGGCGACCAACCCAGGCATTCTATACACCTTCGGAGTGGGTCTTACGCCAATCGGTAAGGTCAAGGTCTATGTCTACGCTATCGATGATTCGAACAGAGGCCTCTTCTTTCCCGAGTCTGTTGGAAAGATCGCTGACGCTCAGATAAAGGTTGAATGGAGAGGCCTCTCACAGGTTCTAACCACAGGCTCAACCTATCCAGGGCCTCATGTTGAGGTTGACCAGAACAGCGATGTCACCGTAAGCCTAGTTCAAAACCCGCCGAGATGGACCTTTGCCAACTACTGGGACATATACGCTGTCGGCTGGACGGCAGGTGCTTCACGCACCTTCAATGTCGGCACAAGTGACAAACATGTATGCGCTTCATTCACGCCTGTTGAGAAACTTGATATCTCTTCTGTGAATTGTCCTACTTTGGTGGGTGTAGGGAAGACTTTCACTGTGAATGTGACGGTGGATTACTCGCTACAGAGTCCAAAAGATGTCACGGTCGACATATATGAGAATGCTGGACCCTTATTGGCCTCAAAGACGTATTCTCTCTCCGGTAGCGGATCAAAGATCTTCTCCTTACCAGTCACAGCCCCCTCTACGCCGAAAGATGCTTGGAAGATCAACATCCACCTCCAAGGAATCTACAAAAGATCTATTGACATAAAAGTAGAGCAACAGTTTGGTACGTTGCAGTATTTCGACCTAGACTATGGGGGAATTCCTCCCTCATCCGATGGCAATGATCAGAACTCTATGACAGTAGGCGGTGGAACGACTCTTACGCTGTTCTTCTACTACAAGGAAAGCAATGCCGGTAATAGCTACATTATTCGGGTCTTTGCGGAGTGGGATAAGGCAAGAGTTATCGCTAGGTCCGATGGTGGGGGGGCCTATCCTGAAAGCGATGGACGAGAGATCGGAGGCTTCCGTTGGGGCAAGGGCACATATGCGACACCATCCGTATCCGGCACATACAAGGTGAGAGTTGTCTACAGCGGAAGCTCGACACCTCCTACATGGGATACATACAGCAGACTGCTTGCTGAAGGCACCGTCACGGTTAAGTCAGTTACTGCGAATCTAAGCGTAAGTGTTTCACCTAACCGTGTTCAGATATCATCCGGCAAGTCAGGTTTCGTGACCTATACTCTGACCGAAACAAATGGAGTGGGGGTGACCATTTATTCAGAGCCTTGGGTCTTCATCTACCCCGACGGATCAGAGGGACCAAAAAGTGTTGACACTGATACCATCAGAGTCGGTCCTTCCTCATCCGCAGCTTGGGACCGGTGGCCTTACCTTTGGCCTGAGGTTGCCCAACGTGCTCAAGATAAAGGTTGGTCATCTGTATCACTGCGAACCAGTTTTCTCGGAAAAGATGACAACGGGAACAGCATCAGCGCTGCAACAGACCTAACAATCAACATACAGCAGTCTGTTTTCGATTTCTCTTTGAGTAATAGTGGTGGGATCACTGTTGCACAAGACGGTTCAGGGTCGAATACAATCACTGTCACTATGATGAGTGGGACGAGTCAGGCCGTTACCTTATCTGCCTCATCAACCTCTATCGTGGGGTTCAGTGTGCTCGTGTCGTTCGACCCCTCTTCAGGTAATCCTACTTTCACGAGCACGTGTACCGTCAAGGTTTCTTCATCTGCACCTACAGGATCCTATCCAGTAACCGTGATCGGCACAGGAGGCGGAGTGACACGGACAACGTCTTTCACGCTGACCGTCACCTCTGGCGGCAAGGGAAGTACGAGCCTCACTTTGGATGCTTCGCCCAAGCCTGGCCTTGCGAACAAACCTGTAACGATCTTCGGTGTGCTATATGGTTCTTGGCGTCGCATTAGAGGTGTGGTTGTAGGTGCGCCTGTTGAGATAGCAACAGGCTGGGGATTCCGCGCTACTGTCACGACAGATAATGATGGACGCTTCTCTACTTCCACGAACTGTCCCTCGCAGGGAGGCACATACGGTATCACTGCAAACTTCTATGAGGATCAGGACCTTACCGGAAGCCAAGCGACTATTCAGTATCTGGTCGTGGCGAAGATTGAGACGACGCTCTCCCTTTCATGTGACAGAATTCAGGTCGGGATGGGAATGGCTACAAAGTTCTACGGGTACTTGAAGGAGAAGCAGAGCGGCGCACCCGTCGTAGGGAAGGCGGTTCTGTTAACGGTGCTTGGCGGAGGATCGGGTTGGACATACACGCTTACTACGAGCCACACAGGATACTATGAACTCATTTACACAAGCAACAGCGGCATATTCAATTGGGCTGAAGCAAGCTTCAACGGAGACGACCCATACCTGCCATCATATTCAGGGCGAATCTATGCGTAACGAACAAGCTTCGCGCCAGAATGTGTCCAATCGCCTTTCTTGTCTGCCCCGTGACAAGCGTTAAGACACGAACGACCATTAGTGATTCCAAATCAGATTTGATTTCGATGAGAGATCTTCTCTATGTGAACTCAACTCTAGTAGTGCTCGGCGAGATATGTTTAGCGAGCGAGCGCTCTAGGCAGTAGGCGTTCCACTTGGTCACCATAAAGTCCTCTGAATTGCTAAAGGCTGTTCGAGAGTACGCCCAGCGTCATTCGGGAAGAGTTGACTTGAAGTTGGTGCATGAGGAAGATGCTAAAGGTCGCATAATTCGGTTCGGCTATTTCTTTCCTCTTGAAACACCGCAAGGTCAGAAACCGAAATCAAACTGGCTACGTCCTGACGAATGTGAAGTCGAAGGAAGTCTAAGACCAGGGGGTGAGGTTTGGGTAACCTTGACTGTGACGTACGAGACAGCCGACGGCGAACGCGGAGACATCCAAGTAACAGCGAAATCAGAGCCTTGGCGTGATATGTGACAGAAGCAAGTCGCAGCACGCGGGCTACTTGGCCTTGATCGGGGGGGCTCGTCAGCCTAGTCCTTTCACTCGGTTAGAGGCCACACGCTCATATGATTTCTTAAGCGACAAGAAAGATAACTTCCAGTTCCTCTACTACTGGGATAAGGTGACGAAGCATACGCACGATTCACAACAACAATCACACGCTAGAGCGCTTGATTTCTTTCAAGTAGGCGATAAGATGCTTAATCTTCTGTGTGATATCTACGTCTATGAGAGCTCGACGTTAAAGCTAGTTATGAGTCAAGTTTCTGGACACAGATTCTGAACCCTTAGCGTGGGAAGAGGGGCAAAACGTACAAGGCACATAGCAATCCACAATGCACGTAATCCTCCGTGGCACTCCGCAGCTATTATATCTGCATTATGGATATGCATGTCAAAGTGATGGATCGTGCCAAAAATATAGGGGTATCATATGCTAGGCAAAAGAATGGGCGCTGTAATCACCTCACTAGCAATACTTCTAGTGACCCTGATTCCTTTGTCATTCTTGCCGAAGCCTGTTGAGGCATGGAATGGGGGTACTCACGGATGGATGGGAAAATCCCTTGAGGATATCCTAAAATGGAACTGGCAAAACAATCCAGGAGTTTATGGAGACGCCAAAAACTCACTGAGAGAGATTATCGATTTCTTTGAGAGTACTGACGGCAGAAACTGCCTTGGATATCTCTGGCGTGGCATGATGGACGCTGACACTGAGGCTTACGAACGCAATGGAAACGGCAAGACGTACCATTTTGAAACGAAATTGTGGGGGATCCTCCGTGTTACTTTTGATGTAGATAGTTACAAGTTGCTTGGAACGGATCTGCCTTGGTGGCTGTCGATACTATATCCGCTTTTCATCTTGAATACTCACTATGCTACCATAGATCAGTATCAGTACAGAGATACTCACTACAAACTCCCCATTTTCTGTAAGAATCTACGTACTGCTGGTGAGACCGCTAACGACTACATCTACCTTGCTCACCAGGCATGGAAGGCTCAAAGAAGGCACGAGGCAATGTGGTGGCTTGGTATGGCATGCCATATGGCACAGGACTGCTGTTTTCCCTTCCATGCTTTGCAACAGGTGCCGAGTGACAACACAGCGTGGGCGTATTATCGTCAGTGCAATGACGCAGAGCAATATCAAGATGACTGGAAACTATCGCTGAATAGCATAGACGGTTTCTACAAAGACCAGCAAATAACAGATGATCAGCAAATCTTTTCTACATATACCGGGCACATCCCCCCCTCATTCGCCTCTTTCTTCAAATACAGTTTTGAGGAGAGAATCGACTGGACTGCGTTCGATTGGGTCAGTGACAGCGCCATATTTGCCGGCACGTATAGAGAGTTCTCTGATGGTGTGGGCTACGAAGATTCTGGAATAACACGCAAATACGGGCTGGTTGCTGCCCAACTAAGGACGGCGCAACTCGTTTTCTACTTCCTAAGAAACTACTTTACTGGTGGGCTACCTACAGGCTACGGGGTACAATTCATACAGCCATCTACAACAAGATACGGATCTGCTCCTCCGACCTATGTGATGAGTGGTCAGGAGTTACTAATTGCTTGGGAATGGTGGGGAAGCAATGTCCTCTACTCTCCGAAGTTGCGCATGGCCGATCTGTTACCAGTAACTAGTTCCGACGATCCCGAGGCGAGTATATTAAGTCCAATAATTTGGAGTAGTACCGAACTGCCGGGTTACAGCTGGAGTTACATATGGCGCGCACCATTGGTCTCAGAGCCAATGAAGACCCAATTTATGATGGATTCTCTCTGTGGCGGCTTTGCATTTGACTGGACAGGCCTGGTGATAATAATGCCACCCACATGGAGATCTGAACAAATAACCGAAGTCCTCTTCTCTGCCGTTACAACCGCGACGAAAGTCAAGACCACTACGCTGTACATGACATATCCGAGGGTTTCCACCGTTCGAACTACAAGGACGACGATGCTTGCCACGACGGGGATTGTGATGATTCCGACATGGAGATTGACCACGATAACCTGGATTGGATCAAGCACGAAGACTTTCTGGACAAATACCACAATCACTAGTGCGATGAGAAACTACACGACGACTGCGACTGTGCAGACACTGCGGACTTCAACAACGACGAGCACAGTCACAAATATCACGAGTTACTTGACTCAGATGCCTGTAATAATTGTTGGTACTGTTACCACAGCATATCCAACAGAGACGCTGACTACCATCATGTCAACAAGCACCTCTACAGCCACGACAACAGAGGTCGCGACACGAACCTACATAAGAACATCATACGCCACGCAGGAGCCCCCACCGCTTGAAGCATTCGGTGGATTCAGCTTGATCATGATAGTCCTACTCTTGGCGGTTGTCATGATACTCGTTATGCTCGCGGTCTTTCTCGCAATGAAACGCAAGCCACGCGCTCCATTCCCCCTCGGGAGGTCTCAGCGGAATACGAGTCTTGGAAAGCTCTACTACTACGATAGGGCGACAATATTCCTCGACGAAACACACGTACCACGCCCCGCCACCATCACGCGGTAAGACTTGAACCCACTCTGAAAGCTCGAACCCTCTGAAACAGTGTTTTTCCGCAGTTTTGTCGGCAAGACCTCTGCTCTAACTGAGCCTGTTTCTGTCAAGTGGGGCCGCTTGCCAAGTAGAGAAGTTTCAGAAGTCGACCTGTTCTAGTTCAACTATTAGTAGGGAATACGTTCTTGCTCTCCTCACCGAAGGTCAATCATGTCACGAGTCATAGGTTCACCCTTTTTTGACAGAGACCCCCTTGTCTTAGCATCAGTCTCTCCATGAGAGTTTTGCGGGCCAGAGACCTAAAGACTATTGAAAGATCAAATGAATTGCATAAGGATAGATGGCTCTTGGCGAGTTTTCCTACGATCATCGTGATTCGGCCAAACTACGACTGGGCAACAGGGTTGACTTGCGAGTTCTGAACTGACCTAAACCCGACTCTTTTTTTCTGCAAAAAAAAGAACCAAACATAGAATGGTAGCCAAGGTTATTCCAGTGCAGTCGAAAGTAATAATAGATCGTGCGCCCCAATCGTTAGCCACTAAGCTGAGAAGGAGAGGTGTAGACCCATTGTCTCGAAGGCATTTTCGCAAGTTTTTTTGACATCCTGAAGAATCCTAAGGTTGATCGATGGCTCAGAAACCTGCGTCGCGGTGCAATTCTACTCATGCTACTTGCATTGGGACCTTTTGCCCAATTTTTCGCAAACGTCAAGATGCAGAACGGACACGCGACCACCACGGTGACATCTTGGAGTCACATCGACGCGGAGACCATATTATTCAGTTCGGCATGGTATGGATCTATGCTCAGCGTGCCATATACGGAGCATATCTCGAGCCCTGTGGCTAGGACGTTGGCAAGTTCAATGCGGTTGGTAACCTACACAAATTTGATAATAGTCACGATTGAACTCGCAAAGAATGAACTCTTCACGATAAGTCGTTCGCGATATGTTTTCACCAATGGTACCACAGTACATTGTGACGATCCCGTTGTGATGACTGGCCCGGCTACGTTCACTTATGTATATACTAAGTGGTATGACACTCACATAACGTGTAGTTTGTATACCACCCTGTCACCTTCGATGCATCTGATATATGCCACAACTACGATGACTTCATCTCATGTGACTGCTCCTATGGTGGGAACTATTTCAAAATACGTTCTAGTGACCCTGACGTTGCCTAGAGTCATCAGTTTCGGAGAATATCTGAAAGCGGTGTTCTCGGGATCAGACAGCGTAGGATTCTGTATGACAGGAAACATATACGACGACTCTGGAATGGGCTACTTGTATGCACATAGAAGCTCACCGAAACTCATCTTCCCTAAGACAGATACGAGCAAAGTATCGCCAACCGGCCAGCCTACATGGTCGGGCTACACGCATCTTGTCACAGTTGGAGGGCGCAACGCGAACCCAACAACCAGGTACTATGAGGATAATGGGTTAGCGCCTCTAAAGTGGGCTGGAAACTCAACACACGCTATGATCATGAGAGGAAGCGAGGCCAAATTGAACGTCCCACTCTCATCGCTTGGCTCAACCAACGACTACTTTGTGATGCAAGCTATCTCGGATGGGACCCATAAGGCCGTGATCCTCTGGGGCATAACGCAGTATGGAACCTATGCCAGCGGAGTATACTTTGACGGCATGTTCGCAGATATGTCATCATTGACTGCTGGTTGGTACATAATACGCTGGCAAGATCTCAACAGTAACAGCATCCCGGATTATCCAGCAGAGTTCACAATGGTAGCAAGCGGAACCTAAATAGTCCTCTCTCCCGCTAGAAGCCACAAAATGATCGTCAAGAAGAAGGATAGAAGAAACACAATGCCTGCCATGTCTTCCGCCGAACGTTTCACGGGTCCCTCATCAGGTTAGCCCAGCAATGATCAGTCATGGGTTCTGTTCAGTTTGCGGGGCTGGTTGGGCGTTCTTCTGCTTAGTCAGCTTCCGCCGCCTATCATAATCAGCTTGCGACTCTCGAATGAGTGCCTTGATCTCCTCAGCAGTATGATATCCATCTCCGAATACAAATGGAATAGCAAGGCCTCCTGTAGTCTTCCCATGCATGTACATTTGCATTTGTGTGTAGGGCGACCTAACAAAACCGAGTGTTGCACGAGCCACCGGGTCATTCCTAATTCTTGAGAGATCGGGATTTGCGAAACGGTTCCAAGCCCCCTTCAACAGCGTGAAGGCCTTACGGAGCATACCTGCCAAAGTATGCCACGTATTGAATCTCTTTTTCCGCGTCAAATAAGGATGCCGCCCGAGAAACTGGCCAAGGCTCCACGCTCAAGCAGGCCAGCGTAGAAAGCTCGCCAAAGCCGCCGAAGGTGTTATGTGACTTTCGCAGCCACGCACACCTTCTTGACATACACGAACCGAAAGGCACCACCGGAGAGACATCGCCAAGACTACTAGTTAGGTCTAAGCAGCTTCTCAAGTTCGCCGTGGATCTCTTTTATCTTTGCAAGAAGGTGTTTCTGTGCTTGTCTTACTTCCATCCTCTCTGGGTCGTACATCGTTGTCACCTCAGCGAAATACTCGTCGAAAGTGCACCATTTCAGGTTCGGTGCCAGACTACGAAGCTCCTGATATCTGACTCTTCTCTTGGCTGCATCTTCCTCGTCTGGAGGTTGGGACTCCAATACGGGCCACGCCAACCCGTGGACAATATCATGAACGTGATTCTTGACTTGGTTGTGAAAGGTGTCTTGGGCTTTCGCAGGCACTATTGCTCTTTCGGGTGCTAGCGACGGTTCCTTGAGAAATCGTACAGACGACATAGCCTCTTGCAAGAGCTTGTCTTCCAGACTTCTGTGAACCAATTGGACTGATCGGTGGATAGTTTCTCTGTATTCTTCAAAGCCCTTGTCATAGAGCTGCCCAATCTTCATTCGCAGCTCCTTAGGTTCAATCATCCATTCTAAGCGGTCCTGCTGCCTTATTCTGTCTCCAACTTCACGACTTGGATTGAACTCCAACTTTTCGACTTGTCCGCGCATCTTTCGGAACTCGGATTCGAGAGGACCGTAGACCATTTCTCTAGCTCGGTCAAGTCGTCGTCGCTTGAACTCCCTATTCTGAAGGAAGCGCGACCCGAGAAGGCCTATCATAGCGCCAATCCCAATGCTTACTAGGGTAGGCGGACTGTTCAACCACTTCAAGAGTTCCTCGCAGAAATCCAAAGGAACCAGTACCATGAAGAATTGAGCTTAGACGCAAGATATAAAAGATCACCGAGGGGAGAACCGGCGGTCTTGAGAAAAGGAATCATAAGGCTAGGTTTGCGATAGAGGATGATATCTGAGCCAAGGAATCTTGGAAGTCGGGCTATTCAAGCTCAACTGGAAATAGGCCTAGGCAGGAAAAAAGAAGGCAGTTTGTGAGGCTCACTGTGAAGGCAGGAGTTCGCTGAATGCCTCCTGTTGCTCGTTACTTCTTCTTGAAGAGATCGTTCAGAACGCGCTGTATTTCGCCCTCCGTGTTGCTTGCCATGCAAAGTTGAACTCTCTCCCTTGCTTCATTCAACGAGCGAATTAGCTTCGGGTTTGCGCCTGCTCTCTTCGCTATGAGTGTTGCTAAGCCTAATCCTTCGATGCACCCTACGGCCCTTGCATCATACATCTCGCTTTTTTCACCCCCTCAACTTTGTTTCAGTCCTAATGCGAGTCCTACGCCGAAGCTGGCTCCTAGAGCAGACCCGCCCAAGAGGGACCATTGCCCTAGAGCTGAGTATGTTGCTACTGCGTCCCTTCATGCCTTTCACAATCTTGTGCGGCGCTACGGATGGGTCTGCGGAGACGAAGCAGTGGACATGGTTTGGCTTCACTTCCAATGCGAGAATCCGCCATCGCTTCTCTTGGGCGAGCGTCTGGATGATCTTCATGAGTCGCCTTGGGATTCTGCCTAGGAGAACGGGCCTGCGTCGGCGCGGAACCCACACTAGGTGATAGTTCACAAGGAAGACTCGTTTGCCCTCGTGTCGGTATTCCACGCTTGACCGACATGTGCTTCTCGACGTCTCCTATTTAGACTCGCTATGCTGACAGATCAAGGCACTACTTTGGAAACCATTCTCCATTCTCCTTATGCCACTCAAGCTTGGGGATCTTGCCTTCGTAGGGGTCCAAGCCTCCGCGTTCCTTCTGCACATCGTAGTTCGTTATGAGTAGCTCCCTCGATTCCGTGTGGCCAGTTCCCACTATTCCTCTCGGCACTTTGATTCTATGCAGTCTCCAAGGCCTTCCCTTGAACGCTCCGGCAAACACTATCTACTATGTTCGAACGGGAAATATGTACGATGATTCCGCGCTTGGATTCATAGTAAAATGCGAAGTGCCGCCAAAGGAACACGAGACAGCTCTCGCCAGGCTCAACCGGCGTCATTCTGAGGCACCGGACTTCTCGAGAATCTTCCAAAGTCCCCAAATCTGTTTCGGCAGGGCCGTCAGCTACCGCATTCCCCTTACTTAGTTAATATACGTCAGATGCCTAGATACAACGATACGTGGGCATCTTTTGCGTCTGGATTTCTAGGCATCTCGACGAGTAACG
>Ga0209725_1001493_pt1 | contig 13046 bp, 11 predicted proteins | sample I18A1metaG_FD_184145 | JGI IMG/M metagenome (GOLD analysis project Ga0209725, IMG submission 184145) | Lake sediment bacterial and archeal communities from Gulf of Boni, Indonesia to study Microbial Dark Matter (Phase II) - ​I18A1 metaG... | ecosystem: Environmental > Aquatic > Freshwater > Lake... | reverse complement strand
GATATGCCGCCTCCAATGATTAATGCGCCTGCCTTTTTAGCTGCGAAGACAATTTCGTTTATTTCCTGCGAATCTTTCAGTAAATTAAGCCTAAAATCATGTTCTTGGGAGAAAAGCCACATTTGGTATCCAACTGCGCCGTCGGTGATGCCAGGCACGTAGACTGGTATACCCTTTTGGGCTGCCCAGTAGAGAATGGAGCTTTCGTTGCATATCCGCTTTCCAATCTCACGGCACAGTTGACTTGTTGAAACCTCCTTTACGTTTTCATTCCATAAATCTTGCAGTAACTTCTGCATTTTCTCTTCTATTATAATGCCGTAACTCGTGTCGGGAACCAAAACGTTCCCTAAACGGTTTATGTTGAGCCCACGAAGCTTAGCGTCGTTCATGACGAAAGAACCTTTGTAGTATTTTCTCCAGCATCGTGCGATGTCGTGGTCCAAAGCTCCGCAAGTTGTAATTATAACATCGAAGAGTTTTCGTTGCACAAGTTCTTTTAACGCGCCACGGGTTCCAGTGGCCACAAGGTTTCCAGTGAAAGATAGAAACTTTACGCAGTCGCGCGTCTTAGCCATGCGTTCTACAATGTTCACCCCCACAGCCACTTTTCCCGCTGTGAAGCCCCAAGCCTTTTCCATCTGTAGGACAAGCTCATCAACTGACATCTTATCAGAGAATGTGTAGTCTTCAACACCTTCCTTCAGCATAGACTTTCTCTCCTCTAGCCATGACAAATTGTTAAGGTTAAAATAAATAGGTGTCGAAACCGTTCATGCATTAATCACTTGTTCACCTGCCCTTTTGGGTTGCTGTGTGCGAAAAATAATTATGAGAACAATTGAGGGTAGCTGGTCCTATGGAGCACGCGCTTTAACGGTTAGTTGGCAAGGTACTCTATGATTTTTCCGTACAAATCTTTGTCTCTCAAATCTTCATAGCCAGCGTAGATGCTTGGGTTGTCGTTCACTTCCACCACGACGTAGTTACCGTTAAATTCTTTAACATCCACTCCGTAAAGTCCTTTTCCAACAACTTTGCATGCTTTCAGCGCCACTTCCTTAAGCTCTGCCGGCGCATTTTCCCTTTTCATCGTCACCGTTCTGCCCCAGATAAAGGTAGGCTTTCCTCTGAGTTTGGCGCCATGTTTCCATCGACCCTTCGGAATCATGTACTTGCATACGTACAGAACTTCGTTGTTGAGCACCCCGACTCTCCAGTCAAAGGCTGTTGGCATAAACTTTTGCACCGCCAAAACGTCGGATTTTCTGAAAAATCTTTTGGCAACTTCCCTAAAGCTTGTCTCGCAGGCAACCTTTTCCACATATCTCGAAAAGCTTGTGTATGGAGCCTTAACAACTACCGGTTTTCCGAACACGTCAAAAATATCCAGAAGGCGCTTGTGATGCAATTCATCCTTGTTCAAGAAAATCGTTGGAATGTGGGGGACATCGTACTTTTTGAAGAGAGCATACAGGTGAATCTTGTTTCCACAAATTCTGATCGACTCGGGGTCGTCAACGACCTTCAACCCCAATTCCCAAGCGGTCTTAGAAACCACGTACGCCGTGTAAAGTGGATCGGTGGTTGCCCTGATAAAAACAGCATCGTACTTGGGAATCTCGGAAATAGCTTCTCTGAACAAGAAATCAAATTCATGACCTAGCTTTTCTGCTGTAAACTTAAAATTCTGAAGACCCTTTTCCTCTCTAACGCCGCTAAGATTGTATTTTTCAACAAAACAAGCTATCTTAGACACTAAATGGGTCACCCTGCTTCGAAATTAGCCGAATCTCCTCTGAGATCATCTTCAAGTCAGAGGGAGAAAGTTCCTCTTTTTTCAAAGGTTGAAGCCCACACAAGTACGCTCTTCGTTCAACACGTTGAACGTGCAATTTACAAATTGGAATTCCGAATAAGTCGTAAACTTCCTCTGAAATTCTTCGGACTTTTTCTTCCAGTTCACATTTGCCAAAGACAGATTTAAACGAAACCATTTCCCCCCTAAGCGGTTGCGCGCAAACGGTGAATTTATAGTTCATGCCTGAACTCTTCATCGCCTTGTAAAGGGCACTTTTATTCTTTGCAATCTTAAAGCCATCATACACAAAGGGATTAACGGCAAAAACAACTACCGGAAAACTGAACTCGGTAACTATTTTTTTCACGGAATCCGTTACTAGGTAAGGCATGGTTGGAATTCCAGCCTTGGACGCTCTAAGCAATAGGATCGGGTTTCTGTTAGCGTCTATCATGTTTTCGCTTGTTGGTATCACAAAGTTGCCCAGAATTTCCGCGTGTAGAGAAACGTAGTATCCTGTCTTCAAGTAGCGATAATCGTTGTTAATGTTGAGAGTAAAACCTTTAATCGTTGATTCAAGGAACGTTGAAGGTTTCATTATTGGCAGGTCACATGTTAGGTCGATGTTTGAGACGACCAGCACTCATTAGACACCAGACAATTAAAAGGTCGATATTGCTACGGTCATATTTAAAATTAACTGTGCGTTTATATTCGCGTTCTAGGAAAATATGGTTAAAGAGGAACTTGTACGTATAAAACGCTGGAAGTTTTAGGTCCAGAACACGAATTTTCGTTAGTTAACCGAGAACTAAAAGTCTTGCCTATCGTGGACAAAGTCATCAAGGATTTCCGTGGCAGAACTGTTAACTTCGTGGAGCAGCCCTTTTTTACTTTCGGCAAAGAACTTCAGCTGCACGTCATGGAGATGAAAGCCAACGCTCCCTTTAGATGGCCTGAAGACTTCGAAGAAACCATGCATGGCGCGGTTCTAACCATTCTGGATTTTTTAGAAAGCAAATACGATGCGCATCTTCTCGGAACAGGCATGCATCCCTTACTTAGGCTTGAGGAGACAGGCGTGTGGCCTCATCGTCATCGGCAAATATACTCAGCATACAGCAAAGTTTTCAATCTAAAACAGCATGGGTGGCTCAACATCCAAAGTTTCCACTTGAACCTTCCTTGCAGCCGCGAAAAAGAGGGGATTTTATTGTACAATTTGTTAGCTAACCTTTGTGCTTATTTACCCGCAATAAGTGCTTCCTCGCCTTTCTATGAAGGAAAACAAGGCGAATATGTTGACAACAGACTTCACTTTTATGTGCTGAACCAGAAAGAAGTACCCTCCATAACCGGAGATGTTATCCCTGAATATGCCTCTTCATTTGAGCAATACCGGAAAGAAGTTATCGAGAAATATTCGGGAGACTTGATTAAAGTCGGGGCCGACAAGCTTCTTCTCTTCAAGGAGTGGGTTAACTCTCGCGGCGTGATCTTCAGGTTTGACAGAGCAGCTATCGAAATACGAGTGATGGACGAACAGGAATGCGTCAAATCAGACGTGGCATTAAGCTGCTTCGTTAGAGCAACTCTTAGGGGTCTGATTAAAAAAAAGGCTGAAGTTTTGCCACAAAAAATCTTGATAGAGGACTTCAAATCAGTCTTGGTCAACGGTTTGAACGCGAAGGTTATACATCCTTATGGGCAAACTGCCCGCGAAGTCTGCCAACACTTTCTGAAGATTGCTTGGGAAAACGCGGACGAAAGCGAGAAGAAATATCTTCCAATAGTGCAGAAAAGGGTGGAATGCGGAAATCTGTCGGAAATTATTATGGAAAAAGTTCAGAGAAGAGCGCAAAGAACAGATTTCATGGAGGCGGTACTAAACGTTTATTTAGGGCTTATAAAGAGCCTTGCCATTAATCAACCCTACTTCTAAAGCTGCGAGGTGGAGTTCCAATGTCCAACGAGAATAAGACGGGCTGCAACTTCTTCGAAACCTGCAAGAAGTGTAAGATGGATTGCTGCCACAGGGTAAAACCTCCGATAACCTCTGAACGTAGAAAGATTATAGAAGGTTATTTGAAATCGCATCTTTTCTCCATTGAAAATCTCTTTGTTGAAAAAGTCTACACCTTCCCAAGAGAGGACGCTGAAGGTTACTGCGTTTTTTATGATAAGCAGACCAAACAATGTGTGGTGCACTCTGTGAAACCAGAGACGTGTATGGCTGGGCCGATAACGTTTGATTTGGATATGAAAGGTCGCAAAATCGAGTGGTATCTCAAAATAGGAAAAACATGTCAACTGGCTGGAAAACTATGGGAAGACGAACGAACAGTCAAAGAGCATCTAAAACTGGCTAAGAGAGAAATGCTGCGCCTCGTTCGCGAACTTGATCCAGAAGCCCTAAAGGCAATATTAAAGATAAAAGAGCCTGAAACTTCCATAATAGACGAGGACGAATTGGAAGAAGACGTCTTAGAAAAGCTAGGCTATTTACAAAGAAGTGTGACGGAATCTGCCGTTGCTGCTTTGCCATAAGAGACAAGACTTAAATGTCAATTACTGGTATGCCTAATGGTTAGACAAGTAGAACAAAAGGACAGAACAGGATAGATTGAATGGAAGTCGGTTTCTTACCACCTGTTGGCTTCAACTCTTGTGAAGTTAAAAGTGAAGTGAACGGTGAGTAGGCTGACCTGATGATAAGATAGAACTCATCTGAACAAGTCTTTCTCTTTTGGTCTTATGAGATCTGTTGCTTTTGCGTTTTGGCCTTCTGGGTAACTATACCCTCTAATGATGGCTACTGGGATTCCTTCGTCTGCTTGTCCTATTACAAGCTCCGCTGCTGATGCGAGTTCATCAGCAATAGCCGTCTGCTTTATCCTCAAAACATACCCAAACAGGTCTTTTTCTCCACGTCTATCCCTAATTGGCTTTATGCCCGCCACGCCTATCGCTACGTTTATTTCGCCCATTCTTAGCGGGCGTCCATGCGTATCAGAGATTATGACGGCGACTTCACAGCCAGTCAGCCTCTTTATTTCTTGTCTGATTTTTTCAGCCGATGCGTCAGGGGTTTTCGGCAGAAGGGCAATATTTCTTTCTCCTTCAACGTTGGATTTATCCACTCCCGCGTTTGCACAGACAAACCCATGTTTGGTTTCTGTTATGAAGTTTCCATCGCCGATTCTTACGATGCTTTTTGATTCTTGAAGGATGACTTCAACCAAGGCTGGTTCTTTTCCAGTTTTCTGGGCGACTTCTTTTGCAAACTTGGACGGTGAAACGTCGTCAAGGTTGACAACGTTGCCCTCCGCCTTTGAGACGACTACATGCGTGACGATGAGGATATCTTTCTCTTGAATGGGAGTTTTTTGTTTTTCAGTTGCGTCGCAAACGAGTTTGGCTATGTTGTCTCCTTCCTTTACTATTGGCAGATCTTTAACGGCGATTACCTGAACAACATTCATGAATAAGACTTCCTATTTACGGTTAATAGATTATTGTTTACATGTACACGAAAATTTTAAAGCTTGTCCTATCGATACATAATTAAGTGACTGCCATGCATCTTGACAAGGCAAGTTTTGAAGATACTCTGCAAAGAAAAGTTGTTTTGAAAGGAAAATGTTTTGGTTGCTCCGCCTGCGTTATAGTCTGCCCCTATGCTAGTTTGGACTTTGCGGAAGGGAAACCCCGTCTAGCAAAAGAATGTAAAATCTGTGGAATCTGCCCGCGCACTTGCCCTCAATACAAGTCTCAGTTAAGCCAGGTTGAAGGATATGTGTTTGACAGGCAGCGAAAACGTCAAGAAGATTTTGGAATTTATCGCCGAATTATAGTTGCCAGAGCAGAAGACGATAGGGTTTTGAAAGTTTGCCAAGATGGAGGCGTCGTCACTGCACTTTTGTTGCACGCCTTAGCCACCGGTCTCATCGACAGCGCGGTTGTCTCTGGTATTAGCGAGAGGAAGCCTTTTTATCCCGTGCCGAAAGTGGCCACGACATCTGAAGACCTTTTGGCATGTGCAGGAACAAGATATTCCTACTCTCCTAATCTTCTCGCCTTAGCAGAAGCCGTAAAAAATCACACCAGCGTCGTGTTTGTGGGAACACCGTGTCAGATCCTTGCTCTTCGAAAAATACAAATGGCAGGGCTTAAAAAATATACAACTCGCTTAAAATTTTTAATCGGGCTTATGTGTTCAGAGTGCTTCACATACGAGGGCCTGATGGAGAGGCACATTCAAGAAAAATTAGGCATAAACTTGGTTAATGTTAAAAAGATAAACATCAAGGGAAAGATGATTGTCACGCTGAAAAACGGCCAAGTTCAAACCATTCCTCTCACGGAAGTGAAACAGTACGTGCGCAAAAGTTGCGGTTTTTGTGGTGACTTCAGTTCTGAGCTAGCAGATGTTTCTGCTGGAGGCCTAGGATTAAACGGATGGACGTTCACCGTAATCCGCACTGAAAAGGGTGAAGAATTGTTTTCAAGTGCCGAAAAAGCAGGGGATGTCAAAACGCGAAGTGTGGGTGAAGAACCTAATGCATTGAGTTTGTTACGTAAACTTTCACAAAAGAAAAGATAGCAATTGACTTCTCTCTTTGAGAATAAAACAACTTATAACAGATAACATGCAGCTGCACTGGTCCTATATTGTAGCAGGCGCTAGTTTTACCTTAAGCTTGCAATTCAACGGTTGCGGATACTGGAAAAACTTAAGTTATACCGAAACTTGTTTTCAGAATGAGGCTTAAAAATGAGTAGAAAGATTTGGCTGCAAGAGATGACTTGGGAAGAAGTGAGAGATAGAGTAAAAGAAGTGGACATAGTAATAGTTCCCGTTGGAAGCACCGAGCAGCATGGTTCAGCTTTGCCGTTAGGCACCGATTCATATGCTGCCATTGGGCTTGCAGAGGACACAGCCAAAAGGACCGGTGTAGTAATTGCTCCACCAATTTGGTATGGTGACTCTGCTCACCATATGGCTTTTCCTGGAACAATCACGTTGAAACCGGAAACGCTAATAGAGCTGGTAAAAGACGTTTGTGAAAGCTTGGTTAAACATGGTTTTAAGAAATTAGTTATCATCAACGGTCATAGAGGAGCAAATTTGCCTGCGTTAGATATTGCCACCAGAGCCGTTAAAGAAAAGGCTGATGTGTTCATAGCTGTAGTAGATCCTTTTCACATAGCTGGAGACATCGTGCCTCAAATTAGGGAAACTGACGGATATCATGCCGAAGAAATCGAAGCATCTCACATGTTACATTTAAGACCGGAACTAGTCCATCTGGATCGCGCTGTAAAAGAAATGCCCGAGCTTCCTAAATACATGGTTCTAGACCCATTTAAAAAAGCTATTCGAATTGACATTAAATTCAATGCAAAAGATGAATTGACAATGACGAAGTCTGGAGCGATGGGAGATCCTCGAAAGGGGACAAGAGAAAAAGGAGATAAATACCATCAGGTCATGGTAAATGTGATAGTCGACTTTATCGAGGGCATCAAAACATTAAAAATATGAACGCATTTGCAGTACATGCTTGCATGACATTTGGCAAAACGTTTAAGTGCGAAACAGCCCATGTTTCGTTTCTAATCCCGCAAGTTACTTGCAGGCGAAACCAATGACCCACGAAAACTGGAACACAATAGAGACAGATGTTCTAGTCGTTGGAGGCGGAGCTGCAGGTCTCATGTCAGCTATTTCTGCAGGCAATTGCACTGTTGCTATAGCAGTCAAAGGAATCGGAGCCACTTGTATGGCGCCTGGTGGTATAGCCGCTGTTGGAAGATGGTGTAAAGAGGGGGACAGCAAAAGCCTTCATCTCAAAGATTTTGTGCAAGGAGGCGCCTATCTAAATGAACAGAAGCTTGTCCGCATAGTGGTAGATGAGGTAGGTGACAGGATAATTGAATTGGAAAAGTTTGGAGCTTTTTGGGAAAGGACTGATGATGGAAAACGCTATTTGTTGCGTAATGGTGGTGGACATACCTACTGGAGATCTGTCTACTGTGAGGACCATACTGGACGCGAAGCACTAAGAGCGCTGGAAAGTGAGGCCAAGAGGTGCGCCATTCACATTTACAATAATGTAATGGTTACTAAGCTGCTTACGGAAAACGGATCAGTTGTCGGGGCAACGGCAATAGACTTGAATTTTGGCAGCTTCTTGGTCTTTAAAGCCAAATCGGTCGTTTTGGCAACTGGCGGCGCGGGGCACATCTACCAATATACATCTCAACCTGAAGGTTGTATTGGCGATGGTTTCTCAATGGCTCTTCGTGTGGGAGCTGAACTTGTAGATATGGAATTCGTTCAATTTTTTCCAATCGGTTTAGCCTATCCTGAAGAATTAAAGGGTACACTCTGTGGGACACCATATTACATTCACTTGTTTAACGCGAAAAAAGAGCGATTCATGGCAAAATATGACTCTCGGATGGAACTTGCCACAAGAGATGTTCTCAGTCGGGCGATGTTCAAGGAAATCCAAGAAGGGAGAGGTACGCTTCACGGAGGATTATATTGTGATGCCACATACAATCCGCCAGACTTCTTCGAAGAACAATGGCCGTCACTGTATGATCGGGCAAAAAAACTGGGCATTGATTTGAAAAAGGACATGATTGAAGTTATTCCAACTGTGCACTATTTCATGGGAGGGGTGAAAGTAAATGAACGATGGGAAACAAGTATACCCGGCCTCTTCGCCGCTGGAGAGGTCACAGGAGGAGTCCACGGAGCAAATCGTCTGGGCCAGAACAGTCTAGCTGACACTCTTGTTTCTGGGTCGAGAGCCGGCAGATACGCAGGTAAGCATGCGGCCAAGGTTAAAGGAGTCGCCCTTCCTGAAGATGAAGTGAGCAAAGAATACGCTAGAATTTACAGTTTTCTAACTTCAGAAAAAAATGAGATAAGGCCATCCGAAATCAAAAAGAAAATCCAAAGCATAATGTGGAACAAAGTTGGCATAATTAGAGATGAGAAAAAGCTGCAAGAAGCTCTTAAAGAGCTAAGAGACATTAGAAAAAATGATATCCTCGGAATAGCCATTACGTCCAATTCCATTAGGTTTAACAAGGAATGGATCGATGCTATAGGCCTCTTCTTTATGTTGGATACTGCAGAACTCGTAACAAAGTCTGCCCTATTTAGAAAAGAGACACGCGGTGCCCATTACAGAGAGGATTATCCTGGGATAAACAATGACTTCTTGAAGCACACTGTTGGTACTTTTCAATGTGGAGAAATCAGGTTAGGAGTCTGTCCTGTGGATCTATCAGAAATCAGGAATGAGTGAAGACAAATGTCGGGCGAAGAAAGAATAGCCGCATCTATTTTTCGGTATGATCCAGATAAAGATGTTACACCTAGGTATGAAAACTTTGTAGTTCAATACAGAAAAAATATGACCGTTCTTGGCGTCCTTCGATATATTTACGAGCACTTAGACGGAAGCCTTGCTTTTGATCATGAATGTAGAAACGGCTATTGCGGAATATGTGCAGTGTTAGTAAACAAGGAGCCTGTACTCGCCTGCAAAACACCAGCGAGTAAAGAAATGATGATTGAACCTTTGCCCAATTTTCCAATAGTTAGAGATCTAATTGTAGACCGTTCATTTTTTAATGAAAGAATTGATAGAGTCAGACCATTCATTGAAAGAGCAACACCACCGGCTTTGGAACCAGAAGAGCTAAGACCCGAAGAGTTTAAGATACATAAGACGCTAAGCCGTTGCGTGAGATGCTCAAGTTGTTATTCGATTTGTCCAGTTGTTACAGACGCTGCACGAGAGTTTGGGGGCCCTACTTCAATGGTCGAAATTGCCAAATATGCGTTCGACCCTAGAGACAACTGGACTAGAAGCATAACTGCATATCAAGAAGGAGTCTTCAATTGTGTCGGCTGCTCGAAGTGCAAAAAAGTATGTCCGTCCGAAATTCCAATTTTTGATATCATTGCAAGGATGCGTGGACAAGTTTTAGACAGAGAAATAGGCCCCTTTAAACAGGTTAATGAAATCGAAGAAAGGATACTGTCCACCGGAAGGCCGTTCAAGCGAATCAGTATTGAGCCAACGTTCTTAGAACAAGCGCCTAGCATTATTGAAGCCGAAAATCCAGTGGATAGAGTAGCGTTTTTCGTGGGATGCCATTACGGCACTTATTCCCCAAGATATCATAAAATAGCCAAATCCGTAGTCAACGTATTGTGGGCCAACGGTGTTTCAGTCGTTATTCCAAGAGAACAGATATGCTGTGGTTTGCCTTTGCTTCAAACTGGTTCAACATCCACCATTCAAAAAATAGCAAAGAGGAATATTGACATCCTAAAGAATACCCGCCTTGATACTGTAGTGACTGCCTGTCCTGGATGCGGCATAACGCTCAAGAACGAATATCCCAAGATCATACAAGAAGATTTGCCGTTCAGAGTAAAAGATATCAGCGAATACTTAAGCGAGGCATCGGTGCTGAACACAAAATCAATGAAGAAGCTCGATCTAAAAGTGACTTACCACGACCCCTGCCACTTGAAATATGGAATTGGCGTTTCATTAGAGCCTAGAAAGCTCCTTCAAAGTATTCCAGGATTAGAACTAATCGAGATGGAAGAAGCAGATAGATGTTGCGGCGGAGGGGGCGAAGTAAGAGTGCTAAATCTTCGGTTGGCCCGCAAAATAACCCCAAAAAAGTCTGAGATGATCAGAAAGCTAAACGTCGACACTGTGGTTGCCTCGTGCCCCTTCTGCAAGATGCAAATCGAAGATGCTTTTCGATTGTCAAGAATGCCAACGATTAGAATTTTTCACGTGGTAGAGTTGGTAGCCATGGCTTACGAAATGGAACCTTTTGTCAAGCATGGAGCCAAAACTTTACCGCATAATAATTCGCCAGGCCAGTCACAGATTTGAACGACAGATTTATTGACCCAAGAGACAAGGCGCGCGTATAGGTGGAATAACCGCCTATCAAGAAGACAGTCTCAGATGTATTGATTGCTCAAGATGCGACAAGGTATGTCCGTCGCGTATCCCTATTTCCAACATCATAGCAAAAATGCGTGAACAAGCTGTAAATGTGATCTAGTTTCGGGATGCGGAAAAATCGTGAAAAGTGGGTATAGTTAACGAAGATCAACTTCTGGTTTTGCTAATCCATAGCTGCCTATCTTTTTGCCTGAAGACCAATATTCTTCTGGCATGTAGCATATGGCATTTGCTTTAGCATAGTCAATATTTCCCTTTTCGTCTAAAATTTCCGAATCGATGTGAACCGACACGATTTCGCCTAAGAATAAATGATGCGTTCCAAGTTCAATTACCTGTCTCAGGATACATTCCATATTAACTGGACATTCTTTAATCAGAGGCGGCTTAACATTCGATGCCTCCAATGGAGTCAATCCGGTCTTAGAAAACTTGTCAACTTCTCGACCGGATGTCATCCCGCAAAAGTCTGTTTGTTCAAGAATCTCTGCGGTCGGAATGTTTACGACAAATTCTTTTGTTTTTGATATGAGGTTGAAAGAGTGCCTGCTTGGTCTTATTCCAATACTCAAAATTGGAGGCTCTGAACTTGCCACGCCTACCCATGCTAACGTAATAATGTTCGGTGCTCCTTTTTCATCTACACAGGTTACAAGCGCCACTGGACACGGATAAAGTAACACGCGAGGTTTCATCTGCATCTTCATTTTCCCATCACCATCTGCATCTTGGTACACTTTCCAATCAATTAAAAGTTTTCATCTTCTAATATCAAACTGGAAATAGTTTATCTTCATAAATGGATCAAGCGCGCGCTATGCTACCCTCCGACTTGAATTTTTAGATTCACATGTTTTGCCAGCTTCTCTTTGATTACTTTGACTTCGCTGTCAGCGAGTGGAGGTAAATTTATCAGTTTATAATCAATGCCCAAAAGGTCATATTTGTACAGTCCATATCTGTGGTATGGCAAAAGATCAAGCTCGTTAATAACATCATATTTGGAAACTAAATTCTTAACAAAATTTGCCAGCGCGTCTATATCTTCATCGCTGTCGTTGCGCTGCGGTATTAAAGGATATCGAATTACAATCTTCTTCTTCAGTTTCGCTAAGGCTTCCAAATTTTCCAATACAATTTCATTGGAAACAGATGTAAAGAGACAATGCTTTGTTCTGTCTAAGACTTTAATGTCGAATAGGAAAAGATCAGCATATTCACTTAGCTCTCTAAGATTCTCCCAGTTGCAATGACCACTTGTTTCAATAGCCGTGTGTATACCTCTCTGTTTGCACTCTTTAAGTAATGCCTTTGAAAAATTGAATTGAAGGACCGGCTCTCCGCCGGAAAGCGTTATGCCTCCGTTGCTCATAGTGTAAAAAGGCATGTCTTGCTCAATTACTTTTACCACATCTTGTACTTTCATGTATTTTCCAATTAGTTCGAGAGCCCCTGTTGGGCATGTTCGGGTGCATTTCGAGCATAAATCACAAGTATTATCTATCGTTTTACTTCCATTGGCATCTGCTCTGATCGCCTGTGTAGGACAAACTGTCACACACTTTTCACAATTTATGCACCGTTTTTTGGTGAAAATTATTTGTGGATCAAGGTTCCATGACTCTGGATTGCTGCACCACAAGCACCGTAGTGGGCATCCTTTTAGGAAAACTAAAGTCCTTATTCCAGGGCCGTCGTGTATAGAGTACTTCTGAATTTTAAAAACGACCCCACGATCATCCATGCTCTCAGTCGTCATCAGCAATGCTCTGTTCTCTTTATTATCTCATCTTGGACGTCTCTACTTAGTCTAACAAAATAGTCGGAGTATCCAGCGACTCTCACTATCAAATTTCTATATTTTTCAGGATGTTCTTGGGCTTCCTTTAATGTTTCGGCTGAAATTATATTGAATTGTACGTGGGACCATTTATATCTCTTCCCTGCGCTGGCGATACTCCTTCTGACATTGGTTCACCGGCCTTTCGACCATCTGGAGTTGCCGCTGTTAAGGAGCCAAAATGTACGTGCGTTGTAGTTGGTATGACGTTTGGCGCATAAGTTGATCCTACGGCATTGTGATATTTTCTCATAATGCAAGATAATGTGGCAACAAGATCTTTACAGATAGAATCTGCATAATCATCGTCGTTTCCGTATTTCGGTGCTGTGTTGAGCAATATCTGTCTAGTATACTCACCCTCAGGTCCTTCATAATTGGACAGTAG
>Ga0209725_1001491_pt1 | contig 13050 bp, 14 predicted proteins | sample I18A1metaG_FD_184145 | JGI IMG/M metagenome (GOLD analysis project Ga0209725, IMG submission 184145) | Lake sediment bacterial and archeal communities from Gulf of Boni, Indonesia to study Microbial Dark Matter (Phase II) - ​I18A1 metaG... | ecosystem: Environmental > Aquatic > Freshwater > Lake... | reverse complement strand
ATTCCAAATCGTCTTGCTACAAGCCTCGCTTTCTCTAAGCTTCTCGAAACTATGCCAACAGTCCGTACTTCGGGAATCTTCGCCAAGTTTGGCAGATGCAGGAATTCGGTCGCATATCCTGTTCCGACGACAAGTACACCTATCCTCTCAGCCAACTCGACCGCCGGACAAGTCCGTTTTTGAGTCTGCATTTAACGATTCCGAGGTGATTTCACGTCAATAATTTCATAATAATAATGCTCCACATCGCGTGCCTTTGGCTGAAGAATTGCGTACAACTGGCGCTCACCTCATGTCTCGAACTCGCGCTGCAATCCGTCCTATTCGGTCGTTTGGATCTCCTCGCGAACGATTCTTCAGGTGGCTAGGAGAGGTTAACGCTTCCGTGTCATCCCACCCGGACGTTTTGGCAGTTCAAATGGCACCTCTGCTCGAATTTTCTGGCGCTGTCCGGAGTTCGAGACCACCACTCGAGACCTAACAGTACGTGACAAATGTTACGCGCCGAAACAGTCCGTTAGCCTTTAATAATCATGCAAATGCTAGTTCGACCGCGAGGAAAAACTCTTTGACTGAACAAAAGGAAATTTCTCGAAGAAGCTATCTCAAGTACGCTGGAGCCGCTGTCGGCGCCGCCGTGGTCGCCGCTGCTGGCTACGGGATATATCAGATGACAGCGCCGCCGCCAAAACCTTCGAAAGTAGTCGTTGACCTGACGCTGTGGGCATACGACGTGCCCCTTGTTCGGGGCAGTGCGGACATCATTCAGGATGTCTACAAGAGAGACAAGGGCATCGATCTCCAAGTGAACATAACCGATGTCCCCTACGATGCCTACAAGTCCTCGGTCGTTTCGAGGATGCAGGCAAACACGAAGACAGACGTACTGTACGTGGAAGACAACTGGATGTCGATCTGGGACAAGGCTGGATGGATTGTTCCTATAGAGGACTACAAACCTGAAATCAGAGATTACATTCCAGAACTCGTGCCTGCTGTCCGGGAAGCCATGACGCTTCATGACAAACTGTATGGGTTACCGTATTACTGTGACAACATCATATTCATGTATAACAAGGCACACTATGACCGAACCGGCATCGACGAACCGCCGAAGACTTGGGACGAACTCACTCAGCATTGCGTGCAATTGAAGCAGAAGGGCGTGTCGGACCGTCCGCTTGGGTTCGCGTGGAAGAGAGGAGAATGGACCTTCGAAGACGTCTTGTTTTCCATCGTTTACTCGCGAGGCAAGAAACCCATAGATGAGCAAGGAAATCTCCTCGTGGGTAGCGGTAGCGGATTGCGCGATACTCTTCAGTGGATTGCCGACGCAGCTCTGAAGTACGCGATACTAGACCCGAAGAGCGTCGAATTGGTTTGCGAGAACGTCCAGGATGCCTGCAAGGCCGAACAGTATTCGTACTCGATACTTCCCTCATACTTCATTGCTGCGATCAACGATCCTGCGACATCGAAGGTCGCAGGACAGATGAAGATCGCAATGATGCCTGAGAGAGGAGACACAGTCGGATTCATGAGAATGGACTCCATGAGCATGATGGCTGTCAAGGCCGGTAAGGACCAGATCGACGGAGCGTACGCACTGATAGAGATGCTTGGAGGCAAAGTTGACGTGGACGGCGACGGGAAGAAAGAGTACTACACGGCAAAGCAGTGGGCAATAAAGGACGGACTCCCATTCGGCATTCAACCGCTGTTCCAAGATCCTGAGATCATCAGCGCCTGGTCGAAATGGGTTGACGTTGAAGCTCTAGGGCAACAAGCCGCCAAGAGCGTCTTCTTTGAGGCAAAGAAGTACCTCTGGTGGGAAGACTGGCGTCCAGCGTTTGAGACTGAAGTGCACAAGCTGATAGCGGGACAGGTCTCGGTCGACGACGCTCTCACGAATGTCGAAGCCGAATGGAACAAACTGAAGGCCGAAGCAGGTTAGGCCATCAATGAAGGCCACGACTAAATGAGCGAATCCTCAGGAACACCCTCTGACAACAGATTTGGACTTCTCTCTATACTTCCCACAGTCGGCTTCCTAACGGTCCTCAGTACGGCTCCGCTACTCTATGCTTTTGCACTCAGCTTCCAGAAATACAAGCTGACCTCCCCAGGTCAGCACCCCTTTATTTTTTTAGATAACTACGCGAAAGTTGTAGACAGCTATCACTTTGAGGCCGCTATTACCAACACTCTTGTCTTCACCGTTGGCGCGGTCGTGTTTGTTTTTGTTATTTCTTTGATCTTTTCACTTGCCCTTAATGAGAAGTTTAGAGGTTCCGGATGGCTACGCATATTGATACTGGTTCCTTGGGCCATTCCTGAAATGGCAAGCGCACTTGTTTGGAGATGGATCTATGACAGTCACTTCGGAGTTCTGAATGCGATGCTCGTGTACGTCATCCCCGTATTCGATTCGTACCAATCTTGGCTAGGAAGTCCTGCGTATGCTATGCCGGCGATATTGGTTCCGCAAATCTGGAAGGAGATTCCACTTTGCGTACTCTTATTCTTGACCGGATACTCCACGATTCCGCAAAGTCTGTACGAAGCCGCAAAGATAGATGGGGCAAACGCGTTCGCCCGTTTCAGGCGAATTACCATACCTATGCTGAAACCAATCATTCAGATCATTCTGGTCTACGAAACCATAATGGGCATAGCATCGTTCGCCTACGTGTATATCCTGACTGGCGGCGGCCCGGGCGACTCTACCACGACGCTTTCTTGGTATACATACATGGCCAGCTTCAGCTTCGCTGACTTTGGTCAGGGAGCAGCTATCGCAGTCATAATGTCGATAATCAGTCTCATCTTCATAGCACTCTACTTCCGGTTGATCCCAACGAGAAGATTTGGTGCCGTAGGTGTCTAGGGTGACCCACACATGAGCATCAACTCAATGAGACAGGGCGAAGCCTTGAAGAAGACCGCTTTGTTCGTGATTTCTATTCTCATCATAGTCTTCACTCTATCGCCCATAGTTTGGATGGTCATCTGCAGTTTCATACCAGACCCCGAGCTTTACCAGACACCTCCACCGTTCTTTCCCACGAAACTGTACATAGGCAACTACCAGTTCTTGTGGGGCAAGGAAGCAGTAGAACTAACGGGGGGCACGCCTGGCGTGTTTGCTCAGGCGCGAGATATGTTGACATCTGTTGGAAACAGTCTCATCGTAGGGATCAGCGTAACCGCAATCTGCTTGATCTTCGGGGTCTTTTCCGCATACTCCTTCGCCAGAGTACCAATGCGAGGTTCCGGCAAGCTGCTCTTCTACGTATTTTTTAGCAGACTTCTGCCCCAAGTCGCAATCCTTGTCCCCATCTACGTCATAATTCAGGCGCTCAACCTACTGAACACACTCTTGGCAATAATCCTAGTTCACACCGCATTTGCAGTTCCGTTCTTCGTGTGGGTCCTGTTCGTCTACTTCAAGTCGATACCTCAGAGCATAGAAGATGCGGCCCGCATTGATGGGTGTTCAAGATTTCAACAGCTCAGAAAGATAACCCTCCCGATATCAAAACCCGGGCTCATCGCAGCCAGCATCTTCGCCTTCATGACCTCCTACAATGAGTTTCTTTTCGCTAGCACCCTCTCCAACACGATAGTCTCCAGAACAGCATCCGCAACCCTTACAGCGGTCGCTCAGGGCATGGGAAGATACAGCGTTGCGCTCTTCATGGCTTGCGACGTGGTAGCGATATTGCCGCCTCTCGCGCTAGTCCTGATCTTCCGGAAACAAGTCATGGAAGGTTTGGTCACGGCCTTCAGGAGGTAAGAAGATGGCCAAGATTGTTTTGGAGAACCTAACTAAGAACTTTGGAAACGTGAAAGCAGTAGACAACGTCAGTCTGGAGATAGAAGATAAGGAGTTCGTCACGCTCCTTGGCCCTTCAGGATGCGGAAAGACGACCACGCTCAGAATGATTGCGGGATTGGAGGCTCCGACAAGCGGGAGAATCTACTTTGACGGGAAACCGGTCACAGATGTGCCGCCTCATAAACGCAATGTGGCTATGGTGTTCCAAGACTACGCGCTGTATCCTCACATGAACGCTTTTGAGAACATAGCTTTCAGCCTGAGAATGCGCAAGGTTGCCGACAACGAGATACGAGAGCAGGTGAAAAGCACCGCCCGCCTTCTCCGCATCGAACATCTTTTGGACAGAATGCCGACTGAGCTGAGCGGCGGCGAGAAGCAGAGAGTCGCCCTCGGAAGAGCATTGGTCAGGAAACCTGCAGCATCGCTATTGGACGAGCCTCTCAGCAGCATTGACGCCAAGCTAAGGGATGAGATGCGATCCGAACTGATCAAGATCCACGAGAGATTCCCAACAACGTTCGTCTACGTGACCCATGACCAAGTTGAGGCCATGACCCTATCCAGCAGGATAGCAGTCATGCAGAACGGAAGAATACATCAGTATGATACACCCATCAACCTCTTCCACAAGCCTGTGAATACTTTCGTCGCAGGATTCATCGGCAGCCCCACAATGAACCTCATCGACGGAAAGCTTTCCAAGGACACGGAAACGAACCGAGTGACCTTTGAGGGCTCTGACTTTCTGTTTCCCCTCCCCGTACGGGTTGAAGACAACTATCTCACGGGAAAAGCCGTCCTAGGAATCAGGCCCGAAGGAGTCGTTGTGGGAGAACAAGAAGCCCCAGGCTCCTACAAGACGGAACTCTATACAGCAGAGGTAAGGGGCGAGTTCACTATACTCAAACTCAAACTCCGTGACACAATCCTGACCTCAAGAATTGAGTCTGGACGCCCATTCAAGAAAGACATGTGGGTCAAATTTGCGAAGGGCTATCTGTTCGACGCCAATTCGCAACTGATATCAACATTCTAGACTTCAGATCCGCCCCTGCAGCCTTCACAGTCGATGCACGCTCAAACAAGGCTAATATAAGGAAAAATGTCGTACGAAGTCGCTAAGCGAACGACCATGAAACTCGGAGTTCTCGATGTAGTATGGTACGATGTGCCGTTTGAATCCAGGCTGCATAGGATTTCGAAACTTAACTTTGACGGCGTTGAATGCTGGCTGAACTCTGCAGAACTAGGCTTTGCCGTTGACCGAGAATGGCCAGACACGCACCGAGTCGAGAAAGTAGTTCTCACAAAGAACAAGTTGACCAAGTTGCTTGAAGATTCGGGTCTCTCCATTCACTCTTACGGTCAATATCAAGTAATGGGTCCAGTCCTTGGCCCGTACCCTACCGAGGTACTGACTGGATCCAAGAGAAGGGAAAGAATCAACGATATGAAGAGACTCATAGATTTCTGCGCGGAGGTGGGAGTGAAGATACTGATCGTTGAATCCGGAGGAGACCCGGACAAGCCAGATCAGTGGAAGCCGTTTCTCGAGGAGTTCATGTCAGAACTCGTTTCGCACGCGGAGAAAGTTGGTGTGGTGATAGCCATGGAGAACACACCGCAAGCGCTAGTTAAGGATGAGAATGACCTGCTAAGACTTGCGAAGGAGATGCCCTCCAAAGCGCTGCGAGTCAATTTTGATCCCGCAAACCTCAACTTGACCCCTCCGGGAAGCCGGGATCTACCAATGGCTATCCGGAAGCTGAAAGAACACATCATCTCACTGCATGCAAAGGATTCGGTCTACGGCGGAGGGCCGTACGGAAAAATGCCTGACGGAACATGGCGGTGCCCTCCGATAGGTCAAGGAACGGTTCCGTGGAGTGCATGTGTTCAAGCGTTGAAAGACATCGATTTCGATGGCTACCTGATAATCGAGTACTCGTATCCTTTCGGAGTGGTTCCGTTGGAGGAACGAGATAGAGCAATTCTCTCAGGTAAGGCCTATCTCGAAAACTTCCTGAAATGAAAACACTATGCTATCCGAGACGCCGACCGTTTCTCTTCGTTGATTCCCATCTGAGATGAGGGTCTGGCGGAGAAGAAACTCGCTACTGCCTCAAGAGTCTCCTCACAATCTCATTTCCTGACAACCCTCGTCATCTTGGTCGTTCCTGATTGCTCGCGCGGGACCCGACAATCAACGCTGTGCCCGACCACACAATAGCCTCAACGGATGAAGTCTTTGACAAGGTGACGGGAATCAAGCGGCCCGAGCAGCCAGGCGGTAAGCTTCTAATGTGATGGCCCTTCCGTGTTGAAGACAGGTCGGGAGCGATCAATGGCGAGCACCATCAGGATTGGAGAGGTCTCCGCGAGGCCAGGGGAGACACGGTGGGGATCTGCAACTTGGGTCGAATTGAGGGACGGGACGCGCGTCGGGCTTCCAGTGATAGTCGTGAACGGACGCGAGTCGGGGCCGAAGGTTGTGCTCTGCGGGGCGACGCATTCCACTGAGTTATCCGGGACAGCAACGATTCACGCTCTAACGAGAAGGAAGATTGACCCCTCAAAGCTGAAGGGCACCGTGGTCGCGTTTCCGACCGCGAACCCTCTGGCGATGCAGTTCGGAGGATACACCTCTCCCCACGACGGCGCCAACCTAGCCGTTTCATACCCAGGAAGCGCTACTGGGACGATAACGTCACGAATTGCACACGTCATCTGGAACGAGGCGACTCTGGGCGCGGACTTGATAATGGATCTTCATGAGAACGTCAGCAACTGTCTCATGTTCACTCTGGTAGGAACGGGTAAGGACAAGGAGGTCGAGAGACGAACCATGGAGCTGGCGAAGGCATTCGGTCTGACAATAATCCGCACAGCCCCAGTCGACCTTGGCACTCCAGGCATGAAGGCGGGCGACCTCTACTGGGCTGAGCTGGCAATGGCAAATGGGATTCCAGGCTTCACAGTCGAGCTGGAAGGAAGGTTCGAGTCACGGTTTGATGAGAACCAACCTGTAATACGCATCGGGGTCAGAGGAGTAATGAATACCCTCAGAAAGCTAGGCATGATCTCGGGAGAAATAGAGCCTCAGACAGGGACGCCCGTACTCAAGGGTGACTTCAGATCTTACGGTGTCGTAAGATCGAACAGGGGCGGACTTGTCAATCGATTCGTGGAAGCAGGAGTCAAGCTGCGTAGGGGAACGAAGATCGCTGAAGTTATCAACCCGTACGGTGACGTGGTTGAGGCGATTGAGATGCCGACTGACGGATACATCTGGGCTTGGACCATCGTCGGCCCGGACAACCCCAACTGGTGCGTGCAAGCTGGATCCCCAATCGCGTACCTCTTCTCTGAGCGATAGCGGAATACGATTCTCTTCCGTCGCTCTCCGCTGCGAACCAAATAGTCACGGCATACCTCTTCCTTGTTGTTCTGTCGATTGTCGAGATGTTGAGAGTCCCCCTGCTTCTCGAATCCAACGGGTCATTCCATACCTATTCGAAATCCACCGTGATGTCAGAGTTAGATGCCACACCTTTAGTGCTATCAGGACGAGGCTTACCGAGTACCGACAGAAATAGACCGGTTGTCGGCAAATGATGCTCTAGGATGGGACCGTTTTCTTCGCGACCACTGGAGAGAATTCTGTGCGCGCTTTCTTGGGCGGTGGCATCGATGTGAGACGGCCTTGCTTAAGAGCCATTGAGACAAGAGCTTCTGCAAACTTGAGAGAGGTGCCTACTGGGTCAACCACTGGAACCTCATAGCCGTCCTGCCTGAGCCGGCGCTGCAGCTCTTTGGCGACGCCCATCATGCCAGTGCAGCCTATGACGAGGACGTGGGCGTGGTCTTCCCTGATCGCGGCCAGCATCTCTCGGTGCAGTGCATCAGTGAGTTTGTGTTTGTCTGCTAGTTCGAGCACCGGGATGTTGACGTAACGGACCGACGCGAGCTTAGTCTCAAGACCGTACTCCTCGGCGAGGTGCTCTATCGCCGGCACGATGTTCGGTAGTACGGTGACGACGCTGAAACGGTGGCCGAGGCTTGCCGCGAAATGCATCGACGCCTCAGCAGGGCCCACAACGGGAATGCTGAGAAGTTCGCGAGCGGGTTTCACCGCAGGGTCGCAGTAACAGTCGCTTATGATGACGTCGTATCCTTCGGCTTCGGCCTGCTGCGCTTTGTGAAGAAAGTCGGGGACGCAGATGGACTTGTCAAGCTCGCATTCGATGGACGCGGGCCCGTGGTCAATGCGAGTTACGCTGACCTTTGTGCCAGGAGAGGCGTAGCTTGCGAACTCCTGTTGGGTTTCGAGATCGGATGATGCGGCCGTGGTAGGGTTGATTACCATGATCTTCAAGAGGGCTTCGGCCGCCGGCGTCGGCCTCCAGTGCCTAAATAGCTTTCCATCTCACCTTCGATGCGAGCACGAGTACAAGTGCACCACGAAGGAACGAGTAGACAGAGTCAGTAGCCTCGCCACTTCACTGAGCATCCAAACGGTCTGGTCTCGGCTACGGGCGGCTTCTTCCCTGCAGTCACGGACTCGAGCGCGTTCCTGAGATCGTGCGTCGTGACATTGGCGGCGTCTCTGTTGTCGTCGATCCGGCCGTGGTAGACAAGTTCTCTTTCCTTGTCGAATACGAAGATTTCAGGGGTGCAGACGGCGGAGAGAGCGCGGGCGAGGGACTGATCCTCGTCTCTGATGTAGGGGAAGTTGAATCCCTTTTCCTTTGCGCGCTTGATCATGTTCTCGTAGCTGTCTTCTGGATAGTCCTTGTCGTCGTTAGAGTTCACAGCCACCAAGCACGCGCCTCGTTGCTCGTAGTCACGTTGGATGGCGATCATTCGATCCTCGTACGATTGCACGTAGGGACAGTGATTGCATGAAACAATCAGCACCAATACTGGAACATCAGCGAAGCTGGAGAGAGAATACCTCTTTCCGTCGGTCCCGAGCAGATCATGGAAATCCGGCGCAGTTTCACCAATGCGCAAGTTTCTCACAGACATCTGGTAGTCGTCAAGGCTGAGATGAACTATTCTGTCGCGACCGCTGATGCGCGGAACCACTGGACTACGGCTGCTGCCCCGTTCAGGCTGCGGCCTTGAAAGCGTATCTCACCCAGAAGACCGCGATCACGCCTCCCACTATCGCCGCAGACGCGAGGAACACTGCCGCCTTTTGCCAGACATCCATGTTTCCCGCGTAGAAGGCAAGATACAGTACGATGAACGCGAACCATCCCACGCCAGCGAGGACTGTTGCTGTTATGCTTGAGGCAATTGAAACCATTTCCCGTTCGCCAGCTCCACGAGACTTGATATCCCATTCTTATGACTTTCGTGCAAGAACCATGCGGGATGCTTTCTCATCCAGAGCCATGCTGATGAAGCCCTACCGCTCCAGCAGAGACACAGCGGCAAGGACGACCAAAGTCAAAACAAGGCCTACCAGCAGACGACTCGTGAAATCGACTTCCTAGGTCGCCAACGCTAATGCAAGCTTGTGCAGTCGCTCATCTGGCGGTTTCTCGACGGTTGAGGCGTACTCCAGACCGGCAGGACCTATTCGATCTTGGATGACAAATCTATTCTACTCCTGTGTGCTTGGTCTGATCGGGTCGGGAGGTAGATCTTTGGAGAAGGTGAATCTCGCGGAGAAGTTTGGGCAGATCGGAGAGTACTGGAAGCCATACGTCGCGGCTGAGCTCAACGGACAGCAAGTGAAACTGGATAAGCTCAAGGGCGAGTTCGTCTGGCATCACCACGACAACGAAGACGAAATGTTCTTGGTTGTCAAGGGGAGGCTCCGGCTGGAGTTCCGGAGCAGGCATGTGTGGCTTGAGGAAGGAGAGTTCATGGTCGTGCCGCGGGGCGTGGACCATCGACCGGTTGCAGGAGAGGAAGCGCATGTCCTCCTATTCGAGCCTGCCTCCACGCTGAATACGGGCAACGTGCGGGACGAGCGGACACTGCAAAAGCTCGAAAGAATCTGAACAGGCGCTGGAACCGGAGAGAACCACCCCCTAAAGCCACGTATCTTGGGACGGCGGCGGCGATTGCACTGAGTTCTTCACATCGCGAGCGGAGACCAATCACAAAGGTATGCGAAATGCGCGGCCCCTAGTACTGTTCTCTCTTCGAGCCCCCAAGAAGGTTGCTAGCCGTCGCACCGTTGGCAATTTCCACAATTGAGGCAGCGACCGTTTGTCAGTCCGTTTCCACAGTTCGTACACGTATCGTCTGAGTTCATGCACGTTGACTGAGCTTGTGGAATCATAATGGGGGAGGGCGCTGGCGGTGATACAGTGAGTCCCGACTGAAACAGCTCGCAGCCGGCATGCGGCGAGATCCGATATCAGACGGCGGAGCATCTGCTACGGCATGGCCGTGTGGTCCTCATTGCTCGAAGCTTCAGAGTACGAAGTGACTATCCGCCGAGAACAGCGAGAGCCTTGGCTACGTCGGGAACCGCCAAGACAACGGTTGCTTTTGCGGATCCTTCGGTTGCTGTTGCATATGCGTACCTGATGTTGATCTTGGCCTGAGCGAGCTTCTCCGCGACCTCGCGAAGCGCGCTCGGCCTGTTGTCCAACTCGATCGCTATTGCTTCTTCCTCGCCAAACCGGATTTTCGCGTTCTTCAAGGCGTCCTTGGCCTTGTCCGCATTGTCGACCAGTAGCCTCACTTTGCCCTGCCTCGCCTTTGCCCCTGCTACCCCAGGCGCCATCACAGCGGAGATGTTGACTCCCGCCTTCCCAAGCATCGAGCAGAGGTGCGCCAGAGTGCCTGGCCTGTTCTGGAGCGTCACTACGATCTGAGTTACTTTTGGCATAGATTGCAGCCTACTCTGCATGTGACTGCGTGAGCTACTTGCTAATAAGAACTTGCGCCAAATTGTGTCTCTCTGGAGAGTTAGAGAGAGTCGTCTAGAGGCGGCGAGCAAGAGTGAAGCCCAGACCATTCTTCGAATTCAAAAATGTCGCGGTCTACAACGAAGACATCATAAACACGAATGCCGTGAAACCAAACTCGATCGACCTCACAGTCACGTCGCCTCCGTACAATGTTGATGTCAAGTACGGAACCTACGACGACAGCATTCCATACGACAAGTATCGGGAGTTCTCGGAGAGATGGCTGGGCAAGTGCTACGAGCTGGCCAAAGACGACGGAAGATTGTGCCTGAACATCCCGCTGGACAAGAATAAGGGCGGCCAGCAGAGCGTCTGCGCCGACTTGACAACCATCGCCAAGGCGGTGGGATGGAAGTATCACGCGACGATCATATGGAACGAGCAGAACATTTCCCGCAGAACCGCATGGGGATCATGGATGAGCGCCTCGGCGCCGTACGTCATAGCTCCCGTGGAGGTCATAGTGGTTCTGTACAAGAGGAGTTGGGAGAAGGCATCCAAAGGCGAGTCTGACATAACCAGAGACGAGTTCATAGAATGGACCAACGGCGTATGGAACTTCTCAGGGGAAAGCAAAAACCGAATCGGACACCCTGCGCCGTTTCCACTCGAACTCCCCAAAAGATGCATCAAGCTGTTCAGCTATGTAGGCGACACGGTCATGGACCCGTTCTTAGGAAGCGGAACCACTCTGATAGCATGCTTAGAGACCCGCAGAGCCGGGATCGGAGTGGAAATCAACACGAAATACTGCGAGTTGGCGGCTAAGAGGATAAGGGAACAGGGCTTCCAGAAGAAGCTGGAAGAAGCAATCTAGGTTGCCGCGAAGCCGGATCCCCTCATAGCAGGTTTTGGCAATCCGGATCAATCCCTTATGACGTAGGCTGCGGGGACATGTCGAGGATCGGCTTACCGGGTGCGTGTTGGCTTCGACACCCCTGTCGTTAGAATCGGTTTCGAAACGCTTTCTTACGCAGGCTTTCACTCTTCGATTGGGAGGAACGGATCAGAGACTGGAGCCAGCGGGTGTGAAGAGACAGTTCACCGTCCTCGCGGATTCATGAATAAGGCTCGCTGCGACCTGGTCGATTCTAATAGGCTGAGCCTCAATGTGACTGGAGGCGTTGTTGAGATGAAGGAATATGAATGCGTTCAGATTGAGCACCACAAAGATGTTGGCAAGACAATTGAGGAATACCAGAGCAGGGGCTGGAGCCTACACACCTATCAAACTGCTGGAATGGGAGCAGGACCCATGGCGTACAAGGTCAATCACTACCTGCTCTTTGAAAGAAGCTAATCAGACGGACATGAACAGATGCCTGTGCTGGTGCCTATTCAGAATTTGAGACTTTGGATGGTCGAAATCTAGCGGGGAGCGGTTGTTAGAGGGCCCCCCTGACCAATCGTTGTTGTGCGCGGCTCTCTTGGCGCAGGCGTCGTGAATTCAACTGTCATTGGAATTGGTGTGTGGGGTCACTTGGTGGGCACCAGCTGATGCACACGCCGCCACGCTTTCAACCCAGTCTAATGCCGATGCTGTTGGTGAGTGCGTGTGGCTAGTCTACCTTTGGCATGAGCCAGAACTCGTTCCCGTCTGGATCTTTGAACATGGCGTACTTCGTGTTCTCGTCCCATTCGGCCTTATCGAGTTCTCTAGTGAATTCGACGCCTTTCCCTTTCAGTTCCTGATAGGTAGCTTCCACATTGTCGGTGTAGAATAGGATTCCGGTATTCCCGGGTTCAAGCGTCTCGCCTTTGCACAAGTGGATACCTGTGGGCGAATCCCGTGGACCAACGACGACCCAATGCTCCATGTCATCTTGAACTTCGAATCCGAGTCTGTCCCTGTACCACTCCTTCGCTTTCGTTTCATCAGACACGACGACAGCCACACTCCTAATTCGTTCAATCACCATCTGCCTTTGCCTCACCCTGACAGCCCTCAATCTTCCATAAGAGTCTTGGAGGGCTGCGACTAGTCCCATTACTGGAATCTGGTCGCCATAGTGGCTTTCACGGTCCGGCATATCTCGTGTGTGCGCACACCAGCTGACAAGTGAAAGAGAGAAGAGAGAGATCCAGCGGGGGAAGCGTGCGATTTAGATATGTATCCCAGTCTCCTTGGGGCATGCAGAAGCGAAGGCTCGGAAGAACGGGCCTACTGGTTTCGCGTATCGGTTTCGGCGGCATACCCATCATTACTCTTTCCAAGAGAGAGGCCGAGAGTGTCGTAACGTACGCTTTTGAACAGGGCATCACATACTTTGACAC
>Ga0209725_1001490_pt1 | contig 13057 bp, 11 predicted proteins | sample I18A1metaG_FD_184145 | JGI IMG/M metagenome (GOLD analysis project Ga0209725, IMG submission 184145) | Lake sediment bacterial and archeal communities from Gulf of Boni, Indonesia to study Microbial Dark Matter (Phase II) - ​I18A1 metaG... | ecosystem: Environmental > Aquatic > Freshwater > Lake... | reverse complement strand
CACTACGGCAGTCGATGTGACGACACAAGCTCAGATTCTGAAGTTGATGAAGAATCTGATGGATGAGGTGAAGACATCGATCTTGCTGATTACGCATGACCTTGCCTTAGCAGCACAGGTCGCGGACAGGGTTGCTGTCATGTACGGCGGCCAAGTAGTAGAGGAAGCGGATGTTTTCGAACTGTTTTCCGAGCCACTGCATCCCTACACTCAGGGACTACTTGCCTGTATTCCCTATGGTTCAAAGCACGAAGCAAAGCTCAAACCTATTGAAGGCACAGTACTTGATCTCAGATCCTTGCCGCCGGGCTGCAAATTTGCACCGCGTTGCCCGCGCGCGATGGACAAGTGCTTGGACAAGAAGTTCCCACTCGTTGCAGTAAAGGGGTCTCACAAGGTTGCATGCTACCTTGATTCCTGAAGAACGACATCCCCTCCTTGAGGTCGCGAACCTCAGAACGTACTTACCAGTCACAGGATCTGCTTCGATCCCTCTCTTGACAAAACAAGAGTATGTGAAGGCGGTAGATGGTGTTTCACTAAGAGTCGAGAGGGGAGAAACGGTCGCTGTCGTGGGAGAGAGTGGATGCGGAAAGACGACTCTGGCAAGGTCGATCCTCGGCCTAGTCAGAGGAGCAAATATTTCGGGGTCCATAAAGATCGAAGGACAGGAACAGATCACGAAGGGCCGCAGACCAAAGGATCGCTTCAAGACTGTCCAGATGGTGTTTCAAGATCCCGACTCTTCACTTGATCCCACAATGAAGATCAACGACACAGTCACAGAACCACTAGTTGGACTGACCAACCTGAGCAAACAGAAAAGGGACAAGAAAGTTGTTGAAGCTTTGCGAGCAGTGGGACTGGGTGAGGAGTTCTCGAATAGATTACCTAGACAGCTAAGCGGCGGCCAGAAACAACGCGTCAGCATAGCCCGTGCGATGGTTACCGGACCGAAGCTCATGGTATTGGACGAGCCTACAAGCGCGCTCGATGCTTCGGTCCAAGCACAGATCCTCAACCTTCTGATAGACTTGCAGCAGAAGTTCAAGCTGAGCTACCTCATCATAACGCACAACGTGGCCGTGGCAGAATATCTCTCGGATAGAACCTATGTCATGTATGCTGGCAAAGTTGTCGAGCATGGGCCCACGAAGACTGTTATCACCCGGCCCACACACCCATACACGATTACGCTTATCGCCTCGGCGCCTATGCCCAACCCTCGCAAGAGGAGTATTCTGGACATCGAGGTGGCTGGTGAGGTCCCGAGCGCACTGAACCCACCTTCGGGATGCAGATTCCATCCGCGCTGCGCCTACGCAGAGAACAAATGTGAGCTTGGGGAGCCTGTACTCCAAGCCCTGACTTCCCAGCATTATGCCGCCTGCCACTTCGTGAGCAAGACTACCAAAAACTACCCTTTGGAGGAGTCCAGGGAATCCATCTAGAATTCCTGGGCTGATCTCGACTCATTCATTGCGGCATAGAACACATGAACCTCTCAGGATTCGACTGACAACTTCCTAAGATGCTGATGGTCACAGACCTCTGACCTGCTCGAACACTACCCTTCGGCAGACAGAGAACACCAAGAAAATAAAAGCGAGACTCTGGGCAATCTGCACCCATGGGTCTACCGTCGACTAGGGAGTTGACCGTACTCCAGCCAAGTGTTGAATTGGGCGATCCGCACATATGTGACGATGATCGAGACCGCGGCAGCATTATGTGTGCGCTCTACGAGCCTTTGATACAGCACGGCAGCGGTGGAGACTACCAGCCGTGTCTGGCGACACATTACAGAACAGAAGATGACGCCCGAACTTGGACATTCAAATTGCGCACCGACGTAACCTTTCATAACGGACATGTACTTGAAGCTGAAGATGTAGTTGCAACGCTGGAGCGAGCATGCGACCCCGTCCTCGGTGGAAAGATGGGCACCCAAGGTGTCTATCAGAGTTATCTTGAAGACGCTGCTGTCAAGGCCGTTGACAGCCACACGGTGCGGCTCGTCAAGGCCTGGCCGATGTCGGACCTGCTCGACCTTCTGGTGGACATCCCCATCGTTCCCAAACGCGCTTTGGATGATCTGCCGGATACGCCGGTTGGCAGCGGGCCGTATTGCCTCGCAGAAGCCGAAGACAATAATCTCGTAATGAAGGCCTTTAGAAACTATTGGAGAGGCGAGCCTCCAGTCGAGACAGTCTACTGGCGCGCCGAACCTGATCCTGAGCGGCGTATTGCTGACCTCCTAGCCCATGAGGCTGACATAGTCGCAGATGTGAGCGTGCAAAACAAGCGAACGATTGAGGCCACAGAGCATTGCAGAGTTGTGGCGTCGCAAAGCAGCCTCTGCATTATCTACATGTGCAATGCGCGCAATCCGGTGTCTGCACCAACAAGCTTGTGCGCCAGGCGCTTAACTACGCCTTGGATACGCCAAAGATCATCGACACTTTGAAAGGCGGTGCTGGACGGCCGCTAAATGGTCCGCTTACCCCCTCCCACCTCGGGTACGATCCTTCTACATCTCCTTACGGGCACGATCCAGCTGCTGCAAGAGCCTTATTGGCAGAGGCTGGATATGCTGACGGACTCCATCTCATACTGGATGTGCCTACGAGTCTGCCGGATGAGGCGCCGAAACTGGCGCAACTCATGGCCGAGCAGTACGCCAGCGTAGGCATTACTACTGAAATCAAGACATTCCCTGACCGCGAGCGGTATGCAGACATGGTGCGCGCAAAGCGGATAGATGATGCCTGCTGCTTTGACTCTAGCCCGTTGAGCACCTACCGGATCTTCCGAGAAAAGGTCCATTCCGGGGTACGAGGCCCATGGTGGCAGGGTTATTCAAATCCAGAAGTTGACATGCTAATCGACCAAGCGCAGGCGGCTGTTGACATAGCTGTGCGAAGAGCCCTTTATCGTCGAGCACATCGCATCATACGTGATGATGCTCCATGGATATTCCTGTACAGTCCGATCTACTTATGGGGAATCGGACCACGAGCCCGCGGATGGACCGCGGGAATAGATGGTTTGATCAATCTCGTTTCCACTGCAGAACTCCGTAAACTCAGAGATGCCTCCTCGTGCTGAGAATCGGGTTCCTCTGTCGGTGAGGATCTGTGCGGGTTTGCCGTACTGCTTGACGCATTCTTCGAGTAGATCGATTGCATGCTCGGCTATGGGGTTGTGGTGAATCCTTGAGCCTGGAATGAAGCGTGAATGATCATCCAAGAAGCGGATCATCCATTCATGTTGGCTTGTGAATTTGAAGCTGCTATGTGAACGTTCGAATCTACGCTTACCCCAAATCCTTCTAGGCGCAGAGATGGGATTGTTCAATCCAGCCTCGACGAGGATTCGATGGATCGTTCTGTGGCTAATAGGTGTGATCCCCTCAACCTTGTAGTGTCGTAGGCATCATTCGATCTTGTTTGGTCCCCAATTTTAGCTCCGCCTCAACTCAAGGATGACGTTAACTGTCGACTGAGGGGTCTTCTAGTATTGGTCTGGTTTTCTAGATTTGAACCCTAGACCCTCCCACCTATCCTTCTTGCAGACGCTCCACCATCGATCAACAGTCTTCCCGCTTATCCCAACGTATCTGCGATGTCCCTGATCTTCCAACCTTCCAGTCTTCTATGGATGATCCATCTTCTTCGACGCAGCACGAGATCCAATGATGTCGCTCTCGCAATCTTTCGCGACTATTCGTCTCTTCCTCATAGAGGGGCACATCTGGGTAGCCAGCTCAGAACTCGAGAACACTCGATAATCCTTTTACCTACCATAATTGTGTAGTTTGCGAGGGATCAGTTTGTCCACAGAGGTAAGTCCAAGAGATGAACTCAAGCCGAAGGGCTTGGTGGGAATTTCCGACAGGCAAATCGAGTACCATTTTGAGACGCACTACAAAGGATACGTCGCAAAGATCAATGAGATTTGGGAAAGGATGCAAGCCGCAGATCGAAGCAAGGCGAATCAGAACTTCAGTGACTATAGAGCCCTGAAGGTTGAAGAGAGCTTCAACTGGATGGGCGTTGTATTGCACGAACACTACTTCGAGAACATCAAGGATGGAAAGGGAACCACTCCTAGCGCGAGGCTCATGGAGCACATCAACAAGAACTTCGGGTCCTTTGAGAAATGGAGAGAGGACTTCAAGGCTTGCGGCATCGCGCTTCGAGGATGGGCGGTATTAGTGTATGACCTGACTAGCGGAAAGCTCATCAACAACGGCCTCGATGCTCACAACGTGTATGGTCTGCTGAATGCGATGCCTTTGTTGGTTCTTGATGTCTACGAGCATGCGTACTATGCCGACCAAGGACCGAAGAGACCCCCTTACATTGATGCCTTCTTCGAGAACGTGAACTGGAACGTCGTGAATAAGAGGTTCGAGGCCGCTCTCAGAGCTCGATCCTGAGAAAGCTAAATATCAAGATATGAGGAACATCGTCCGCGCATATTCTGTGAGGGATGCGTCCGTGCAGCTTAGAAGAAGCCAGACTGAAAAGAATCTTCTTGCGGCTTTTGCAGGCGAATCGCAGGCAAGAACTCGCTATACGTTTTTTGCCAGCGTTGCCAAGAAGGAGGGCTTTGAACAGATTTCAGCCATCTTCGCTGAAACGGCTGACAACGAGAAGGAACACGCGCAACTCTTCTTCAAACACCTGCAAGGTGGAGACGTGGAGATCACTGCGAAATATCCAGCAGGGGTGATAGGAACTACAGCGGAAAACCTACGGGCAGCTGCTGCAGGGGAGAAGTTGGAATGGGGAACCCTGTACCCCGATTTTGCAGAGGTCGCGGTCAAAGAGGGGTTCAGAGAGGTGGCAGCCACATTTCGTGGTGTTGCCTCTGTCGAGGTGAATCATGAGCGAAGATACCTGAAGCTTCTGAAGAATCTTGAAGCGGGGGAGGTATTCAGGAGGCCTAGCCCTGTTAAGTGGAAGTGTCGCAACTGCGGTCACATCTTAGAAGCGCCGGAAGCTCCTGCAAAATGCCCCGTCTGCGCCCACGTCCGGGCCTACTTTGAACTATTCTCCGAGAATTACTAGACAGTCAATCAGCTGTGCGTAGGAGTTATATTTACGAGGCAGGGTGAAGCTACTCGAGGTGTTGGGTAGTCATGGCTTCTGCGAAGCTCTTGGATATGTTGAATCAAGCCATTGCCAGAGAACTTCAGGTTTCAATTCAGTACATGTGGCAACACGTTCAATGGAAGGGTGTAGAGGGTTACGCAGTCAGCGAAGAGTTCAAGAAGATCGCCATTACTGAGATGAAGCATGCGGAGAAGATCGCTGAGCGACTCTGGTACCTGGGAGGAAAACCCACAACCGCACCGAACCTAGTCGTCGTTGGGGAGAAACTGGAAGAAATGATTAACGTTGATGTCAAAGCTGAACTTGAAGCGATCAGCATGTACAAGGAGATCATGGACCTAGCAGAAAAAGAAGGCGACGTGGCCACACGAGAGATCTTTGAAGAGATAGAAGAGGAAGAAGAAGAGCATCACGACATCTTCACAAGCCTACTTGAGAAGTGAGCTTGAGCCTCTGAGAACCCCATCTTTTTTTGGGATCATAACTGGAGCGGGAGTCGATACTCTGCTCCAATTCAATGTCCATGACCGACGCTGAAAGCTGTAGAACACCATTTCGGAACCTAGAAGTTCTGCACGAGAAATGGAAGCGGTGTCAGGTAGAGTTAGGGTGCGGGTAACTCTACCTGCGGCTTTCGCAGACTAGGCAGTACCATCTCTTGTAGTTTGAGGCGTAGTAGAGTTCTCGTCCGCAGGTCGGGCAAAGTGGGACGCGCGGGACGGCGCCTCCTAGGTGCTGATATGGCGACATGGCAGGCGGTGCGGGAATAGCGGGCGGTGCTGAACTTGCCATAGCACTTACTGGGGCTGCGGGAAAGGCGACGCCGCCCATTCCCATCGCTGGTGCGGCCATGACTGGCATGGGAGGAACCGCTGCTCCACTCGGGACATGGGGCGCTGTCTCTATGGGAGCGGCGTCTGAAAGAACCGCTACTGGCCCGTATCTTGCGATGACCTCGCCCATCTTCCCGTACCCCATCAGGAAGAACAATGCTGGTAGGATCAGGAGGGCCGCGCTCGCGAAGAATGGATAGCCGAGGAACGCAGCGAAAGAAGCCAGCGAAATCAGTATCAGAATAACGCCAAAGAATAGTGAAGCCGCTCTAGCACCCTCGTAGTTTCCAGTGGTAGTTCTTCGAACAGTACTCAGGTAGATAGTAAAGATCACTATGAGAAAGACTCCAACCGCTCCTGCGCCTATTGCCAAAGTCATTATCGGGGCAAATGCGAACGCGAAATAGGCGGTCCAACCGTCGATAATTGCGCTTCCAGTGAACAGCATCATGACTATCGCCGCCGGTGCATACCCAACGAAGCCGAGTACGCCGACCAACAGAGCAAGTATGCTGAGACCAAGCCAAGGTGCGCCCATCAGTAGTAGTAGTATCCATCCGATCATGAGGAAGTCGTGGGTGGCAACTACCTCAGGCGGCTTAATGACTACGGGCCTGTCGAACAGAGATGCCAAAGTATACCGACATTCACCCACGTGTGGCCCCTCATCAGATAATGGTTATGCGAACCGTTACATGCAAAGACCGATTGTCAGACAGTCAACAAATCGCTGATTGAGAGCTTATCCCTACACCCACAGATGAAAAAGGAGAAAGGTGCCTGACTGGAATTGATAGGGGAACGCCTAATTTGCAGGGGCCCACTCGGAAGAATCCGCCGAAATCCAACGCTTCTGTCTGCCTAGACTGCTTATAACGAGACGGCTGGAGGAAGAATCGGGGTGTCGCGGCTATTCTTCAAGGGTCGAACGATGACAGACCGGCGGAGGGATTTCCCCTTGAAGGATTGTTTTGGCTGGTCCGTCAGGAGCATTGACTACAGATCGCCCACCTAATGAATCGAGTATTGGTGGCATGAGGCATGAACAAGCAGACAGCGGGACAACTGAATGTAGGAAACGCGTCACCGTTTGATCGAGCATTGGGAGCGTGGCGCGTTTCGTGACTTCACCCGTTGAAAACCTTTAACTTGCGGACCAATCAGTCTTGGCCTGGAGACGTGCGGAGATCTCAGATCAGCGGGGTGGGGTAGCCAGGTTTAACCCGCAGGGCTCATACGAGCCCACTGGGAAACCCTGAGATCGGTGGTTCGAAAGGCTCGCAAAGAGCCTGAATGTCCACCCCCCGCACAGGGCCGCGTAAAGCGGCTCTGGGGGAATACCAAATGTCCGTGACGTCTCCACCAAACTATTTCTTCCTGTTGTGTGATCGCAAGAGAACAGTCGGATCTGACATGCGAGGCTTCGCGAGCTCGCTCGTAGCAGTCTGCCATCGATCCTATGGGAAATGCCAATCCGAGGTGGGAAGCTGACCGGCCTCTGAGTGGTCTCTTTTGTAACGGGCAAATGGTTTCGTCAAGTGACGATGTGCTCTAGGTGGCGGTAGGTACACCTTCTCCCGTAGGTCCGCCAAGACTTCATGGTGAATCTTCGAGGATTCGCGGGTCTTGCAGCGCGCACATCGAAAACCCTGATTCCTGCCCGCGGATTTCATCCTCCTACCACATTTCGGACAGATCGGGTTTTGACTTCTGATACGTGGGACGAGTTTGAGAACCTCAACTTTTTCCAAGTTAATGGTCCTGGGAATTCCATTGCCTGCTGCTCTTACACCGCCGAATGTACGGACACTGTCTCCCGGCTCCAGCTGCTTGATAGTTTCTCTGAATTTCCCTGTAGGTTCGTAGGCAGCGCAATGAACCGATCCTGTCTCGTCCTCGAGAACAAAGACAACATGACCGCCTCTGATCGTATGGGGCTTTTCGTTGACGCTCCCCTCGACAACAACGGCACAATTATCTTGCAGCTCCGAGACCGCGAAGTCTCCCACCAAGTGTGCGTCCGTTCCTTGGTTTGTCCTGAAGATCATCCAAGCATCGACTGGTTCTCGAATGTCTAACATCTTGAACGCCTTTCGAACAGCCTCGGGGCTCTCTCCCCTTACGCCGCAGAGAATCGGGTCTGGGCCTCTTGGAGTAATCAGCACCCTTCCAGTTTCGGGATCAATATTGTTGAACGTGAATTCCTGCATCTCCTCGTTCATCTGGAAAACAGATTTCCTATCAAGGAGCCTAGGTTTCCCGATGTGTTGTCTCGATCTGTAGGCTATCAGCTCAAAAGTGTAGTCGTCGAATACAGTTCCGATCGCTGCGAGTGCGCCAATAATCCCTTGAGCGGAACCGTAGCCGATTGCCTCGGCCCTAACCTTCTTGATCAAGGATATTGCATCCCCAAGTGTCACCACCCGCGTTAGCGCCTCCGCGCTGAATCCGCCAATGTCAGGTGGTACTTCACCTTCCAACAGAACGAGACCCGGATCAGTCCCCGGATCTCCGAGCCTGGAGCTCCGCTCAATCTGTTCAGTTGCGATCTCAAGAATAGCTGCGGAGGGTAGGCATGATTCGAGCCTCAGGCAGACAGCACCGTTTCCTCTTGTCTTCCAGGGAACGTTCGGGTTGAGCCTAATCAGGTTAGGATAATCTAAGAACGTTACTTCTTTCCCGATCAAGTCGAGAACTATGTCTGTTGCAATCCGAGTTGTACATCCTCCAGTGAGGGAATCTGTGTCATCAATTCCTAGGTGGAGTCTCACTCGGAACTATCCCGGCAGGGTCAACGGACACATGGCCGTAGTGATGTTACCCTCTACGTTCCCTCGACGACGATCATAGTCAGAGTCGAGCGTACTTTGTCGAGCCTTCGTATCTTCCATGTTACGATTTCTTTCAGTTTGTCCATTGTTTCAGCGGTTACCTTGGCTACAATGTCGTAGACACCGTAGACAACGTAGGATTCTTTCACGTTTGGCAGGCCCTTCAGCTGCTTCAACACTTCATCTTCTGATCCTATCTCGGCATTGATGAGGACGAAAGCCGCCGGCAACAGAGAAACCTCTGGCAAGTGTCATCAGGGATACATACCTAAAAGAGTTTGCACCCCCTCAACGCATCGAGCGTTTGCTGTCGAGAATTTCAAGAGCCACACAGCGTCTCCGGGCATACTCCCTTATACCAATTCGGAGGAGATCTTCAGGAATCAGGGGTTTGCTGCAAACTTATGGTCTCTCAGGAAGTTGGTGGAGAGATAACGTCTCGTGAGTCCCGAATACTTGACCGGAACTCCGAGTACCTAGGCATCTCTACACTCCAACTTATGGAGAACGCGGGGAAGGCGATCGCAGATGAGGTCGCAGGAAGATTCCCGCCAAACTCCGAGGTAGTGGTCTACGCTGGGACTGGAAGAAATGGTGGAGATGGGATGGTGGCCGCACGACACTTGGCGAGCCGCGGCTACCGTGTGACTCTCGTCCTCGTTGGAATCCCTGTTGAGATACATGACGAAGCGACACTGAGGAATTGGCGCGCTGTCACCGCGATGTCAGAGACCGTAGAGATTGAGGTGGCCCGAGACTCCTCACAGATTTCGTCGCGCAAATGCGACATTGTGATAGATGCTCTGCTGGGCACGGGGGCGAGAGGCACTCTGAGGCAGCCACTCATGCGAGCGGTCGAGACCATGAACGAGATGAGATGTTTCAAAGTCGCGATTGATGTGCCAACTGGTATCGAGTCTGATACAGGGGATGTTCTGGGAGTAGCACTGAATGCGGATCTCACTGTCACCTTTCACGCGAGAAAGCCTGGCCTGCGAATAGCCAAACAATATTGCGGTGAGGTCAAGGTCGCTGGAATAGGCATTCCACGCGAGGCCGAGATCTACGCGGGACCGGGGAACGTAGAGGATGCCGTCAAGCCCCGGGCTCCAGAAGCACACAAGGGTGACTTCGGCCGCCTGCTGGTGATCGGAGGAAGCGAGATCTATTCAGGCGCTCCTGCCTTTGTTGCGTTGGCTGCGCTACGAACCGGAGTCGACTTAGTCTTCGTCGCTGCCCCGGAACCTGCTGCAAGCTCTATCGCATCGTTCTCACCAAATCTGATAACAATCCGACTTGCAGGCCAGCACCTGAATATGGACAATCTTGAGAGTCTCAAGACTCATATTCAGAGATCAACATGTGTGGCTCTAGGCCCTGGGCTCGCAACGCACAGCGAAACTGTCACTGCTGTCGCGAGGATCCTTAGTATGCTGAAGGAATCTAGAAAGCCCGCCTTGATCGATGCAGATGCGATCAAGGCGATGGGAAGGGTAGGAGAAGCGGCTGGATTTCCGGTCGTCGTCACTCCTCACGCTGGGGAATTTCAGGCCCTCTCTGGTCGAGCACCATCGAGCGATCTGCGAATGAGATCCGAAGAAGCGCGGTCACTGGCGGCGGTCTTGGGCGGAACAGTCCTACTGAAGGGCCATGTTGACGTGATCTCGGACGGAGAGCACGTGAAGCTCAATAGAACTGGCAACCCCGCTATGACCGTGGGTGGAACAGGGGACGTGTTGTCAGGCGTCGTTGCGGGGCTGATGGCCATGGGCGTATATGAGTTCCAGGCATCGGTTGCCGGCGCTTTCATCAACGGCGCGGCGGGAGATCTTGCCAGAGTGGAACTGGGTGATCACTTGGCTCCGAGCGACCTCATTCACCTGATTCCCAGGGTCATGAACGATCCAATGCTGCACGCAAAGCTGCGCACAACTTCGTAGCGGCTAGTTCGGATACAAGTGCCAACACTCCTCCAGCGGCTGACCGCGATCGCGGGTAGAGCCTACCTGGAGGAGAGCTGGCGTTCTTGGTTCAAATTGAACCAACTTAAAAGCGTTCTAGCACCCGGATGTCTCGGTTCATGAGCACACGCAATTAACGAGGGCGAAGAGGGAATGCGAGGCGCAGTAAAAGAAGGTGGCCCGAAGGTCTTTGTTTACATGATGGGGCAGGATGACCCTCGCAAATGCACGGCGTCGCTTCTGGCAAGAAATCGACTGGCGATTCCGATACGAAAGTTGTCGGAGATCAGGGATGACGCGATTGTGCTGAATCCTGCTTCGCCACGATTCCTCTTACGATCGGATGCGGCAAGTGGAGTCAGATCGGGTTTAGTCGCGATAGACTGTTCTTGGGAGAAGGCGGAGACGATCTTCACGAAGCGGTTTCGCGGCGCAAACCGCAAACTCCCGCACCTCCTAGCCGCCAATCCAGTGAACTACGCGAAGTTAGGCAAACTTTCCACGGCGGAGGCGCTCAGCGCCGCTTTATACATCATGGGTTTTCGATCACGAGCGAGCGAATTGGTATCGCCGTTTAGCTGGGGCAAGACTTTCTTCGATCTCAACGGAGAGCTTCTTGGACGATACGCTCGGGCTCGTAGCGAGGAGACCATTGTCAGGATCGAGCTTGATTTCGGCCTTGATGCGGCGTGGGCTGGTTGCTAGACGAGCATCGCGAGAGAATTCAATAGACTTGAGACAATGTACCACACGATGTCACCGAGCAGCAGTGAAAGTCCCAACCCCACGGTGACGAAAACCAGAAAGGGGAGGCCCGGACTGACCCATACGGGTCCGCGAAGTAGCCTTGAATCGGCCGCAGCCCTGATCTCTGCGACCTCTTTCTGTAAATCGGAATCAACTCTCATTTCAAATTTGAAATGCCGTTCGAGTGCCGAACCTTGTCGACGAACAGATTCGAGCGGGAACAAGAAATGATTCGATTCAAGCTCTTCGACTGCGACTCGATATCCCGTTAGAAAGGCCGCGACCTTACGGAAACGGCCCTCCTCATCTAGCCCCTCGAAGAGCTCATGCGAGGCATGGGTTCTCAGATTTCTTTGAATTGGGTACAGAATCGAAGCGAGTGATGCAACGTACGCGTTGGAGAAGACAACCAGTGGAAAGAATGGGTTCACAATCGGGAGCACGAAAGCACCGAGCACCGGAGTCACAGGATTCATGATCGCAAGGCAGAGGAAAGCCTTGCCATCTGCGCCACCCCAAAGCCCGAGATGTGGCAATGCTATGGAGAGAATGAGCGCGCTGGCAACCGAGAAAAGTAGTAACAACCATGAACCGGTCTGCGCGACCAGTCTTAACACCAACAGTAGGAGGCCTATAGGGTAACATACAACCCACAGGCGATCAGTGACCTCTCTACTGACGATGTCCCTCCAAGACGAGAAACCCAAGAAAGTGAAACTCGCCAGGATCCCGATCAGGTCAAGCGTCCAGACACTAATCAACCTCAGACCCCCGCGAGCTTTTGTTCACCTCAGACTCCGCATGCCTATCTTTCTGGCTGAAGGTCTCAGGATCATGGTGAAGTAGCGCTTCATCCGTGCAGAGAGGTCTTAGATGGTTGGCGTCCCGGCCGTAACCCACCTTCTGTTCTTGGCGACATTTGTCTAATCGGGATACCCGCGCCTCGGACGGCGCTCATAGGCGCCTATTATCCCTTTCACAACGTGGGCAGACGTTTCACCCTGATCACCGGCCTCCTCGGCGTCTCCGCCTCATTGCCATTGGCTGGTGCTGGTTGTCTTTCTGTGTCCTCACCCGGGCTCTCGCCCGACGCCTCGCGGCGCCGCGCCTCCGTCGTGTGGGTGGAGTTTCCTCAAGCCGAAGCTCGGAAGTCGCCCGCCGGCTCGCCAACCACTCTAATCTAGTCTCGAGGGAGTACTCAAGAGTTTCTGCGAGGGCTTCTGCTGGAGCAGGTTCACAAGTGAAGGACAGGTAGTGGCACGTGCAAGAGGCCTCCGAATTTCGCTCGAGTCTGGATTCCCTTTTTCAGCCCGGCACCTTGAGCGATTGGGGGCAGCGAGCTAAACATCTCGACCGAAGTCTTGATGCGTACACTCCTGCTCCATCAACCTCATCTTCGATGAGAGCTCTCGTCCGTTCCTGGGGCTCGTTGCCGAGTCCCGTGGAAAGGATCGGTCGCCTATTTTCGGGAGAGGCTTCGGGCTTAGATGCTTTCAGCCCTTATCCTCGATAACGTGGCTGCCCGGCAATGCCCTGTCGGACAACCGGTAAACTAGAGGTTACGA
>Ga0209725_1001487_pt1 | contig 13068 bp, 10 predicted proteins | sample I18A1metaG_FD_184145 | JGI IMG/M metagenome (GOLD analysis project Ga0209725, IMG submission 184145) | Lake sediment bacterial and archeal communities from Gulf of Boni, Indonesia to study Microbial Dark Matter (Phase II) - ​I18A1 metaG... | ecosystem: Environmental > Aquatic > Freshwater > Lake... | reverse complement strand
GAGTGGTGCTCCCGAGTAGCCCAAGATTTGCCGGAAGCCCAAAAGTGTCACCTGGGCTGAGCGTTATCGTTCCAAGGTTCTGAGTTGCCATGTTATCCTGTTGAGAAGACCAGGAGATCACTATCCCTGCGTTCGCTTTCGACGTCAGCATCGAGCAACCAGCCACAACAATCAAGGTAGCCACCAGGAGAACTGATACGAGCCCAAATCTACCCCGCGTCAACGCAAACCCCAAACAATCAAACGGTTATGAGGCTATGCCAATAAAAGAGTTGCGAACCGAAAGGCGAATGGTGTATTCTAGTTTCTGCGTTTCTTGACGACTACCGCAGCCATGGTTGTGACCAAGCCGATCATGGCCAAGTATGGTGCGAGTGTCATGAATGTGTTTGTGGGCAAGACGACTCCACCGACGGACGGCGGTTGGTTGCTGTAGATTACGGTTACTGTACCATCCCCAGTAATGGTGAAGCGCGCGCGCGCTTTAACGGTTGCGAACCGAAGCAGGATGGCGTCCAGATCGCAGACGTGAGAGCATGGTGCAAGTCATGTTATGTGTTCATTGGGGGTTATTGCCAGATATGGTCATTCTAGCCGCCTAATTATGTGGTATCCAAACTGTGTTTTGACTATGGGGGAGATTTGCTCCTTTTGAAGCGAGAAAGCGGCATTCTCGAATTCCTTCACCATCTTCCCTCTGCTGAAGGTTCCTAGGTCTCCGCCTCGTTTCCCTGAAGGACATCGAGACATCTCTCTCGCAATGTTCGCGAACTTCTCGCCACCGTCGAGTCGTTGCAGAACTGTCTTGGCCTCTTGTTCCGTCCTAACAAGTATGTGAGCGCAGTGAACACTGTTTGGCATAGATCGAGATGGCGCTCTTTTGGCTTATAACGTTTCACGGACCGGCTTCTGATCCCAAGCGCTTGAGTTGTCGGAGTAAGCTTTGCCTGCCGATCTCTTGCGCTGCCACGCACCTCATGTTAGTGATGTCGTTGCTATGCCAGTAGGGCGCGACAGTAGGGGCACACCCGGGCATCACCGGGCAGAAACGAGAGATCCTCACCACATCTTGGACACAGTCCAGGAAAGCTGTGCATCGCTCCTACTTCTTCTGATGATCGGCTTTTAAGCCCCCATACCAGCAAGGAGAGACCATAGACCGCTCCGAAGAGACCAGATGTGGCTATGAATCCTACAGGGACGTTGGTCATCACTTCTATGAATAGCCCTATGACTGACACCGTAAGTGTCACGAGGCCGATCCCTGATCGGAAAAAGGGATATCGAACAGCAAGCCAGAGAGGAATGATTATTGCGAACGGAAAGATGAAGAAGTAGTACACGAGCAGGAGGTCGCTTACTATTAGAGTTACACCGAGACCCATAGGGAGCACCGGCACAGTACGAGAACGAGTCTATTACGGCATATGAACTTTCTTGTTTGCATACCTGGCAATCTACCTGAGCTTCAGATCCCTGATCGGATTCTTAGAACTGCGCGACTCGGACCGTCCAATTCGGCACTCGCACATCACCACCCGCTAGAGAGGCGGCTCGCAGGGGCTCTGTCGCAACCGCATCCCAAGGAAGGACTGCATAGTTGCGCGCACCAGTAATTCAGATGGCCATTACAACTTTCGGGGTGATATCACCCCCACCCCCCTGCTGCAATCACAAATCTCATGAATTGGGAATTGAAGGGACATCTAGTTTCCCAACGATGCATGATGCGAGTGACCGGGTTCAGTTAGGATCCGAGAGAATTGGAGCGAGGCTCTTGGCGATATCGGCGACTACCCCTTTAAGGACGCTGTCTTACCGAGCCTTCTCCCCAGCTCCCTGCATTTATCGAGTACTTCTTGATTTGGCTTTCCGCACGATTCTACCGGATCTCCGACTTGCCGCCCCACTCTTCTAAAGAGCTCCATCATTACAGACTTTACCCTTCCGCCGCCTCCATGAGAGTAGAAGAGAGCATAGGGCTTGCCTGTGTATCCTCGTAGCTTCTTCACCGTGGATTGTACGTAGTGATCGTCCATGAAGGTTTTCAGTCCTCCTGCAATGTAACTGAAGTAATCAGGTGAACCGAAAGCGACACAATCACATTTCGGGAAAGAAGTGATATCGAAGCGGCCATCGTTCGTGTTGAACCTGGTGACCTCGCATCCCGATTCCTTCAGTCCTTGAGCAATGGCCTCCGCCATCCGCTCCGTGTTTCCGTACTCCTGCGAGTGATAGAGCACAAGAGCCTTGACCATACTGACCGCCTTTGGGCTCCTTGCCACAAAAACCGTCGCGTAGGCCTACTAAACCTTTTGCGGCATCGCAATCCATCTTCAAAGGGCGGCTCATGCCCTCGCTCTGAAGCTCAGTCGTGTCGCCGAGCCAAAGTAAGCCTATGGCAATTGATCTGCTATGATAACCTATGAACCCTCTTTGTCTGCATGCTCTGTGTCTTCGCTGTAGCGCGCGGGGTTGTCCCGATATTCGCATTCGCCTGTCAGTTCTTGCAGGCAGGGTTCCCACGTGGCCTGGGTCATCCTTTGAGTAGGCGAGCCTGTTTAGCTTCTTTCTCTGTAAAAGGGGCAGAAACCAAGCTGTTCCAACCCGGCTCTTCGCTCTTGGAACATGAACATAGCCCTGTCAAGCCGCTGAATATCGGGACAAGGCTACGCGCTACAGCTCCATGAATTATCGCTGTCGTTCGAAGGAGCCTATGACGGCTTTGCCTCTGTCGGTCAGGCGATAGTAGTATCGTTCAGGTTTTCCAAGCACCTTCTCCACTTTCGTCCTCTTGACCAACCCCACCTTCTCAAGTTCGGATAGATGTTGGTACACGCTTGAGACGTCCATGCGCACTCCGGATCTTTGCCCCAGAGTTCTCCAAATCTCATATCCATAGGTCTCCCTACTCGAAATTGCCTTGAGGATCTCAAGCTTGGTTCTGCCCAGTCTCGTAGTGAATCTTCTGGACTCAATCTGGCTAACGATTCTGTCGATGACCCTGACTTTTCGGATGAACCTGCGAGCAGTGGATGGATCCTTCAATCCTGCGCCTGTTATCACACATACGATCTCCTCGCTTCTGTCCACGTGGCCCTGGTCGATCAGTTTCTTCAATCCTGCAATGGTCGAGGCGGCGGCAGGCTCAGCGAAGATACCTTCTGTCCTGGCTAGAAGCGCCATAGCATCAAGGACCTCAGCATCGTCAACTTTGACTCCTTCGCCCTTCGACTCTCTTATGGAGCGAATCGCCAGATATTCATGGGTAGGTTTCTTCATTGCCAGGTCAGTGGCCACCGTCTTAGCCTTGTCTGTTCGTACTTGCGCTGCCTTTCCGCCGTGAAGCTGATCTACTATCGCTCCGTAGCCTTCAACCTGCACGCCTGTCATAGCCACATCCTGTCCTTTGATGAGACCCACCTTTCCTAACTCCTTGATACCCTTCCAGATCATGAACAGGTGTTCTCCATGACCCATCGGAACAATGATTCTATCTGGAGTGTGCCACTCAAGCTGTTCACAGATTTCATATGCAGCGGTCTTTTCCCCTTCGGCAAAATAGGGATTGCTCGAGGATAGCGCGTAAAGTCTATCATTCAGAATAATGGGTTCATGATCTTCAGCTGGTTGATCATCTATGACCAAGTTTCCTCCATATGCGATGATTTGATAGAGCTTTCCCAGGTTCAGTTTCTCGATTTTCTCCCTTGACAAATGAATCGCGCAGCTGAATCCGGCTTTGGAGGTGTATGCGCTTGCGGATGCGGCGAAGTTCCCGGACGTGTCGAGGCATCTAAGAGATCTGAATCCAAGCTCGTTGGCCTTCGAAACGTCAACGGTCATACCGCGATCCAAGAAGGATCCAGTGGGGTTTGTGGTTTCATCCTTGACGAGTAGCTTTCGCAAACCAAGCGTTCGAGCAAGCCTTTCACATTTCAGTAGCGCCGTTCCGCCTTCCCCAAGGGAAATAACTTTATCCTCTTCAATGCTGGGCAGAAGCTCCAGATATCTCCAGACACCCCAGCCCTTTTCTCTAAACACATCTTTCGTTATCCTCTCCGAAATCTTCTCTAGGTTGTAGTCTATGATCAGTGGGCCGCGACATTCCGGACACAACATGTAGTACTGCTTCGGAGAGTATATCTTCCTGCAACGGATACATCTCAGTGTAGTTGCGTGGTCCAAGCTGATTCTAGTGGGAGCGGATCTCATATATGGGCATTGCCTAATATATCCGCGCGCGCATGTCAGTCGGCATGCATTGTAAACATGAAGGGTTTTCTATGAATATGGGTACGCGTGAAGTTGCTTATAGCGCGGTGATGGCGGCGCTGATCTACGTTGGTACGTCGATCGCGATACCGATGCCGAGACCTTTAGGCATATGGCACTTCGGTGACATCATAACATTTATCGTGTGCATTCTTTTTGGGCCAGTTGTCGGAGGATTATCCTCAGCTATTGGTGCAACACTCTTCGATCTATGGAATCCTCTCTACGCCAGCCAGTACATCTACTATGCTCCCGCAACCCTAGTGATCAGGGGTTGCATGGGTGTGCTCCTCGGGTCTACGAGAGCTATGGTGAAGAAGAATCTGAGGCTGTGGGAAGCTGTGGTGATGGCTGTTGGCGTGACGGAGAAGAACCTTGGCTATTTTGCCTATGATCTTAGTCTCTTCGGTCTAGGCGCAGCGCTCTTCGATCTCAGCTTTTTCCCGATGGATGCGATCTTCATCATCGTTACTCTTCCCATACTGGCTGCTCTCAGAAACCGTCTAGGCAGAATGTACATCATTCCGCCAAAGAGCCCGGAAGCCTAGAAGAATGATTGATTCTCACACACATCTCGGCAACTTCCCACTCTTCAACGTAAGCATGAATTCTGATCAGATGATCAAGCTGATGGATGAAAATGGAATAGCGTTATCCGTTGTCTTCTCTCTCCCGAACAGTCTGACATTAGAAGCTGTGAAAAAGCATCCCGGCAGATTCGCAGGCCTTGTGTGGGTAGATCCAAAGAGAGGAGTCGAGGCTGCTGAGGATGCGGAGAAGGCCATTCGCGAGTCGGGGTTCAGAGGTGTGAAGATGCACCCTCTCATCGACTCATTCCTCCCTGACGACGAGTTGATCAACCCAGTCATGGAAGCGGCTCGAAAACTTCAGGTGCCCGTTCTTTTTCATTGCGGCCACCCACCCTGGTCCCTTCCATGGCACTTTGGAAACCTTGCAGATCGTTTTCCCGATGTGAAGATAATCCTGGGTCACATGGGGCATGGACACATCGTATACATCAACGGTTCGATTGAGATGGCCTTGAAACATGAGAACCTCTACCTTGAAACTTCGGGTATGCCGATGCATAGCAAGGTGAAGGAGGCAGTTGAGAAGGTTGGGGCAGAGAGGGTTCTATACGGTTCGGATATGCCTTTTGGACATCCGGGCTTTGAACTGCCGAAGATCAGAGTTGCAGGACTCAGTGGACGGGAACTCAGTCAGGTCTTGGATTCGAACGCAAGAACACTATTCAAGCTAACGCAGTGATAAGCACGCGTTGTTCACTGCACTATTTCCCTTCAGATCTTTAGCGCGATGGCATGTGAAGGGAGTGCTGTGAGCGCGCGCTAATCCAGCGTGGGAACTCGAGAAGATCAAGGTAGTGGACCTGAGTGAAAAAGATCTCCGACGAGTGCTCGGAGAAAACGCCAACAAGCTCTACGGACTCAATTGACGTCTAATGCAGCCAGCACGCAGAAGCTGTTCGTGGCGAACGCAGAGGTGTGGCTATATGGCTTCCATCGTTGAAGGAGGTTTCTTCGTTATGTTGTATGTTACACTCACTATGCTCGGTACTTCTTCGGTTATTCTCCTCGCGAGCCTGTCAAGGATGTCGTAAGGAAGCCTTGTAGGCGATGCTGTCTTGGCGTCTGTGCTATCCCAGCATCTCACTTCAATCTGTCTCCCATAGTCTCTTCTCCCCTCTCTCGCTCCCGTGACCATATCATCATGTAGGATCGCAAAGAACTGGAAGGCTCCTACACCACATAGCTCATGCTCAACGATCTCAGTTGCCTTTCTGACAACTTCCACTCTCTCACGTGTGACTTCTCCGATTATTCTCGCTGCCAGAGCAGGACCTGGGAACGGCGGCCTATTGTATATCTCCTCTGGCAAGCCCAAAGCCTTCGCGATTTCTCTTACTGCCGGTTTCCTGAGCTCGACGAGAGGCTCTATGACCCTGTAGCCGTACCTCTTCTTTGTGTCGATTCCAAGTTGTTCAAGAACATTGTGCTGTCGCTTTATGCCAGCAACCGTTTCTTCTATGTCTGTGTAATTCGTGCCCTGCAGTAGGAATTGTATGCTGCTCTCTCCTACTATTCTACCAAAAACGTCTCTGTAGAAGGCCTGAGTAATGGCCTCCCTCTTTTCCTCAGGATCCGTTACGCCTCTCAAAACGGTGAAGAAGTGTTCTCTAGCCTGCACTAACTCCACCTTGACTCCGAGGCTTCTGAACAATCCAACTGCGCGCTCAGGCTCCCCCTTCCTCATCAAACCATTGTCGATGAAGTAGGTCTTCAATCTGTCACCGATGGCTCTGTGGCCAAGAATCGTGACTGCGGAAGAATCTACACCCCCAGACAAGGCATTAAGAGCTGAGCCTTCCCCGACAATCGAGGAGACTTCACTCACTTTCTGCTTTATGAATTCTTCAGGGTTCAGTTCTTCCAGCTTCACCTCTCTAATATTCATGTCGTCTGACCGCCGAAAAGAGACATGTTGGATTCTCATAAACTGTTCTTCAGGAGCGCGGGCTGGTATCTGGCGTGACTCACCAGGTGCCAAAGGTGTCCGTTAGTTCGGAAGACGTTAGGACCGCGCCGTCAGAAGTGCACAACCATATCAGAAGTGATTCACAGACAATTGCTCGGCTTCTGTGAGTACGGCTGAAGATCCATAGAAGACAGAGGTTCAGACAGTTCCCCATGTGTGTTCGCAGTTGCAGTAGCTCTTGCCAAAATCATCTTTACCTACTCTCCGAGCGCCGGTTCTGAATTCGAAATCTATGACTCTTGCAGGGTACTCGTTGTAGAATATTCCGTGCCAAATCGGCCCTATTAGGGGTTGCCATATATGCCAGCAGCACCTTGCGTAGGTCGCCATTTCTATGTTGAGCTCTGCTTCATCGGAGAATGCGCTCACTTTGAATATCGGCAGATCATTCTCGTAGCGTTTGGTGATGATGATTTCCTTCATGGAATGTTCCCTCCCCTCCTCAGCGTCGTAGAAGTTGAGCGTCTTCGAGACAATCTTTTCTCCCCAGTCCATAAGGCTCTTGTGCGATATCGAACGTCTGAGCATTGGTGGCCCGATGTGCGGCAGAAAATAGTGCAGATAAGCACCATTGTCCCACTGCACTGTAGCCCAGTACCAGCTGGGAGTTATGGAAGATATTCGCACCTTCTGGAAATACGATCTGCCCCTTACCAGAGTCTCGGTTTCTCCCACTCGGATCTTTCCTGATGACAAAAGCCCCCGGTATTTCAACATAGAATATCCCATATTGCCGATGAAGGTTTTCTCTGTGGGCACCAGTTCGGCCATGACGTCGTTCCATCGCGGCATCGACAGCTCGATCTCCACGTTCCGACTGTTCACTTTCAACCAGAAATCTGCAAGAGTTCCACCGAAGGAATAGTCAGCCTGATCGTTTTCCATCTTGATCCGTCCAGAGCGATCTTCCCATTCTGTTTCAGTCTTTCCTTTGTCGAGGATGAACGGGTCATGCATCTTGTTTCCGTCGTAGTACCAAGATGCGACCATTGATTCGAAAGTCGCATGATTCTCGTTGGCCCTCATTGGAATCCTGGGCTCCCAGTAGAAGTCGTCCACTCGAACCTTTCTGCAGTTCCTGGTGCCCCAGAGGATCATGAGTTGCTTGGGGAATTCTGGGTTGTCTGGGTTCTCAAAGAAGTGAACCCACCACCACCAGTGCCAAGTGCGGTTTCTAAACATGTTTTCTGGATAGATCTTCCATATGTCGCTGAAGACTTTGTGCATGTAGGACTCATAAAATGTCCGTCCAATAAAAGCTGTTGGGCGACCTGCGAGACTGACACCAATCTTCGAGAGTATCTCTCCACCGCCCAAAGTGATCCGTCGAGAAGAATTCTTCAGCATGAATATTGATGGTGTCCACACGCACAATTGCTAAACGGGTCCATGCCCCCTCTTTGGCTCTGGTGGGGCCTTGAAGATTTTGCTTTTGATATGCAAGTATACTCCCTGGATGTTCGAAACTTGACCTCATCTTTGTCTCCAAGTCTTAAGTAGGGTAGAGGGTCGTTCGAATCAAGAAGAGATGGGTGTATGACCTCAAACATGAGAAAGAGAAGCATAGGACGCTTTCGCGCTTTTTGGGTTCTAGTGTATATCGTAGCCCTGCTTGTGATGCCCCCGAGCGTAAGCGCGGCAGGTCTTCTGGCCGGGTGGGTCGTCGGATACGACATGTATGGCAAACTCGTTCCCCTGCCTCGGAGCAAAGTCACGGTATACGCTAATGGCGCCCAGATTCAATCCGTATCACCCGGATTCGATGGCTCCTACTCCATAGCTTTGCCAGCCGGGCTGTACGTTGTTACGGCCGAGCACCCCGGCTTCAATGGACAAACCAGGCTTGTTGCAATCTCTGATTGGCATTGGACTCCAGTGGATTTCCACCTAGAGCATGCTCCCGCCATTACGGGCAATGCTTTTGATTTTGGTCTGTCAAGCGGCAGCCCGATCACGGTTTTTGCAGGAGAACTAGGGTGGACTAGAATTCAAGTGACTCTTCGCTCTGGACTACCTCAGATGGTAAATCTTTCTGTATCTGGGCTCCCCTCCGGTGCACTCGCTTCGCTCAACCCGCCTGTTGGGAGTCCATCATTCGCCAGTGTCTGCATTGTCACAACCTCGCTCGCTATCCAGATGGGTTCATACAATGTGACTGTCACTGGTGTTGGCGGCGGATTGACACGCAGCACTTCATTCATGTTAACTGTCAATCTGCGTCTCGGCTCACCCGATAAACCTTAACCTCTCACCGTGCCTGTCAGACTCGAGCACTTCCGTAAAGCAATAATCACCTTAGCACCGATAATTCGCAACCTAGTGCCGAGTCCAGAGCCTCTTTGAGGAGCCTCGCCATGGTAGAGAGTCATTGCCCTCAGGAAATCGTGACAGATAGGCTTCATCTTAGACGATTCCGCAAGGAGGATCTGGATACCTACGCAGGAATAATGGGTGATCACGAGATCGGCAAATGGTTCCCCAAGGGAGAAGGCTACACTCGAGAAGAAGCCGAGAGATCCCTGAACAGTATCCTAAAACACTGGGACAAACATGGTTTTGGAATATGGGCAATAACTGATAAGGAAGAAGAACTTCTTCTTGGTCGTTGTGGACTCAACTTTATCACTGAAACTTCAGAAGTTGAAGTAGATTTCGTTCTCGCCAGACACTGCTGGAACAGAGGGTACGCTACCGAAGCAGCAAAAGCAGCCCTCGTGTATGGCTTCGGAGCTCTGCAGCTAGACAGAATCATTGCTCTCGCGAAACCAGAAAACATCACATCACGCAGGGTTATCGAAAAGATCGGAATGCGATACGTGAAAAACGCTGAATACTGGGGCATAAACTGCGCCTACTACGAGATTTCGAATGCAGAGTACACTCGTTCGCATACACATAACGGATGCTCGCGCACCATTGATAGCACACACACAATTACTGACCGAACGAAACGACGAGACGACGAAACGAACGACGACGAATATGTTGGGGGAAGAATCCCCCAAACCCCCTCTTTCCCAAACCACTGAAAGCTCTAAGCATATGGATGCCCCACACATAATCGGGAAACTACCCAGCGCATTCAGTGTGGGCGATCCTACGAGTGGCGATCCGGACATTGCACCTCTTGACTCAGGCGAGCACCCAAGTCGTAGGAAACGTGCTTGAAGCAAGATTACGGGAACTCTGGTAATAGCGCGCGCAGAATACCTATACCAGACCTCACATGCAGCGCATTCTGCCTCGCATAACGGTTGATGACAGTGGTGGTGGAAAATGGATATGAGGAAACAAGCGCCGCAAGAAGCGTTTCCAGAACAAAAGCTCGACTACTTGGGATTGCAAGCTGCTGTTGGGGTAACAAAGCACGATGGTGGTTCTAAGGCAACAAACGAGCTGATTGAGCTATGCCAGATAGGGGAGGGAAAACACGTCTTGGACGTAGGTTGTGGTACTGGGAGAACCGCCTGCCTTCTTCCGAAAAAGCATCATTGCACAGTAGTTGCCATAGACATTTCTGAGAAGATGCTGGACTGGTCAAAGGAAAGAGCAAGAGAAGAAGGTGTAGAGAACAAAGTTGTGTTCAGAATAGCAGATGCCACAAACCTACCGTTTGAAGACAATACTTTCGATGCAGTCATCTGCGAATCAGTAATGGCATTTGTGAAAGACAAGCAGAAAGCGATAGACGAGTATGTGCGAGTGACGAAGACCGGCGGATACATCGGGTTTAATGAGAGCACTTGGATAACACCACCTCCTGCAGAATTGGCTGAATCTCTAGCCAGCACGATCGAAGAAGTCGAGATTCTAACCCCTGACGGTTGGAGACAGCTGATGGAAAACGCTGGATTACGAGATATTGTCGTCCGACCCTACAAACTTGGCTTTCTAGGCCTCGTCGCTGACAGGATAAGACTGATTGGGCTCAAAAGGATTCTGAGAGCATGGTATCTTGTCATCACACATCCGATATACAGAAGTGCAATCAAGAAAATGCAAACGCCAAAGAACACATTCGACTACTATGGATACGGAATATACGTCGGGAAAAAACGAAGTGAGAACAAGCACTTCTCCTACCTAGGGCAGATTCGAGAAGAGGGGGTTAGCGCGCGCACGAGCTATCCCGACGACGATTCCTCAGCCAGCTTGTGGATTCCATAGCGAGTCTCCTTTCTTGCGCACATCTAATCTGTGATTCGGACAGAAGAGTTTTCCGAATTCGAATTGGGAAACGAACAGAAATCCTTGGGTTCCGCTAGACTAGAACGATTTGTTCCAGCTCAGAACGGACAGACGCTGAGCCTACGTAGGAGGTAGTGTGGCCTGTTCTGTCCGTGGTATTCCTGTAGAGTTCAGGGGTGCATTGCAGTGTGGACAGAATCTCTGTCGGAGCCCGTTGTTCTTGATGTATTCATGGACGCTTCGAGTGACTTCGATAAAGCTTAGCATCGACCCTCTAGATCTCCCTGTCAACTTAGAAAGCACATCGTCAACGACGATGCTCTGCTCAGTGAGCGCGTTTCTCTTACTCATCTAAACTCTCCACGTACATTGAAATGGCTGTGGCTTATATTTGAGAAATCAACATACAATCACCGTCAACAATGGACCGCCAACAGCGCCTGCTTAGACAGTTTTAACGCCTTACTTGACCATGATCGACTTAATCGCAACCACCACTGCCGTGGCCGTTAAGAAACGCAGAAACTGGATTAGTAGCTGATGCTTTCTACCCGTACAAGATTATGTTAACTGGCGGGCGTTAAACGTCAAAAAAAACTGAATTTGAACCGTCGTTCGTCGACGTTACAGTATTGTGTGTGTAGGTAGTGGTGCGGCCACCGGGCTGTGAATCTACCTAAGCGAATTTCGTGGATTCAGGAAAACTCAAGCAGCGACAACGAAGCTCTGATACACACATATTGATGCCAAGATACTTCGTTTTGGAATTATGATTCCTTCGCCTGGAAGTTCTATCGATTTCCAATTTCTCTGCTCGTCACTGAGAGATTTGATGAATTCATCGTATGAGATGGAGGAGCGCACACCTGGTTTCAGAATGATGCCCTTTATGTTGTCATTGTGCAGGCTCTTCAGGTAGCGGAGTATGTCTGTTGTATTGTCAGGTGAAAGGGTGCCTGTGTATGAACCTATCATTGGGTTTGCCCATTTTCCATCATGTCGGATGTAGCGTATGGCGCAGAATGGTTCTTTTCCAGTGCTGGACAGCACGGTGCCTCGTTCCAAAATTCTTCCATTGTTCAGTATGAAATCGTGTTTCGGTACGTAGACCGTAGTATGCGCGGAGTTCATGTCGGAGGTGAGTCCTTCGGTAGTATAGTTGTCTATGCCCAAGATATCCAAGACGGAGCCTAGGCTTGCGGATTGCCAGACGCAGTGGCCTGCTTGGGTGCGGTAGCATTCGTCAATAGTCAGTCCGTTGAGCATGCAGATCCATGTGTGCCCGTGAGCATAGCGCATGGAAGGTGTGGCAGTGTATTTGAGATACTCATTTGTCATGGCTTGGATTTCGCTTTCGCCAGTGTACTGGCTCGAAACCGTGGCCAAATACGCGGTTATAGGGCTGAGATAGTTTGCTCTTCTGTATATTTCCTGGAAGAGGCCCCAAGCAGTTCCTGGGATACTAAGTGTGTTCCAAGCTGCGGAGAAGGATGGAAACTTGACTCCGGGGCCTGCTCCTGTTCCTTCTGTATGTGCCGCTGAGATAGTGGCCAACAAGATCTGACGACTATCACTTAGCGTCGTGACCATGCCGAGGCTTGAGATCATTTTTGATTCGAATTCTGTCAGGTTTGGAAGCTGAATGCTTGTTGAGTACTTCGCGACGAGCGCGTTCAGCACTGTATCCTTGGCCCTGTCGTCTCTTTCCAGCAATGGATACCAAGCGCTCTCTTGACTGAAGATCAGAATGGGGTTGCCTGAAGGTTTTTCACACTCCTTAAGACCATTCATCTGGATGAGTTTGCCGAAGGTGTAAACATAGGCGCTTTCGTTGTCACAATACACGATGTAGGACCCACTTACGCCTCCTTTTCTCGTGAGGCTAAGGTAGTATTGCATTGCCAGTTCCAGTTCTGTAAGCGACTTTTGCGTCAGCTTAAGTGTGCTTGGTAATGGGAGGACGCGTCTGTCCAAGTATGGGAGAAAGGAGTAATCGGATGGATAGAGTTTGATGTTTGTCGTCACTGAGTACTCGTTGAATTTCACCTG
>Ga0209725_1001486_pt1 | contig 13070 bp, 12 predicted proteins | sample I18A1metaG_FD_184145 | JGI IMG/M metagenome (GOLD analysis project Ga0209725, IMG submission 184145) | Lake sediment bacterial and archeal communities from Gulf of Boni, Indonesia to study Microbial Dark Matter (Phase II) - ​I18A1 metaG... | ecosystem: Environmental > Aquatic > Freshwater > Lake... | reverse complement strand
AAAGGGATCCGATTCTATTCAGTGCGCCGCTGATCGGGTCGCATGAGAACGCAAGCAACTCTTTCCCAGCCCTAATGATCGCCGCATCCTCACCGTGAGAAGGACCAAGCACAACATCTGACCTTCGAGCACCTAGATGCCTGAAAATGATCTCGATGAGCGGCCGTGGTGGGATCTTTCCCAAGGGAAGTTTCATTGTTCCATCTCGTAGGAGCTTCGCAGCTATGCTGAAGAAACGTTTGACTCTGTACTTGAAGGTGACGCAAAACTTCCTCATCACTTGGATCGTGCAAATGCTCGTAGGCTTCGAACATCATTCTTCTGGATGTCATGCGTAGTGTCGCCGATGACCTGAACCCACGCGATACTAGGGAACATTTCTGTGACGTCATGACCTTTCGCCATGAATGCGTCCATAGCCAGGTGGGATACCGAAAAGCCAGTGCGGCGACCTTCACTCAACATGGCTTGCCAAGCGCTGGCCTCTTATGGCCGACGAACTGATAGTTTCTCAAGTGAAGACACGAAAGATTAGTTATCCAACATCGACCTGAGTGGGGTTATAGAGTTTCAATCCCAGTGTTTTTGGTAGGAGGAACTCACTATGAATCTGAAAAAGCTGATGGATCTATGGCAGAGAAGAGGGGAAACGTTCGGAGAGAGAAGTAGTCTCGTCAGGCGTGGCGAGACCCTACAAGGCGTCATGAGCGAATCTGTTCGCTTTCTTGGTGATCTTGAAGGCCCGGTCCTCGATGTTGGGTGTGGGGACGGAGTACCTACCGGCACTCTCGTTCGTCACTATCGTGTCATAGGAGTGGACTTCGCCTTGGCGATGCTTCAACGAGCAAGATCTAGTCTGCCTTCAGCAGACTTCTTGAGAGCCAGCATCGATCGCCTTCCGTTGCAGAGCGGCGTCATTCCAGCCGTTACCTGCTACTTCGTGCTCTCTGACTACACTGACAGACACTCACTTCTCAGCGAACTGCAGCGCGTCCTCCGACCCGGAGGCAGGCTTGTTCTTGCAGACTATTCCTCGAATGACGACTTCAACAATCTTCTTGATGATCTCCAGACTAGAGTTCTAGGAAAAAGCCGCGGCATGTTCCGTTTGCATCTCGATGCTTTGAGTCGCGAAGTTAAGGAAACAGGGTTCAAGGTGAAAGCTTCCAAAGAATTCTACTATCCACTCAGGATCTCACTTGACACATTCGTTGATCAACTGTATCTGTCGTCCGCAGGCGCTCTGTACAAAGAGAAACAACTGTCGGAAGATCAGTGGAGAAAACTCCTTGAAAAATGGATAGAAGATTCAGAAGTTCAGGTAACGAGAAGATTCGCATTGGTCTTGGCTGAGAAGACGGGTTAGAGACTCGGCCTGACGAGCTGATCTTTCTGATATCTCTCAAAGGACTTCTTCCATCCATCTTAATTACCTACGGAGGAAATGGATGTTGATGATTCGGAAGGATTTTCATTGAGCCGTGAAGAGACTTCGGCCAAACATCCGACTATTAGCAGAGGTATGCAATACCATATCCGCTGTCAGCCCGGCGACATCGGCAGGTATGTGTTCCTGCCCGGCGATCCTGACCGCGTGCCTAAGGTTGGCCAGCTGTGGGACTCAGCCAAAGAGGTCTCGACGCATCGCGAGTACCGTGTTTGGTCGGGAAGTATTGATGGAGTGAAGGTTTCAGCTTGCTCAACTGGTATAGGTGGCCCTGCGACAGCTATAGCTTTGGAGGAGCTTGCCGCGATTGGAGCGGACACTTTCATCAGGGTGGGATCATGTGGTGCGCTTCGTCGAGAAGTCAAGCCTGGAGATTTGGCCATCGCAGCCGGTGCCGTTCGGCTAGACGGAACCAGTAGGCAATATGTGGGGCTTGAGTATCCAGCCGTGCCGAGCTATGATGCGACTCTGGCACTTATCGAGGCTGCTGAAAAGCTTGGCTTCCGATACCATTTGGGTTACACTGCGTCTGCAGATAGCTTCTACGTTGGCCAAGGTAGACCTGGTTTTCACCATTACTTGCCTGCGCAGAGTGAGAAGATAGTCAGCTCTCTTGCCTCCGTGCGGGTTCTGTCCTTCGAGATGGAGGCGGCAACAATCTTCACGCTCTCCGGAATCTACGGTCTCAGGGCCGGTTGCGTCTGCGCCGTCTACGCGAACAGGATCACAGACGAATTCCGCATCGCAGGCGAGGATGAAGCCTGCAGAACAGCTGTGGAGGCAGTTCGAATCCTGAGCAGATGGGATAGGGATCGAGACGGAAAAGAAAAACGGTACTGGTATCCTAGCCTCAGCTTCTAAGGGAGGACTGTTGCCCAAACTCTTCGGGACATCAGGTATACGCGGTGACATAAACCGAGTATCACCTGAGTTGGCAATGAAGCTGGGACTTGCCGTTGCTACGTCGCTCAAGAATCATGGAAGCGTTGCAGTAGCCCATGACGCCAGGACCTCCTCTCCCTATTTGAGATGTGCGGTCTCTTCTGGCTTGATGGCAGGTGGCTGTAGGGCTGTTCAATTTGGGATGGTTCCGACTCCTGTGTTTGCCTTTGGAACAAGAGAGAACAAGCTGAACGCAGGCATAATGATAACAGGGTCGCATAACCCTCCAACCGACAACGGGCTGAAATGCTACGATCATGACGGGCGAGAATACACGGGCGACGAGGAAACAGCCCTTGAGAAGCTCATTCTCATGAACTCCTATCGAATGGTCCCTTGGGACAAAGTAGGATCCACCACAGCTCACCAAGATGTCACAGACCGCTATGTGAGAGCAGTTCTGTCCAACATCAAACCAGTGGAGCGACCGATCCATGTCGTTGTCGACTGTGGGAACGGGGCAGGATCAAATGTTACGCCTAAGCTGCTCTCCAGACTTGGATGTAAGGTAACCACGATCAATGCCAACATCAATGGAACGTTTCCTAGCAGGCCCCCAGAGCCGACACCTGAGACATTGAGCGATACGTCTAGGCTAGTTTTGGAGTTGAGAGCAGATCTCGGCGTGGCACATGACTCTGACGCTGATCGATTATCCGTGCTAGACGAAAATGGTCGGTACGTGACAAATGATAGGCTCCTCGCCTTCTTTGCGAAGATCCTGCTTCAAAGATACGGGCCAGGTAAGATCGTGATATCTGTTGACACCTCTCCGCGTATAGATGAAGTGGCCAAGAGACACAGTGGGCGCGTCGAGAGGACGAGGCTGGGCAAGACGCATGAGGCTCTTGTCTCAGGCGGAGATATCCCGCTGCTCTGCTGTGAACCCTGGAAAATAGTCGACGTTCACTGGGGATATTGGGGAGATGGCATCTACGCCGCTTGTAGACTTGTAAGCCAGCTCTCTGAGGAGAGATGTACGCTCTCGAGTCTACTCGAAGACATATCTGACTATCCCCAGAGAAGGCTAGCGCTTCCATGCCCGGACCATGTCAAACAGAAGGCCATGGAATACATCAAGACCAGGCTCACTACAGAGAAACAAGTCAGGGATGTTTGGACCTATGACGGAATACGGGTCAACTATGAGGACGGCAGCTATGTTCTTCTCAGACCATCAGGAACAGAGCCGAAGATCCGCGTCTACTGTGAAGCTAGATCGGAAACTAACTTGAAGAAACTAGTTGACAAGTGTACGGCCTTGACAGAGAAGGCGATCAAGACTGGATAGGAATCGAGGAACTATCTCTCTCCGGCTTTCCTGACGCCGATAGGGCAGACTTTGACGCAAATGCCGCATACGCTTGCCCCGTATCGCGGATCGTCTCTGAACTTGGTTAGACGCTGATGGCAGAGATTCGGGTCGAAGACCTCTTCCCGAACCCATCTTTCCCTAATGATCCCGGCCGACTTGATTGCATGGGTGGGACAAGCTCTGATGCAGACGTCACATTCCCCACATCTGTTCTCAAGCGGGATTCCCGGTGTTGATGGAATTGTTGTCAGGATTGAGGCCAGACGAAGTCTGGGTCCGAGTTTCGGGTTGACCAATAGCTGGCTCTTTCCAATCCATCCGAGTCCTGCGAGGGCGGCAACCGCCTTATGAGATATGGCTCCTTGGTGCAGTTCGCGGTTTGTCACATGAGATGCTGCTATCGGTAGGGCGGCATACCCTTGTGCCTGTATGCGATTGACGATTCTCAAGGCGATGTCATCTAGAAGCGCGTTGACTGCCTTGTAATGGTGAGCGTATTCAGGCGTTGGATCAGCCACGGTAATGCGACTAATTATCGAATTGGAAAGCCTAACTCCGAGCGAGATCCCGAATGGAAAAGTAAGCAACGAATTGTCCACACCGCTGTACGGCTTGAAGTGCGTCAGATCGGCCACGCCGAACAGGTCTGCTCCTAGATCTTTCGCAAGCCTTTCAACCTGTGTTGGCGTTGCTCGGCGCGGTCTAACGAGCTTCTCTTCTCTCAAATTCTTCGCCTATACAGTCTCAGCGGAGACTAAATAAGAGTCGGCTGGCCGAGTGTAGCCAAGAGTCAAAGGGTCGATCGCTATCAGAAAGTGGCTCTGGATCTGAGGAGACTACCCACAAACGTGCAGCATCTCACAGCCACACAACGAGACAAGTTCGTTCGGGTTTCTACTGCTTCAGCACTTACGCTTGGACTCACAGATGGCATTTTGGACGTAAGGCCAACCACTGCATATCTGCTCACCCATCATCCGGGAAGGTGCCTAGCCAACTGCCTCTTCTGCTCTCTGGCCAAGACGAGTCGCAGTAGAGCCGACCTCCTCTCAAGGGTTAGCTGGCCACCGTTTCGCCTAGATGAAGTCCTTGAAAGTCTAGCGAAGAAGAGGAACCGCGTAAGGAGGGTATGCATCCAAGCAATGAATTACCCTGGTTGGACTGACGACATTCTGGCGATCGTTTGTGAAGTCCTTTCGAGGATAAGCATCGACATGTCCGTTTCCTGCCAGCCAGTAGACCTCGACACCTTACACAAGCTTCACCATGCAGGGGTTGATCGAATCAGTATTCCGGTGGATGCTGCCACTCCAAGACTGTTCAGCATGGTCAAGGGTCCTGTTGCTGGGGGGCCATACACATGGCAGAGCCATATGGGCGCACTTCGCCAAGCAGTCTCAGTATTCGGACTTGGCCAGGTGACGACGCATGTGATCGTAGGACTCGGCGAAACAGATCGCGACATGCTAGGGTTCATTCAGGAAATGGTCGATCAGGGTATATGTCCGGCTCTGTTTGCCTTCACTCCTATTGCGGGAACCAGATTGGAGAAGAATCCTCCGCCATCGCTCCTGCGATATAGGGTTGTTCAGACGGCGCGTTTTCTGTTGGTCAACAGACTTGTTAGGGTCGGGGAGATGAGGTTCGATGAGTCAGGGGCACTCGCAGATTTTGGGATCCCAAGAGAAGAGCTGTTTCAGGTGATTAGATCAGGTTCCCCTTTCCAAACATCGGGTTGCCCAGACTGTAACAGGCCCTTCTATAACGAGAGACCTAGTGGCCCGATATACAACTTCCCGAGGCCTCTAACGCTTTCGGAGATCGAGGAAGCTGAGCGAACCCTAGAACGTGCCTACCATGGCTGATCAATGGAGACTCATCAGAACAGGGTTCAATGATGCCTTCACAAACATGGCGGTAGACGAAGCCATCCTTAACTCCGTAGTTGAAGGAGCTGCTCCGAACACCGTCAGGTTCTATCGATGGAAGCCTTCAGCAGTCTCCATTGGATTTTCGCAGCAAGTCGAGAAAGAGGTCGAAGTCGAGGCCTGCAAGACTTTGCATGTCGATGTCGTCCGGAGACCAACAGCCGGAGGAGCAGTATACCATGACTCCAACGGAGAATTGACGTACAGCATCACCGCACGCATTGACACTGTTCCTTCCGATGTTATCTCCTCGTATCGTTACCTCTGTCAAGGAATCGTCACTATGTGTAGAAATCTTGGCCTCAAAGCACAGTTGAGCTTCGATGATAAAGGACAGCAGTGTCCCAACGTAACAGTCAACGGTAGGAAGATCTCAGGTAGCGCCCAGACACGTCGAAAGAACGCGTTCCTTCAACATGGAACGCTTCTCCTAGACTCGAACCTAAAAACAATGACCAAAGTATTGAAGATGGGGTTGCCGACAGCCCACATGCCTCTTGAGAAACTGGCCTCAAAGGTCACGACCATGAGATGTCTCCTTGGAAAGGCTCTATCTTTTGAGGAACTGGAAAACAATTTGATACTGGCGTTCGAGAAAGCGTTCAATACGAAACTTCCCGAGCAAGCTCTTTCTCCTTCCGAACTGACACAGGCCTCAGAGCTTCGCCTGAGAAAATACGCAACGTATGAATGGAACTTCAAGCGATAAACAGTCCTAGGTATAGAGTCAATCGATCTAGTCTTCTTGGCGGGTTGAGTAAATCCATTTCAAGGCTCTAAAAGCGTTCAGAGTCATCCACTTGCTTTCTTTCCTCTTCGTCTCCAAGCTTACATGCATTCTGCCAGTCGGCGTGCTTTCAAGAATCCAACGGCCACGAGCATTCTGCTTGGCTAATAGAATGGATAGGGCGTCGTTGCACCTTTCGTCACCGCCGTAGCCAAGCTTTCCTATGACGAGAAGACCCCTCAATATGTCATATCCGTAGAAACTGGGAAATGACAACTTGAGCCAATTGCGATTGATGATTCGGAAGTTGTGATGGTCAGCTTTGAATAGCCGGTGCATCAATAGGAATTCCGCTCCTCGCTCGGCTGCTTTCCTTATGGCGCCAGATAACCTCTTAGCTTCCGAGAAGGCTTCGAGCGCACAAATAGTCCCGTAGAAACAGCTGTGCACATCCCTGATGTGCGCCTTCCAGTAGGGACATAACCATCCCCCATCTCTATTCTGGATTGACACTAGCCAGCTTAGAGCCCGTTCGATCTGCACATTATGCGTATAGCCCAACCTCAAAAGAGCGCTGACGACATTTCCTGTAAGACAGGAATACTCATGTTCTCTTGTCTTCTCGGCCATCCAGTTCTTACGATCGCCTAGCGCCTCTCCCTTACGCTTGAGGTCACGATACTCCTCGTTGGCTCTACCGGCCGCATGCGAGGAAAATCCGCCTTCCTTCAGCTGATAACGAAGAATCACGTCACATGCCTTTTTCACCCTTGGATCGTCTTTGCTCATGCCAAGAACCCCAAGAATCATGATCTGCCAGTACGTCGACTTGTATTTGGGAGTGTAAAGGTTCGTTGGAGATTCCCAAGTTCCGAGTTTACTTTGCTTCTGAAAGATCTTCGTGACGATTCTTGAATATGCGATGGCTTCCTTCGATCTAGCAACATCGGGATCGCTCTCAGGATATTCAAGAATGTCTCTGAGAGTGAGATATCTAACTGAAGGGTTGCTCTCCTCTAGGAGCCAGCCGGTTGGATCAGCCTTCAACAGAGACTTCCACTTCTGCAATACTGACGACACCACATTTGGGTCAGAGTGCATAGTCCTCGACGACTAGTGAACCCTATCCTAACCATTACAGAATCCCTCGACACAAAACGATTGCTCTACATGGACTCTATTCATGTTCAACATCGACTAAAGAGACAGCCTGTCGCTCAAAAGACATTAAAGACTGATGTATATTCAGTTCCTCCAATTGATCTAACATGTCCAGTCCGAAAGACGCCTATGACAGAGTCTTCCAGCTCTTGGAGCAACATCACAAATGGTTCTCTGAGAGCATACCACTTATTGCGAGCGAGAACGTCCCCAGTGCCGCAGTCCGAGAAGCTCTCATGAGCGATTTCGGAAACCGCTATGCTGAAGGCTGGCCAGGCGAGCGCGTATATGCAGGCTGTATCTACATTGACCAAGTCGAGCTTCTATGCATAGACCTAGCCAAGAAGCTCTTCCGAGCCGAGTTTACTGACGTGCGTCCGGTTTCAGGGGTCTGCGCCAACCTTGCGGTCTACAGCGCCTTTGCGAGTCCTGGCGATAGGATGATGTCGCTTGCGATACCGAACGGAGGTCACATAAGCACAGGTAAGCTGGAGCTGGGAGGGACTGCTGGAGCCGTTCGAGGTCTGAAGGTGGAGTATTTCCCATTCAACGTCGATGAGATGAACATCGATGTTGACAAGACTCGGACTAAGGTTGAGAGAATGGCTAAGGAGGAGGGTAACCCACCAAAGATCGCTATGTTCGGCGCCTCAGTGTTTCCTTTTCCTCATCCCGTCAAAGAACTTACAGAGACGTTCCACAACGTTGGCGCCACGGTATGCTACGACTCCGCTCATGTCAGTGGCCTCATCGCTGGAGGACAATTCCAAGACCCACTCAGAGAGGGCGCAGATGTCGTTACAGCAAGCACGCACAAGACTTTGCCTGGACCGCAGGGAGGCATAGTCATCTCATGGGAGAGATTCGCGGACAAGATCAAGAGGGCGACGTTTCCCGGCTGCGTAAGCAATCACCACCTTCACAGCGTTGCAGCCAAAGCGGTCGCATTCGCGGAGATGCTGGCTTTCGGAAAGCAATATGCTGAACAAATCGTCAGGAACACGAAGGCTCTCGGTCAAGCGCTCTTTGAGAGAGGGTTCAAGGTTCTAGGTGAGAAGAAAGGGTTCAGCCAGTCGCATGTGCTCATAATGGATATCACAAGCCACGGCGACGGAAGAACGATCGAGAAGAAACTTGAGCAGGCAAACATGGTCCTGAACAGAAACCTGCTACCTTACGATCTGAAATTCGGTCGGCATTTTGAGGCGCCAGGTGGAATCAGATGCGGCACCTTAGAGTGTACTCGGCTCGGAATGAGAGAAAGTGAGATGAGAGAAATCGCTGAGCTTATGTCTCGAGTGGTTGTCAAAGGGGAGCCTCCAGAAAAGGTTAGAGAAGATGTCGTAGAGTTCCGCAGAAGCTTCCAGAAGATCCATTTCGCCTTCGACACCATGCGTGACGCCTACGAATACATCAGGGTTCGGTAGGAGTCTAATAGTCCAGGAAAGGTATAGTATTCTGAGGGCCAGGCTCCCTGCCTGAGATAAAGGCTCTCAGAGGCTACGTTTGAGCAGACAAGACTTTTAGGGAACCAATCAAACCTGAACGTCTAGGCGAGTGTGCTTGAGCCGAGAAAAAAGAAGAAGCGACGAGGCGCCGATGCCTGCTGCTAGCGCCGGGCTCCTTCGATTCTTTGAGGAGGAAACCCCGGGAATAAAGCTGCGCCCAGAAGTAGTGATGGTTATGGTTGCCGGACTGATCGCCACCAGCATATTCATTCTTTACGCGTTCAAAACGTAGCAGAGCCATGAATCTCAGTAGTGTTCTTCGCTCGGAGCTTGGAACCTGAACACGACTCGTCAGGCCTAGATATGCTTGTATTCTCTGTTAGGTTAAAGAATCTAGAAGTCGCCCAGCTCTGTCTGGGCCAGTGCTGGCAACGGTCTAGCCGCTACTCCGAGCTTCTTCCCGAGGTAATTTGCGAAGACATCAACGTAGCCAGTGTAGATGTAGATCCTCTTGGCTTTTGTAGCTCTCGCGTAGTGGACCAATTGTCTAAAGTCCGCGTGGCTACTGAGCGGAAATGAGGCCAACCCTCTTGACGGCATCTTTAGGGCCCATCCCGTGGCTACCGCCCGAGCCGATTCCTCGGAAGAAGCTGAATCGTCTCTGTAGGTTGTAACAAAGATGTGAGGTCTCCTAGGGATTTTGCCTTCTCTTGAGGCATCTTCGTAGTTGAGCTTCACCCCGAATTCTGTGTGAGCGTCGTTGACCTTCGATACGAAAGAATTGGTTACGACGGGCAAAGTGGTGTAAATGTTGAAGAGCTTTACGATCTCTTGTGCCTTACCTGCTGCATACACCTGAAAGACTGGCGACCTGCCCTTTTTTGCCTGAGCTGCCGCCCATTCAACGATCCTTGCATAGATCCTGTGGCGACTCGGAAAGATGTAGAATGGATCTCCGTAAGTTGCTTCCGTAATCAATTCGTCACATTCGTCTACTTGTGCTGCTTCTGTGGTCAAGGTGTCGACGCAGTTAATGTCGCCAGTGTAGAGCACCTTCTTCTCCGGGGTCTCAACAAGAAATTGTGTTGAGCCTAACATGTGACCGGCATTGATAGGGGTCACATTGATGTTTCCAACCTTGATAGCCTGATTCAATTTGACTGTAACAAGATCGTCGAGTCGCCTACGGTCTAGCCTCTTGTAGATCGCAATTGTTTCCGGCGTAGCGTACTTCTTTGCACTGCTTCTGAATCCATACGTGTGATCGGCATGGGCGTGGGTTATGAAGACATGGGTATTTCTTCCGGTCCGTCTGCCGCTTGTGGGGTCAAAGAGGACCTTAGCTTCCTTTGTGAAGACTACGACGCCACCTTGCCAGCCGATCTTCACGCCGGTCAAAATGCTCTTCTCCGATCACCCATTGAACCAAACCTATGGGGGGCTCAGGCGTGGTCGAGCACCCATCGATTGCTCCCTAAGCTTCTCAAGCTCCCTCTTCGATAGAGGGCGTTTCTTGATTTTGGTCATATCGCGTCCAGCGATTGCACTATTGCCGGACGGGTCTTTGAGTTCCACTACAAAGCTAAGTTTCCCTCCTTGTGCCCTCTTTAGCTTTGCCAAAACCGACCTAGCTCGCCTCATTTTCTTCCGTGAAAGGGAGGGAATCATTCCTTCAAGGACTTGCTGTATCCTATCGAGGACTCCCTCGACATTGGTGATGAACCCCTGCGCAGAAGCCTTTGGAGTTATTGAAACCCCAAGTTCCGGCACTCTGATCGTAGCGGAACTTGATCTAACTATCTTCATCGCTAGGTCCTTATCTGAGGTGATTTGAGCGCGTATTGCGCTTGGCTCCTTCGCAGAAGTTAGAGCGACGTCCGTGTCTCTATATCCGCACACGCTGCAAGATATCGTTGCCAGCAACACTGGACCGAAGTAGTCAACATTCTCCATCGATTCAGTAAGATGAAGAGAATCCTCTCCGCACGTTGGGCAAGGCTGGCCGCGTAGCCGATAGCTTCTGGACGCCATGAGAGCCCGGCTCTTGTCTGACAGATTCTCTAGTTTTCTAGGCTTATATGGGCAGTTGCCAATCCTGTAGTCGACCTAGGTGCGTGAAAAAGATCCTCAGGGAGATTCGATTCCACGGTAGAGGGGGTCAAGGAGCCGTAATTCTTGCGGAGTTAACGGCGAAAGCCGCTTTCCTAGAGGGCAAATGGCCTCAGGCAATGGTTTTCTTCGGCGCAGAGCGGAGGGGCGCTCCCGTGGAGGCGTTTGCAAGGATTAGTGATCGTGAAATACTCCTCCGCAGCAAGGTGTACGAGCCAGACTATGTTGTTGTCCTCGACCCATCTCTATTCGAAGCTCTTGACGTGACCCAGGGGCTGAAGGAAGGAGGAGATCTATTGGTCAACTCTACTGAGAAACCCAAACTCCCCGATACATTTCTGGGAAGAAAGCACAAAGTCTCTTTCGTAGATGCAACTGGAATAGCTTTGGAACTTAATCTCGTTGTTGCGGGACAGCCAGTAGTAAACACGGCGATGCTCGGAGCTTTTGCGAAGACTACAGGGGAGATACGGCTTGAGTCTGCCGAGAAGGTTGTTCAAGAGGAATGGCCGGGCGATGTCGGCGAACTTAACTCGAAGGCCGTCAGGCTTGCCTACGAACGCACCACTGCGAGTTAATGAAGCGCTTCAAGACGACTCATCTCTGAATCCTATGCGAGTTTCCCAAAAGGCAAACCATTAGGTCTGGTATTAGCGAAGCATTGTGAGCTATTGGCGTTCAGGGCATCTCAGAAAGGTTATCTCTGTCAGCTTAAACTAGGCGCCTTTGGGAGATTAACCCGAGTTGGGAGGGCAGAAGGCGCCGAAGACGCTTCGAGAATTGCCGCTGACATGTCTCTCACTGCCTACGAAGGGAACCGGCGGAAGGACGGGTTTCTGGAGAACGTTCAGACCCGTATTTGACAAAGGAAAGTGCACCAAATGCCTACTCTGTTGGATCTACTGCCCTGAGGGGGTGGTCAGTCTCGATGCGGAGAACTGTCCCGTCATAGATTACGATTACTGCAAGGGCTGCGGAATATGTGCGCATGAATGTCGAACAAAGGCGTTGATCATGAATCGGGAGGAAGGTTAGGGTGATTCGTACTCTTGTTGAAAGCGGAAACCATGTCGCTGGCGTCGCGGCTCAGGCCGTTAAGGCTCAAGTTGTGGCGGCGTACCCAATAACTCCACAGACCGCGATTGTTGAGATAATTGCGGAACTCGTGGATTCTGGCAGAATGAAGAGCGAGTATGTCTGTGTCGAGTCGGAGCATAGCGCAATGGCTGCCTCAATAGGGGCTTCTGCCTCTGGAGCGAGGACTTTCACAGCCACATCATCTCATGGTCTTGCCTATATGCATGAGATGCTTCATTGGGCGAGCGCTGCAAGATTGCCTATCGTCATGGCGGTAGTCAATCGGGCGATGGGCCCGCCATGGAACATACTGCCGGATCTGAATGACTCTCTTTCTCAGAGAGACACGGGGTGGCTTCAATTTTACTGTGGATCACACCAAGAGATCTTTGACACAATAATTCAGGCTTACAAGATATGCGAGAACTCAAGAGTTCTTCTGCCGGCAATGATATGCTTTGAGGGCTTCGTTCTGTCTCATACAAGCATGCCATTCTCAATTCCGGACCAAGAAGAGTTGGATTCTTTTCTTCCTCACTACAAGCCGGGTTGGAAGCTAGACGTTGATAATCCGACAAGCCATGGAACTCTTGCCTCTTCAGACTACTACATGGAGCTAAGGTATCTGATCCAAGAGGCAATGGACAATGCAAGGGAGCTGATCCCGATCGTTGGGAGAGAGTATGCCGAGAGATTCAGACTGCCATATCACGGAGGGCTCTTGGAAGAAGTTGCTTGTGATGACGCTGAGGCTTTGGTTGCTACTATGGGATCTACTGGAAGCGAGGCCAAGGTTGCCGTGCAGAAGATGAGAGATGAGGGATACAAGGTGGGCTTGGCAAGGATTCGCGCGTTCAGGCCTTTTCCCATCGAAGAAGTGAGAAGAGTTTGCGGGAAGGTCGACGCGGTTGCGGTA
>Ga0209725_1001485_pt1 | contig 13082 bp, 19 predicted proteins | sample I18A1metaG_FD_184145 | JGI IMG/M metagenome (GOLD analysis project Ga0209725, IMG submission 184145) | Lake sediment bacterial and archeal communities from Gulf of Boni, Indonesia to study Microbial Dark Matter (Phase II) - ​I18A1 metaG... | ecosystem: Environmental > Aquatic > Freshwater > Lake... | reverse complement strand
TGAGCTGCTAGTACTCCTTGGAAGCCGCGCAGAATGCCTTCGAACCATTTATGGATTCCTGCTGAAAATATTCCTAGAGGAATATGCGAAGCTTGCCTCGTATGGGATCAGGTCTACGAGAGAAAAATAGTCGAATGACGGAGAGCATGAGGGTCTGAGATTTGTGACCAAGGCCATTGCATGGGAACCACGATTGAATGATGGTTCTCGTCGGCCGCACCATCTATGTAAGACGCTTTCTTGACGATTGCGGGGAATCTTCAGCGGGCTTCCTGTCTGCTCGTGCAAGCGAACTATTCGCTCTTAGGAGCGCATTTCGTCAGCAGCCTACAGGGACCCAGTCAGTGATCGCTCTTAGCGGAGCATGGTGCGGACGGGTCTAGCCAGGTGAAGATTCCGCTCTAGCCTAGGATCGAGATAGGGTTTTCATGCCCTCAATTCTGACATTTGGATCGTGAGCGAAAGCGGCATGGAGATCGAGGTTGAGCTACAAGCAGCCGCGCGCGGAACGCACATGACTCCAGTCCAACTCCTCAAAGCGAAACTCACAGCCTCAAAAGGGCTCCTGGGCCGAACAACGCTCTCACAAAGGGTGATAGGTGGAGCCGTGGCCAGACGCAGATTCGAGCAGGAATGGTTCTCCGGCAACCGATGGTGCGCACAGTACGAGAACTCGGCACGGATGCGCAATCTTACCGTCAGACTCGGCCAGAAACAGCTGTGTGTCAACCGTTGACCTTGTCATCGCTTTCGCGCTGGTCGGTACGGCTCTTCTGTAGCCTGCGGTCTGGTCTTCCGGCACGCGGGCGCGTAGGAATACTCGCCTCCATCTGTCTGCGGACTATGTCGTAACCGGCGGAGACCAGTAGGAAGCGTTCGACGATTTTCCTCTTTGCGACTCCGACGATCTTCCCTGTCTTGTCCTTCACGGCCAACCGACTGTAGCGCGTATTCCGAAACTTGTGCAGGGCTTCGTCGATCGTGTCGTCGGAGTCGCATGTTGCGACCGGATGAGACATCACGATGTCGGCGGTGGTCTCTTTCCACGATCTCCCCGAAAGATATGACCTAAGAAGGTCGTTCTTCGTCACTATCCCAACAACATCGTGGCCGCTTTCCACGAGAACCGACCCGACGTTCCTGTCTAGCATGAGGTTCGCCACCAACAAGAGGCTGTCCGATCTACTGCATAGCACGAGGTCCTTGCGCGCTATCTCAACAACCTTGAGATTCACTGGAGCTACCCTGTCCTTGTTTCTTTCGAACTCGGTATAGAAGATTTACAATGTCCTGGGATAAGACGTTCTTCAGTTCAGCACGCTTTCAGCGTACCGTACCCTATCCCTCGTGAGAAGCCGCTTCTCTCTGGTCTCCTCGTTTGGGATGTGAGATCTCGGAAAGAAGTTGGTTCTGAGAAGCTCGCCCAAGACTCTGGCATCGACCTTGTCATGCTTCATTCTTGTTCTGGCTATGAGCCGGATATTGTTGGGGTTGGCTAGGGCGATGTCGCAGCAGAGGTTCATGAGGGCGTCCTAGATTGGGTAGATGAAGCCGACGGATTCGATGCCGACATGTTTCTGCTCTCTCTCAAGGGAAGAGATGAACCTTAGGAGCCTCTTTGTAGGCAGCCTCTTTTCCTGAAGCAGTTCGCCGTCTCGCTCATAGATGGCTACGTCGGATTCCTTCTCATGCACATCGACTCCGATGTAGAGTACTCTATCGTTCATACAATCGCCTTCAAGGCAACATGCCGTAAAGGCTCATCATAGGACTCAAGCTAGACGCTTGAACCCTAGCCACACTCCTGCAGGGAAACCTAGTGTTCGAATCGTATGCTTCACCCAAATCTGGAAAAGAGCACCGCATCCTAGCCCTCCACCGAGCTGGACTCGTAAAGACAAGAACAGAAATCCGGAATAGAATCCACGCCCTACTCGACAAACATGAACTCCAACACGGCCACTCAGACCTCTTCGGCAAGCAAGGCTTGGAATGGCTGAGCAACCTCCGACTGCAAGGCGTAGACCAAACCGTCCTCAAGACGAACCTTGCGTTGCTGAAGACGCTGGATGAACAGATCGAAGCCGTAACGCTTGAAATTGCCAAGACGGCTTGGGACGAGGAGGATGTTCGCATACTCATCACAATGCCCGGCATAGACTTCTACTCCGGGATAGTCATCGCGAGCGAGATCGGCGACGTGAAACGTTTCCCAACAATGGAAACTGGTCGCCCACGGAGGCCTAGCACCAAGCCGACATCAATCCGGCGAATACGAACGACGCGGAAGCATCACGAAGCAAGGCTCAAAGTGGCTTAGGTGGATCTAGTCCAAGCCGCACAGCACGCGCGGCGGCATGACCCACGATTCAAAACGTACTATGAAAGAGTCGCGAAGCGTGGCAAACAGAAAGCGATCGTGGCCGTCGCGAAGGGGATGCTGGTCGTAATCTGGTTCATGCTCACACGCCGAGAACCCTACAGAGGCCAAGACCCACAACTCGTCGAGACAAAGCTTAAGCGCATGAATACGCTAGCCCATTCAGGCCTTACACGCGGCATAGGTCGCGTCGGGAAGGCCGCACATCCCCAAGAGAATTTTCATGGATGTTACCTTGAGCCCTTCACGTGTTTTGCGGGCCGTAACTGCTGTGCTTCGAGGCAAGGGGAATCGCTTATCTTTGTGCGGCGGAAGGCTCACAGACTGCCTGAGCTTGGCACATCCTGACCGAGAGATCTCAGTGCCGTTTCACTAATCGAAGTACAATTCTCGAAACGATTAGGGTTGATGTCATCAAGGCCGCAAGCACCGTCCCTGATATGGCAACGAGCATTAGGATGTCGGCTCCGGAAACCTCAGCGATGACCACAGCTCCCAGACCGCACAACAGCAAGACCACAAGCGGCCATTCAAGCCTTCTTGCTATTCGACGTGCTTTCGCACTGTACGTGAGGATTGCGGTAGCCGGCAATGCCAGGTAGACTGCGCCAGTCAGCATGCTCACCACTAGCATCCACAAAACAGTCCCCACTTCAGGGTTAGTTGGGAACACATGGAAGGAGGCGGCGCCGATCCTTAGGATTCCCATCAAAGGATACAGAAAGAACTTCACGCCCGTCCTAACCGTGGAATGCTCCGCTATGAACTGCGCAACACCAGGGCTGAAGGAATAGTACCAAGCGTTGAAGGCCACCATGAAGCTCGAACCAGCATACGTCCTCAGAATCCGGTTGTCACGGAAGCCCCTCAAGAACTGAACCTCAGGAGCAAGCTCAGAACCGTACGTGGCGGTGGCGATGAGACACCTTGGACCTGGAGGTGGCGTCGTAATGGCGCTACTTGTGGGGCTCGTAATGGTACTCGTTATCGAGGTTAATGTGGTACTGCTTGTCCCTGTTGCTGACGTGGTTGCGCTTGTGCTGCTTGCTGTCGTCGAGGCAAGCGATGTGGTGGGGGCTGTCGCTGTGACTGTCGTTGTCACTTGCATAACGACCGTGAGCGTCACCTGAGCTGTGTATGTTCTCCCTCCACCTGACGCCGTAATGGTTAGCGGATACACGCCTAGCGGCGTCGTGGTCGAGGTGGCCACGGTTAGCATCGATTGGAAGGTTGGACTGCTCCATGAAGGAATGAAAGACCCGGTTGCTCCAGGCGGAAGCCCGCTTAGACTCAGCCAGACCGTTGTACTTGAACCGCTCGTCAATGTAGCTGTTATCGTGTACGTGGTCTGCTGGCCTGGGCTCACGGATTCGCTTGGCGGCGTAGCTGAGAGGCTGAAGTCAAACGGCGCTATTACATAGTCGAAGTACATGCTTGGATCCGTACGCCAATTGAATCCACAAAGATCCCTCTTGCCTGCGATGTAGTGCGGCCAGTACCTCCCCTGTGCCCAAGGACTGAAATTGACGTCGGCGTCTCCGTTGCTGCCTGTTAAGATTGGGCCGAACAAATCTTGCCTTGAAGCGGGTCCCACGACGAGGAAGTACACTGATGCATCTTGGACCGGTATATAATGGCCCATCTGGAAATTCTCTATGTGGGCTTTCAGCAATATGGGAGAAGTGGTTATCGTTGTGGGCATTGGGCTTGGACTTAACACATCGATCTTGCATTCAGGCTGAAATACTGCTGTGAGAGTTCCATCACCTGAAACGGTTGCGCTGGCACTAGTGTCGAAGGGGTAGGTGGTGGTAGCCGACACGCCCCCAGAACTCGTCCAATAATTGAGCGCGTAACCGGTACTCGGCCACCCGACAGCAGTGTAGGTACCCGTAGGATAATTGTAAACTATTGGGCTCGGCCCAGTGGGTCCACTAATCCTTGTACCATCGAAGGTTATGTCTCCCCCACCGATTATGGCAAAAGTTACGCTTGCTGTCGTCAGCGTTATCGGGGGTGCTGTTGTTAGTGTTGGAGAGATGCCAGCTGCCGTATGGAGCATCGGCTGCAAGGCTGGAAGCACGGTGAAGCATGAGGCTAAGAGAAGAACTGGAAACGCATAATGCATTAGCCTATGCAAGCACAAAGCACGCTAAAGAGGACAGCAATAAGGGAAATGAATACCCAATCGTCTCCGCCATTGCTAGCCAGCTTGGTGGCAAGCATACACGAGTGGCGGTGAAAGGCAGGTCAAGGCATAAGACTTGGTCGGGAGAATCCCACTTCGAAGCTTCTTGCCGTGTCTTGCAGTTGCGACGGGGGCCTCACCGAACCGTCCTCACATCCCGTCTGGTTAGGATATCGAACTCTTCCGCTTGAAAGCCGAACGCATGGTTTGCTGTGTTTTTTCGGCGAGCCGAAACCAAGAGAAGCTTATAGGTAGGCGTACCTCGACCATATGGTTGAGATGGAAAATTGGTTTTTGCATGCGTGTTGATCGGCTGCGAGTCAGGAAAGTCCAAAGATGTCGCTGAAGAAGTGAAGAAGCTTAAAGGCATTCGAGGAGAAGTCAAGAAAGCCTTCAGCGTCCACGGACGTTGGGATGCGGTGGCCGAGGTTGACGTCGCGGACATCAAGGCATTAGGAGAACTGGCCCTGAAGGTAAATGGGCTGCGCGGGGTCAAAGCAAACGAGACGCTCGTAGGCATCTAGGAGGGACCGAGAATGAACGCCTGCATCCTGATTAGGGTTCTTCCCGGAAAGAACCAGGCGGTACTTGAAGCTGTCAAGAAGTTTCCGCAGGTGAAGAGCGCGTCCATCGTCTTAGGGCGGTACGACGTAGTAGCATTCGCCGAAGCGCCAACGTACGAAGACCTGAGCACCCTATCTAACAAGGTGCACGCAATTCCAGAGACAAAGAGCACTGAGACAGTGATCGAAGGATAGCGGAATTTCGGAATACTACTGAAACCTCGCCATTTTTTACTCAGATCATTCAGCTTGCATAGCGTTAAGCGATGAGTATTCATCATTATTAGCGAAATCTTAGCAGGGGCATATTGAACCAATTCTTTTGCTAAATCCAACTTACCCCCAATCTGTATGGCTGCAGCTGAATAGGTAGAGTCGAAAGGGATGATCGACCATTCTAATCAATAGGTGAATGCAGCGACGGGAAGAGAGCCTGACCAACAAGGTTGAACCAATGAAAGAGGCTAGGTCAACGCCAACTTTCAGGACTTTGGGCCGCAAGTGTACGGTTCCCTAACAGTGTTCGAAAGCGCAGGGCGTAGTTTCCGAGGGGCGACTCGACGTACGGAGTTTTCGAGAGAGCCCACCGATGACGAAGCCCAAGGAGTGGTTGATGCAAACGTGGATCGTTGCTTTGTGGATTGCAGCTTCATAGTCCTCAGCGACTCTAAGAAAAGAAGCGTAGATAGTTCATGGACCCGATCCCGAGACTATATGTGTCTGTTTGAGCCCCTAAAGCGCGGCAGTAATCGTGCTGTACGCTTCATGTAGGCGCGGTAGTCGTCGCCGAATCGCTCAATAAGCATCGCTTCTTCCTTGCCTATCTGCGCATACAGTAAAGCGGTCCCGGCAATCATTGGTAGCACCACCAGCCAGTTGGCCGTAGCCATGGCAAGAGCGATTATGAATGTGAAGCCTGCTGCGTACATTGGGTGCCTGACATATCTGTACGGCCCGCTCGTCACAAGCGTATGCTCCTTCCTCAATAGCAATTTCGGCGCGGTCCACTGCTTTCCGAGGGCGCGGTAGGCCCAAATAATCAAAGGAATGGTCGCGAGGGACAAGCCAACTGCAACCCAGCGAAGCCAGACAGGCAACGGAATCGTGAACAATGCCATCCAACCGGGGTAAACCGCATAGAGGATGAAACCGGAAATCCAAAAAGGGGTGAGTAGAGCGCGGGCGACGATGCGAACCTTGCCTTCCCGTTTAGATGCCTCTCTCAAATGCCTACGTATCGAGAATCTGGTTGCTGGCTCCTCTCTTGCATAGTATTCCTTGCCAGTGAGGTAAGCAATGTAGACGATCCACAGAGCAAAGAAGATGACTCTGAAGAGCAGCTCATCATTCACGATCTTGGAACCTCCGGCAGTCTACGCGCAGACATCAATAACAGCTCACCGCTCTGCGAGTGTGGATAGAGGATTCTCCGCGAGTCCGCGTAGCTCCAACCGCAGGTCCCAAGCAGTGTCTCGGACATGGCGGACAACACTCGAGAGAACTCTCTCTGCTGAAAGCTGAGAAAGTCAACGACTACGCGGCGACGTTTTCTGCTCAACCTCTGCTGTATAATCCCATGAGTTCGGCCTCGGCGAGTATATGACCGTTCATGGCTTCTAGCACGTCATGTTTAGTGGCGCCCGCTTGTAGCCTCAGCGCATCAAGGGCATAGAGGTGAAACACGTAGCGGTGTGTAGCAGATGGTGGGCATGGGCCCGCATAGCCGATCTTGCCGAAACCATTTAGGCCTTGTATTGCACCGTTGGAAAGGGTCCCCGACAGTAGGAATGCCTTCCCGTAGGCTACTCTCTGCGGTGGGTATGTTGAAGATTACCCAGTGAGTGAATGCGCCCATAGGGGCATCTACGTCATCCACGATTAACGCATAGCTCCTGATTTGCTGGGCTCCGCCACTCCAGCTTATTGGCGGTGAAACGTCTTCGCCGTCGCAGGCATACTCGGAGGGTATGGGTTCGCTACTCTTGAACGCTTGGCTCGTCACCATCAGGCCTATCAGAACTTGAGTTGTACCCTGAGCGGTTGTAGGCGTCAGCGTGATTAGAAGCGCCGTAGTTGTCGGTGCTGGAGCTGGTGGAGTCGTGAGCGCGTAGTACCCTGCCGCACTTGCTGCGGCTACAACAACTGCGCCTGCGGTGTACTTCAGGAATCTCCGTCTCTCAGCTCTCTTTTCTTCGGATACATTCTTCACATTTTCGATCGGGATGTCGTGTGGCAATTATGGCGTCTCCAGTCACCTTAGGGACGAGTGCAGATATCCTTAACTCGCGGGGGACGGCCCAAGATTAGCGGTTCATCGGAATGTACTACCTTTTGCCGGGACCTGCATTCTGGGTGCCCCCGCTTTCGTCGTTTGCGATCCCAGTTCCTCCCACCGCATCATACTACAGTGTCCCGCTGCAGTATGTTTCCCCGGCCGCACCCGTTGTGCCACTCGCCTGCGGTCCGCCAATGGCGTACGGAATGCCATTCGCCTATGGTGCGCCTGTCGTGTTTTGGCCATCCTACTACTCCTACGTTCCTAGCATCTCGCCTCCCCGTGGAGAGTATCGTATTGGACGATGCCTCTGCATCTGCCAATAAGGCAGCGTCTTAATTCATGCGTGCGCGTACCCTGTATACCTCACTCTGTGACCCCAAGCATCCTAGCAAGCAAAGAGGCGAATGTGACTTTCGTGCTAACACGAGAGTAGGCATTAACGAGAACCAATGGTCAGGACGAGTGGGCGCCACTTGATCTTGATGAGATTAGGGACCAAATTCAAAACCTGCGAAAATGGAGGAACTTTGCGAGTCTAGTCAAGCACCTGGAAGAGATTCAACTTGTTGAAGCGTCCGAAACGGCAGGCCCGCATGGTCGAGTTCTCTCCCGGTCATGGTGATTCTGTTATGGGAAGGTTGACCATCCCGTTTAGGAGCCAACCGCAGGACGAGATCGAGAACCTCACGAGAAGCTTCAGGGAAGCACTGATGGATCCGGCGAGAAGAGACGCCTTCGATTGCCTAGTGAAAGCTTGGACTGCTGAACAGGGAGGTATGAGCTACGCAAAGGTTCCCTCAGTACTCGAAGTTATGCTGCTCGCAGCCTCCGTAGACAACCGGAAGACCATGGAAGACCTGCAGGACGAAGTGCGAGAGATTCGCTCACACCTTCAGAAAGCCCGGTCTGACCTAGCAGAAGCGGGAATTGCGGCGCCGACATTGCCGAGAAGTAGAGAATGAAGTCAACAGGTTGAATCTATCACGCTTACCAAGGGGGCGACGAGATCACACTCTCGATGAAGACGAGTGACGGACGAGTTCTGAACCTCGCCACCTTCTTCTCCGCCAACTTGCCGCAGTGATTTCGGACCATCCACTCGTCGAGTCTACATCAGTCTGCATAAGATACGTCCGAGTCAGTGATCGAGCGAGGTCTGAAGTTGTCCAAGTCACTGTAGGACCGATCGGACTTAGCAAGCTGGTCTATGACTTAGAAGCGGTCGTTGTGTGCACACTCTACAATATCGATGTACATCCCGCGCAGAGATACTTCCTCAGTAAGAAACTTCGGCAGATTCAAGATCGATTGTCTGCGCACGAAAGAGGGCACACAGACAAGTCACTAGTTCAAATTCGGAGTCCTCTTCATGACGGTTCAAATTTGGGTGCCCACAACATACATAGTGGATACTACAAGTGCAAGTGCTCAGGGACCCGCACCGTGTCCAGCTCTGGCATCCATAGAACTTCACGATCACCGTGTCTTTGTGACAGATGTGGCAGTTCCATCTTTCCTCTTTGGTGTAACCCTCGTCGCTGGTCTCGGACTTTCGGTAGTTCATCCAGAAACAGGTATGGTCGCGGATTTGCTTGCATGTTGCACAGAACTTCTTGCCGCGAAACATGTAGAGTATGTCCGTCCTGCCTCCACCATTTCTCTGGCACCTTGTCTTCTATGATCAATACGTCGGTTGTGTACGTGACGCCATCGGCGACGATGCGTCCGAAAGGGTATGACTCGATCAATCTCTTCCGTTCTGGGCGCGACTTGCTATTGCACGAAGAGTTTCGTGTCATGACTATACGACTAGCGGTTCAACGGTGGGCTTCCTAAGCTTGCGTCTAACGGAATTCACAATGGCCAAGAACTCAGCCTCGCTGAGCAGTTCGATGCCCTTGTCGCAGTAGCGGCCAGTTCTTTGCTCGATTTCTCGATCGATCTCTTCTCGTTCTTCATGAGTGGTCTCAATCCCCAGTCTGCGCAACCACTCTCTGACCTTGATACTCATGTAGGTGATCTCACCATCGCGGGCGACTCAGCTGCCTCCTGATGATTCTCTCTTCCATGAATTTCGCCGCAGCCCATCATGTTTGATCCTCTTCAAGGAGCTCCAAGGTGACTCTGACTCTATTGCCGATCGATAGCTTCGCCGCTTCGTCCGCAGGTAGGAACCACTCTTCAATGTGAGGACCAGAAGTACCTGCAAACCCGGGGCCCATTATGAGAGCGCCGGAGATGGCTGTGCGAAGCTGCTTCGCAATGCTATCGGTCATCTGCTGGGCCATTCTATGCGGTTCCATCTGTGGGTACGGTCTTACTCGTTGTTCAAGCGGTTCTTCCTGGAGCCTCACTTGGACACGGACTTTCACCGGGTCCTCGCTCTGCATGATACCGACGATTGTGCCGACTCTTTGCACCTTCATCTCAATGCCCCGTGCCCGTGATCATGCCAAGACTCCGATATCATCTGTTCGCTCGCATATCTCCTGCCTGACGCATAGCCCAATCTAGGATCGGAACGTCTCAATCAGACTGGGCCTGCCCAGAAACGGTCTGGATAGCCGGTCTTCATGCATACGTCAGAGTCGTGCTACTCGACATGCACTCTGAAGAGATCAATGTCTGGCCCCATGTGGTCTAGGAAGCCTCTAGCCGCCCTGTTGACATCCCTGGATTGCGTGATGCATCTCTCTTTCACTTCCTTCCTGATCGCAACTTTTGTCATCGCGTTCGGAAAACCGCGCGCACCCTCGAATAGCCAAGAGCAGGGGGACAGCAGGAGACTGTTCAACGATGTGAAAGGATCAATAGTCACAGGTGTCTTATGGTGGCGCAATGCGTGAATCGGTGTTAGTAGAGGAGTAGTCGACCTGGGACGAAAGATGAAAAAGGTTTCGCGCGTGCACCTGTGGAAAGCCAAGAGATTGCAGGAAAGGCTGAAGGAGCTAGGGGCAAGATCAAGAAGCTGGAGCAAGATCCGGCCGAATCGGTTCCAAAGGCTAAGTCGGAGACTAGAATCCGCGACCTCGAATCAAAGGTCAGCGAGCTGAACATCCGCCTGACCGGGTCTGTGCCGAGAAAAGATGTCGAACCTCTAAACGCCAAGCTGAAGCAGCTCGAGGATAAGCTCGCTCAATCGTTACCAAGAGGCGAGGTAGACGCTGGCAGGGCGGAACTCCTAGACAATATCGCGAAGCCAGAAGCGAAACCGGCTGAGTGCGTACCTAGAGGCGAGGCTGAACGACTACGCGCCGAAATCGACGAGCTGGAAGAGAGGCTCGCTGCCTCCAAGTCGGAGGTAGACTCCCTCCGAGCCCACCTTGAGCAATTACGAGATAGAGTGGCGGAATCGGTACCAAGAACCGAATCAGAGGCTAAGGTGAATGAACTTGAGAAGCTGAAAAGGAGCTTGAAGCCGCGAGGAATTGCATCAAGGAGTTGGTGGCAGCTGCGGCCAGCCCGCGAGAGAGCAAAAGCTTTCAGAACCTACGGTTACGTAACGCTGTTGTTCGTTCGCGTCAGAACGAACGAACTTCAATTCGTGTAGGATAGCTCCATCCTCATTCATCAACGCTGCCTGACAGAATCGTTTGTGGACCTCTATTCCAACGTAGACCGACATCTCTACTTCACCTCCATTCCCTATGGGGGGCTAGAACGCGGCACTCACCTATTCGTGGACGACCTGAAAGTCAGAGGTAGGATCCGACCAAGAATCCGGCAGCGAGCAGCGCAATAGTAGAAACGATGACTGTTACGTTCAGTCGTAGTGCAGGCACGAGGTCGGGAATCCGGTCATAGTTCTTGAGCACTATGCCTATTCCCTTGTATGCGATTGGCATGGTGGTTAAGGAGACAAGCGCCGTGAATGGGGATGCGCCCATAACGACCGCGAAGACGATTGACAAGTAAGTTGCCACAATAAACGTGACGTAGATCCAACTCGACTTCTTTCTCCCAAGCAGTATCACTATATGCCTCCGGCCAGCGGCTTTGTCAGCTTCAACATCAGGAAACTCGTTCAAGAATAAGAGCAATCCAACAAGGATGCTGACGGGTACAAAGACTGCAATGCCTGAGGCATCCGCGACTCTCGCTTGAGTGACATACGCTCCTAGACCCATGAATCCAAATCCGGTTCCAGCCACGATCTCACTGAGCCCGTGTACCTTCGAGAGTACGGGCGTGTAGAGACATATTGCGACCAGTCCATAGAGGAGAATGGGAAACAGAGGATAGAACACATGCGCCAAGAAGTAGATGCCTATCACAGCAGCCCCGACCAGGCAGGCGAGACCGATGCTCAAGGCGGCAGCGGGTTTCATCTTGCCTTCCACCAGAATGTCAACCCCGCCGCTGAAGGCTGTCTTCGTCGTCCTTTCATCAATTCCAGATCGGTAGTCAAAGTAGTTGTTGAACACGTTCACCGCCGCGTGAGTCAGTAAAGCTCCAATCAAGACGAGAAGGGCATCGGAAGGATTGAAGACTCCATGTGCGTAGAGCGAGGCCGATAGTCCGGCCGCGACGATGGCGACAGTCAACAGCAGGAAGTTAGCTCTGGTTATCAACATCAGATTACTCAAGATCTCTGCTCCTCGCTCGAGATGAGCTCCGTGCACTGCTGCTCATGCCTTCTGAATCTCCTGGAGCGTGTGTTATCCTAGTAACCTGCCCTGATAACTCTTCAGATGTCGACTTCGACGCGAACCCAGCTGACAGGTAATTGCCCTCAGCCTTCTTGGACCGCCGATGCCGCTTAGCAAATACAACAAATTCCTTTTGTGGTTACCGTACGGCGTCTCCTCGTAGGACATCCAGCGCACATCTCTTACACTCTGTCTTCGCTTTCGTCCTCTCGTAGGTGTCCATTGGTGTTTCCGGAAACCAAGTGCGCTGATCTGCGCCCTCACGCTTGAGAGACCCGTCCTCTTCTCCCTACCGCACGGAAAGGATGCTTGAGGGTGAAGGCTACTTTGGGGCAAATTTTTCACCATCGCTCTGTGTGGACGATCTCTGTCATCGACTTTCTGGACGGTGCTTCGATTGAACCTTCAAAGTATCCGAGAGTAATAAGCGCCTGTGGTTCGACATGCCTGGGAATTCCGAGAGTCTCCCTTACAGATTCTTGACTAAAGAGAGGGGCGCACATCCAACACGAGCCGAGCCCCAGTTCATGCGCGGCTAACAGAAAGTTCTGTATGGCAGCTGCAACGCTCTGAACCGCCATTATATACTCGCAGTTCTGTCTTCGTTCGTCACGGTATTCTTGCATACGTTCCTTCGTCAAGCAGACCACTATGAGAACTGGAGCGTTAGATATACGGTCGATAGACCCTGAGATCCTCCTTTCCCGTTCGTCCTCTGGAGTGGAGTCCTGCTCGAGGTCTCTGCTCCATGCGAGCGCCATATTTTCGGCCAGTCTCCTCTTTACCGCATCGTCTCGGATTACGACGAAACTCCAAGGCTGTGAATTGTGGGCTGAGGGAGCCCAGGTAGCTGCTTCAATAACTTGCTCCAGAACATCGTCTCCTACAGGTCTCTCGATGAACCTCTGCTTTACACTCCTTCTACTCCTAACGGTGTCTATGAAACTGGTCAAAGCCACCATCTGCCATACGCGAACGTGCTTTACCCTTTCCCAAAATGAAGTTTGAAGGTACATCTACTGCC
>Ga0209725_1001484_pt1 | contig 13090 bp, 12 predicted proteins | sample I18A1metaG_FD_184145 | JGI IMG/M metagenome (GOLD analysis project Ga0209725, IMG submission 184145) | Lake sediment bacterial and archeal communities from Gulf of Boni, Indonesia to study Microbial Dark Matter (Phase II) - ​I18A1 metaG... | ecosystem: Environmental > Aquatic > Freshwater > Lake... | reverse complement strand
GGCTACCGCACCGGATGCCGGTACCGCCTCCCAGGGCGTGACCTTCACCCCGGCCGATACGACCAACTACAACGCCGCCACCGGCTCCGTCAGCGTGACCGTGGCCAAGGCCGATCCGTCCGTCACCGCCTGGCCCACCGCCTCTGCCATCACCTACGGCCAGACCCTCGCGGCGTCGACCCTGAGCGGCGGTTCCTCGACCCCGTCCGGCACCTTTGCCTTCACCGCCCCGGCTACCGCACCGGATGCCGGTACCGCCTCCCAGGGCGTGACCTTCACCCCGGCCGATACGACCAACTACAACGCCGCCACCGGCTCCGTCAGCGTGACGGTCAACAAGGCCGACCAGGCCATTACCTTCGGTGCCCTTGCAACCAGGACCTATGGCGATCCCTCCTTCACCCTCTCCGCATCCGGCGGGGCTTCGGGCAATGCCGTCACCTTCGCCAGCTCCAATGCGGCAGTCGCAACCGTCAGCGGCACGACGGTCACCATCGTCGGCGCCGGCATCACGACAATCACCGCCAGCCAGGCAGGTAACGCCAACTACAACGCCGCTAGCGACGTTTACCAGTCCCTGACGGTTGACAAGGCGAACCAGACCATCACCTTTGCCGCGCTGCCGGCCAAAAATGTGGGTGATGCCGACTTTGCCCCGGGAGGAACGGCCAGCTCAACCCTCACGGTCACCTACGCCAGCTCGAACACCGCCGTTGCCACCATCGTTGCCGGACAGATCCACATTGTCGGCCCCGGCACCACCGACATAACGGCCAGCCAGGCGGGTGACGCCAACTTCAATGCCGCTGCCGACGTCGTTCAGCCGCTGACCGTGACCGCCTCCAGCGCGCCGCACCTGAACATGACCATCAACGGCAAAGGTTCGGTCAACAGTAATCCCGCAGGGATCGCCTGCGACCATACCGGCGGCCAGTGCAGCTCAGACTTCACCGCCGGCCCGGTCGTGCTGACCGCGGCGTCCAGCTGGAACTACGACTTTGCCGGCTGGCTCGGCGGTGACCTCTGCAACGGGACCACTACCAACCCCTGCACCGTCAACGTCAGCAGCACCATGGACATGACCGCGACCTTCACCGCCAGGCAGCTCGTCAGGATGCAGGACGGCAGCTACAAGGCCAGCATCCAGGAAGCCTATGGTGCTGCGGCCGAAGGCGACACCCTCAAGCTCAGGGATCAGAACTTCACGGAGAACCTGGACTTCAACAGCACCAGCCCCGTCCTCGCCAACGTGAATCTGGACGGCGGTTATAATGCCGACTACACCGCCGTGACCGGCTCCACCACGATCACCGGCTCGCTGACCCTCACCAGCGGCGGCATCACCGTCAGCAACATCATCATCCAGTAGTCTCTAACCGTAACCATCATAGCCAGAAACAAGAAAGCCCCCGTCAGCAATGACGGGGGCTTTCTTGTTTCAGAGACATACAGAGCTCAGCACCGCTCCACCCTGATCCTCGGGATCGGCATTTTCCGGCCGACGATCGTCCGATGCCTGCTGCGCAAGCCGGACATGTCGCTATCCATGAAGGCGATATGCCCGCCGCTGTCCGGATGCAGCAGATACTCGTCGACAAAACGGGCCATCAGGTTGTTGTAGCGCTTGGTGGAACCACCGTGGGCGAAATTGCGCCCGGGGAAACGACGGATGTCACCGTCGAAACGGGGGGAGATGTGGTACAGCTCGTGGAATACCGTGATCAGCTTGTCCCGCAGAGGGCGGTCCATGAAGCGGGGGAGCATGAAGTAGATGACGTAGAGCATCTCCACCCCGTTATGGCCTATTTCCGGCATGGTATAGATGACGTCGTGGCGCCCTCTCCTGGCCTTGTGGACCGCATGACCGCCGGGGAAGCGGAGTGGATGGATCTTGGCATAGACGCCGTGGGACGAAGAGCTCCGGGTGGTGGTGACGCAGACCAGCAGGCGTGAGGGGTCGATATGGGCAAACTCGTGATGGCTGGCGCTGATGTGACGGATCAGCCGCTCCAGTTCCGCGGTCAGGTTAAGGGTCGACATGGGGAGATAAAGGGGCACGGGGAAGTCCTCGGACTCCCCCGTGTGATCACTAGCTGTGCTTGTGGCAGAAAAGGCAGCGCATCGGTGCCCCGCCGGGCTTGGCAGGGTGATTTGCCGGGAACTTGACCTTGACACCGTCGTGGCACGATTCGCAGAGGGGATCGACTTCGCTCTTCTTCTTTCCCGCTTTCAGCATGTCGTGGAACTGCTGGTGGTTCTGGTCATGGGGGAGCTTCTTGGTCTTCTCCGGCCCGGATATGGCGTAAAAAGCGATCAGTACCGCTGCGACAATCGCGATGAAAATCCAGTCGCGTCTGCTGATGTTCACGAGGTTCCTCCCCTACGGGTGCTGCTTTAGTCGTGTTTGATAAAGGCAAGATAAATCAGGGCACCGCCGATCACCAGGCCGCCGCCGAGGAACGGCAGGGTGGACGACAGGGAGATGCCGCCGCCGACGACCTCCGGGGAGAGGGTGTACCTGACCAGCAGCATGATCGAAATGACCGCAAAGAGAAAGAGCAGGATGAATTTCGACCGGGTTACAACGGCGAAAATGGCGAACAGCAGGAATACCACGATGATGAGCGGATGCTCCATGGCCGATTTCAAGGTCAGATGCTGGATGAAATCGATGATATTCCCGGTTTCGAAAGGGGTCAGCTTCTCCTTTGCCGTCTCGACAAGCCGCTCTTTTTCCATGCAGTCACCCTGAATCAAATAATAATTAAATAACAGTCAGCTACTTTTAGCAGATTCGGGATAAAAATAAAGCATTTTTCACAATCAGGTCCGATAATTTTCCCGGAAAACGTCCATAATCCGTGCCGCGATCTCCTCGGGAGCGAGGTCGTCCGTGTCCAGTGCCAGCTGCGCTGCGGCCGCGTAGGAGGGCGTTCTCCGTTCGAGCACCTCGGCGACCTCCTCGGTAAAGCTCTTTGCCCCGGTCAGGGAGGGTCTCTGCGTGTCCCCCTGGATGCGGGCCACGATGGTCGGCACGGCCGCCTTCAGCCAGACGATGAAGCCGCTGCGCCGCAGGACGTCGATATTTTCCGGCCGTTCGATAACCCCTCCGCCCGTATCGATGACCACACCGTCCCGGCCGGCCACCTTTGCCACCTCGGCGCTCTCCCGGTCGCGAAACCCGGGCCACCCCTCCCGGGCGACGATCTCCGGTATCGGCAGGCCGGCGGACTCCACGATGGCCGCGTCCATCCCCACGTACTCCATGCCGAGCCGCTCGGCAAGCACTCTTCCCACGTGGCTCTTCCCCGTCCCCCGGTACCCGATGAGAACGATATTCATGACTGCAGCCTCTCCATGACCACCCGGCGCATGACGTCGACCGGGGCAGGGGCGCCGGTGAACCTCTCGAACTGGAGCACCGCCTGGTTGATGAACATCTCCACACCGGAGATGACCGTGCACCCCCGGGAACGGGCGTCGCGGAGCAGCCTGGTCTCCAGCGGCGTGTAGACGATGTCGAACACCACCTGGCCCGGACGGAGGAGTTCGGCAGGAACGAGGGTGGCATCCTCCCGGGGGTGCATCCCCACGGGTGTACAGTTGATGACGATATCGGCCTCGGCCACGCGCCGGGAGAGTGAGTCCTCCGCCAGCGTCTCCCCCTCGATCCTGGCAGCGGTCCCCCGCCCCAGGTCGGCGACCAGGCCATCCAGCAGCTCCCGGTTGATGTCCATCAGCACCAGCCTGCTCAAGCCAGCCTGCCGGGCAAGGATAAAGGCGATGGCACGGGATGCGCCGCCGGCTCCGAGCATCAGTGCCGTCGCCCCTGTGGTCTTCACCCCGGCATCGACAATCGCCTTCAGTGCGCCGGGACCGTCGGTACCGAAACCGACCAGCCTCCCCCCCTCGTTGATGACCGTATTGATGGAGCCGATGGAACGGTCGATCTCGTCGATCTCGTCAAGATACTGCATGATTTCAATCTTGTGGGGGATGGTGACGCTCATGCCGCGGAAATTTTCCAGGGCCCGCATCCCCCCTATCGCCCCCTTGAGGTCCTCGACCCGAAAGGCGACGTAGACGAAGTCGAGCCCCAGGGCATCGAACGCGGCATTGTGCAGCGCCGGAGAGAGGCTGTGGCCGACCGGGTTGCCGATAACGGCGCAGAGTCTGGTTGCGGGAGAGATGTTGCCGTCTGGTTTCATGGAAGCTCCGCTGGGATGTTATTTCAGCCACGCGGCCAGGTTGCGGGCCAGCTGGCGGTTCTGCTCGTCGAGAAACTTGTTCTGGAAAATGGCATCGTCGCCGAAGACCAGGAAACGCCCGGCGCCGCTGGTCCCCTCCACGACGACGCCGAATGCCTGCACGGCGTCACCCTTGGAGAGCTTCCCGTTGCCATCCAGGTCGACCCACCCCTTCTCCGAGGTGGAGGCGATGATCCGTGCGCCGTTCCCCGTGTTCATCAGTGCCCAGCCGCCATAGAGGCTGAAGTGGTCGAGGGAGCCGAACAGGGGGTGGGTGACGAGGTTCTTCACCTGGAAGTTGCGCGGGTCGCCGGCAATGACATTCTCCTGCTCGGACAGGACGTAGTTGGTGAAATCGACGTCCAGGCGATGGAGCAGGTCGGCCAGCGGACCGGGGATATGGAGCATCAGTGCCACCCTCCCCCCCCGGGCCAGGAACGCCGTGACCGCCTCGGTCTCCTCCGGCTTCAGCACACCAAACGGGCCGGAAATCACCAGGGCATCCACCCCGGAAAGGGAGTCGGGAGTAAAGGGTGACGAATTGATCCTGACGCTTACCCCCTCCCCCTTGAGCACCGCGACGAATTCCGAAAGGTGCAGCGGCCCCTCCTTGTCCGCCACGAAGCGCTGGTCATGGGCCTGGTCGAAGAGGAGCACCGGCGCGGCAAGGACACCGGACACCCCGGAAGCCAGCAGAAAGAGGGCAGACAGGATCGTTACGACAACTCGATGGACTACGGACATGACACTCCTCCCCTACATCTCCGTGAGCACGTGCTCCTCGTAGAGCTGTTCCAGCCGGGCCTTGTGCCCCCGCTCCACATCGGCGAACACCTTGAGAACGTTCTTCAGCTTCGGGTCTTCCGTCGCCTCGGCAGCCGCCTCGTACAGCTTGTATGCAGCCTCCTCGGTCTTCATGGCAAAGGTGAGGATCTCCTGGTAGGTCATGTCCTTCCGGAACGGCACGTCCTTCAGGTACTGGCTGATCTTCATGTCCGGGATCCGGGTGGCCCTGTGCTGCTCGGCCTTGGCCTCGTCCACCCGGCTGAAGACCTCCTTGTGCCCGGCCTCTTCAGCGGCCATCTCCTCGAACATCTTGCGGGAAGCGATGCTGGTGCTCAGCTCGGCGGCACGCTTGTACAGGCGATAGGCGGTCTCTTCGCGTTCAACGGCAAAACTTATTACCTCTTCAAGGGTCACAAAGTTCATTGCATGGCCTCCTCACAAGGGATTGTGCTGAAGTGACACTTTATTGCAACAACCCGGCAAAGTCAACAGGATAATTTTGGTCTGATTTATCCCGCTGAGGGGAGGTGTGTCTTCCGCGTTGACAGCCGATGGGGGGCGGTGTAATAGAGAGGCAATCACTATCAGGAGGAATCTCATGATCGCCCATATCGTTCTCTTCAAACTGAAAGAGCCGACGGCCGAAAACGTGGCACTGGTACGGGACAAGCTTCTCAGCATGGACGGCAAGGTCCCCATGCTGCTGCAGCTGGAGGTCGGCGTCGACGTCATCCGCTCGGAACGCTCCTATGACGTCGCCCTCTATACCCGGTTCGCATCCCTCGAGGACCTGCAGGCCTACCAGGTGCACCCCTACCATGCGGGGGAGGTCGTGCCGGTCATGAAGGCCAACTGCGCAGCCATCGTCGCAGCCGATTACGAAGTGTAAGGAGAAGAAGAGATGACCGTTGAACTTTGTCCCTGCAACAGCGGGGTTCCCTACGGGGAGTGCTGTGAACCGCTCATCAGGGGGACCAGGCAGGCTCCCACGGCGGAGAGCCTCATGCGCTCCCGCTACAGCGCCTATGTGAAGGTCGAGATCGACTACCTCTACGAAACCACCCACCCGGCCCACCGCAAGGGGTATGACCACGAAGGAACCCGCCAGTGGGCGGAAAAGTCCAAGTGGGACGGGCTGGAAATAGTCTCCGCCAGGGGCGGGGAAGGGGATACCCTGGGCGAGGTGGAGTTCGTCGCCACCTACCATGACGGCGACCAGGTCTATGCCCACCACGAACTGGGGAAGTTCAGAAAGCTCGACGGCCGCTGGTTTTTTGTCGACGGCAGGATGGTCGGGCAGAAACCGCTCGTCAGTTCCAAGGTCGGCAGGAACGAGCCGTGCCCCTGCGGCAGCGGCAGCAAGTACAAGAAGTGCTGCGGCAAGTAGGCTCCCTGCCAGGGCCACCCTCTGAAACATTTGACTAACCAGGCCGCATATGTTATTGAATTTGATTCATTTTATTGGGCAAGCAGGGACCGATGAACAGTAGAGCCAGGCTGTACACATATTGCGTAGTCCTCCTCGGGACAATAGTGCTGCTGGCGGGGTGTGCGACCTATGCCGACCTCCCCCACGGAACGGTGAAGGAGACGGGTTCGGCAGTCAGCGAACGGGAGAGTGTGGTGCTTGCGCCGGAGACGACGGACGCCCCCCCTTCCCTCGATTATGTCATCGGCGTCGGCGATGTGCTTCTGGTGACAGTCGCCGGCAAACCGGAATTCACCGCGACACTCCCCACCGGCACCAGCAAGGTGCAGGGGAGCAGGGTGGACGGAGCGGGGAACATCCATCTGCCGTTCCTCGGCGCGGTAAAGGTTGCCGGGCTCACCATCTTCCAGACCCGGGAAAAGCTGCAGGGATTGCTGCTGAAATATGTCCGGGAACCGTGGGTGGTCGTCGAGGTCGCCGAATACCACAGCCAACCGCTCTACCTTCTCGGCCAGTTCAAGAACGCCGGCACCTACTACCTCGACCGCCCCCTGACCCTGGTCCAGGGACTCTCCCTGGGGAACGGTTTCGACCCAACCGCCAACCTGCGCGGCGCCAGGGTGAGCCGGGACAACCGGATCATGCGGGTCGACCTTGCCGACCTGCTGATGAACGGCGACTCACGCCAGAACATCTGGCTCCGTGCCGGGGACACGATATACGTCCCGGACAACAGGAACCAGCAGGTTTTTGTCTTCGGCGCAGTCAAGAAACCGGGTGCCATCCCTTTCCCGACGGCGGGGTTGAATATCGCGCAGGCCATTGCGACGGCAGACTTCAGGGATGCCGGTTATGACATCAGGCATGTCAGGGTCATCCGCTCCCTTTCAGCCACCCGGGGCGAGTTGCTCGTGGTCGATTTCGACAAGATACTCCGGGGCGAAGCCGTGCCGCTTCCGCTCCAGGACGGCGACATCGTCTTCGTGCCGAGGAACACCTTCGGCAGCTGGAATGATGTCATAGCCGAGATCCTCCCGTCGCTGCAAACCGTCAGTGCCATCCTGCAGCCGTTTGTATCGATCAAGTTTCTGCGCGACTAGCTTGCCAGCCGCCCGTGCTACGATGTGGCGAGGATAACCGTGCCCTTGCTTCCACCTCTTTTCCGGCAGACCAGCGCCTGGGGAGAAGCGGCGGAAATGCAGTTTCACCGAAGCGTCAGGCAGAACTGATTATATAACCTCTGTTATGTGGGAATGAAATGAACCAACCGTATCCCCCCCCGAACACTCCCCCCCTGGAAGAGATCCACCTGCAGGACTACGTCAGCGTCATCATCCGCCGGCGGCGGACCTTTGTTGCCACGTTCAGCGCGGTGTTCCTCTGCGTCGCCCTCTACACCTTCATCATGCGGCCGGTGTACGAGGCAACCGCCACCCTCTACATCAAGGACGACAAGGCGAAGAGCGGGGTGCTCGGCGAGTTGTCGCTGCTGGCCAGCAACAACCCCATCGACGCGGAGATAGAGATCCTCAAGTCCCGCACCATTGCGGAGCAGGTGGTGAAGCGGCTGCACCTGGACTGGCAGCTGGATGACCTCCCGTCGGGGCTCTCCTGCAAGGTTTCCGAGTTCTCTTCCACGGAAAAAGAGCCCTCCTACGCCATCACCCTCACCGCTCCCGACAGTTACACGGTCTCGGATGCCGACGGCAAGAACATCGGGAACGGCAAGAGCGGCACGCTCCTCCAGGCACGGGGGTTGACCCTCCTGATCCACCTCAAGGGTGAAAAAGGAGACAGTTTCACGCTGAGCCGGCTCAACTTCAACGAAACGGTCGACAGCCTCCGCAAGGGGGTCAAGGCAGCGGAGGTGGGGAAGAAGACCAACATCATCCGCATTGCCTACAGCAGTACGGATCCCGTGCTTTCCCGGGACATCGTCAATGCCATGGTCCAGGCATACCTCGACCAGAGCATCACCTTCAAGACCGAAGAGGCAAGCCGCACCGTAAACTTCGTCGAAGAGCAGCTGAAGGATGTCAAGGACGAGCTGGGCAAGGCGGAGACCGACCTCCAGGGGTACAAGAGCTCGGCAGGAGTGGTCAAACTGGACACCGAGGCCGAAGAGCTCATCAAGAAGTTATCCGACGTCGAAAAGGAGCGGGCGGGGATCGTCATCCAGCGCAAGCAGCTGGAATTCGCCCTTGCGTCCCTCAAGGAGAGCATGGTCCGGGGCAGGACTTACTCCCCCGCGGTCATGAAGGACGACCCCCTGGTGGCAGGGATGGCAACCAGGCTGGCGGAACTGGAGATACAGAAGCGGGCCCTCCTCGAGGATAACACCAAGGATCACCCCTCCGTCAAAACGACCCAGGGGCAGATCGACGAACTGCAGAGGAAGATCCAGGCCACGTACGAAACGAGCCTGAAGAACCTGACCCGGCAGGAGTCGGACATAACCCGGCGGTTGAACGGTTATGAAGGGAATCTGCGCCAGCTCCCCGCCGCCGAGCGGGACCTGGCACGCTACATGCGGGTCGCCAAGGTCAACGCCGACATCTACACCTTCCTCCTCCAGAAGCACGAAGAGGCCCGCATCGCCAAGGCATCGACCATCAGCAACATCAACATCGTCGACCCGGCAATCACACCCGACAAGCCGATTAAGCCAAAGAAGAAAAAGAACCTGCTCCTCGGGCTCCTCGTCGGTCTCATGGTCGGTATCGGGCTCGCCTTCTTCCAGGAGTACCTGGACGACACCGTCAAGGATGCGGAGGAGGCCAAGCGGCTCCTCGGCTTCCCCCACCTGGCCACCATCCCCCACATCAACCGCAAGGCGGACGAGCAGAGAAGCGGCGCCGAAGCCATCATCTGCCACATCGAACCCAGGTCATCAGTGGCCGAAGCATTCCGCAGCCTCAGAACCGGCATCCACTTCTCCGCCATCAACCGGGACAAGCGGGTCATCGTCTTCACCAGTTCCTTCCCCGGGGAGGGCAAGTCCACGGTCTCCGCCAACCTGGCGATCACCTTCGCCCAGACCGGAGCCAGGGTCCTCCTCATTGACTGCGACATGCGGCGCTCCTCCCTCCACACCAAGCTGCGGGTCGGGAAAGTCCCGGGGCTCACTGAAGTACTGGCCGGTGACACCTCCTTCACCGATGCCGTTCACATCACCGAGGTACCCAATCTTCACCTCCTGACTGCCGGCACCACCCCGCCCAACCCTTCCGAACTCCTCGGCTCCGTGGCGATGCGCAACCTCCTGGACCGGGCCAGGAAGGAGTACGACCAGATCATCATCGACGCCCCGCCGGTACTCGCCGTAACCGATGCCCCGGTTCTCACCACCCTTGCCGATATCGTCCTGGTGGTCATGGAAGCCGCCCGTGTCCCGGCCAAGGCCGCCGCCCGCATGCGGGAACTCCTCGGCACCGTCCAGGCCCCCGTATCCGGCCTCGTCATCAACGACAAATCGAGCCGTGGCATCTCCTACGGGTACTATGGCAACAGCTACGGCTACGGCTATTACGGGGATGATGATAAATCTGCCGCAGCGGGCAAGCCCTGGTGGAGACGGTATCTCTAGGCAATCACTATGTCCCCGTGCCAATCACCCATCACCAACAATCCGACTGACGCCATAGACTTCCACTGCCACCTTCTCCCCAACCTCGACGACGGTCCCGCCACCCTGAACGAATCCGTCGAAATGGCGCGGGCACTGGCCCGGGCAGGCTACAGGCAGGTCTACTGCACCCCTCACCTGATCAAGGGGGTGTATGACGCGGGGAATGACGCGGTAAGGAATGGTACAGAGGAACTGCAACTGATACTGGACAGGGAAGGGATTGACCTTCGGCTCGTTCCGGGGAGGGAATACTATCTGGACGAATTCTTTCTTGATTATCTGAAGGAGCCACTTCCCCTCGGGGATACGGGGCTCCTCCTCATCGAGATCCCCAACGCAGCACCGGAAAAACTGGTAAAGAACACCCTGTACCGACTCCAACAGAAGGGGTTCACCCCCCTCATCGCCCACCCCGAGCGATGCCGACTGCTGGAGCCCAAAACTGTCACATCTGTCCAGTGGAAGCGCTTTAGAGGACTTTTCTCACGTCTACCGATCACCCTTCACCAGTCAGAAGTTACCGACCCCACATTGCTTCTCCATCTCATCGACAGTGGTTGCCAATTCCAGGGGAACCTCGGCAGTTTTACCGGACACTATGGTGAGAAGGTTCGTCACAAGGCCGCAAAATTTTTAGCAGCCGGCATTTACACACACTTCGGAAGCGATCTGCACTCGGTACAACAAAGGGACATCCTGTGTGTCGAACGACGTTTGTATTCTGAAGCTCCCCTCACTCCCCTGTCATAATATTTTTTTAAATTAAACATTGCATTAATTAAGATTGGCAATTAAATTGCTTATGATTGCACGTCATTCACTGACACAGCGATGTTAAACATGTTTGTTTTCCGCGTATGCAATGATGTATTGGATTATTTTTTCCGGGAGGGACTCATGAAAAGTTGGAGCAGCGTACTCGGTTATTTGGCGTTACTGACGGCAATCTGGCTGGCCACGGCCGGATCGGCCCTGGCCGGAGTTAACGGCACCTTCAGGATTTTCGAGAAGGACAATACATTTTTCAAGGCAGACAGCGGTCCGGTGATGTGGAACGTCGCAACCAACGATATCCTGGCCACGTTCGACGGAGCAGGTGGATGCAACGTCAGCTACAACCGGAACGAGTATCTGGAACGTGCCGCTACGGGGCAGGATTTTACCACAGTTCCGTATTACACGGAGGTGAGCTCCTCGCCCGACACGGTTCCGAGCATGGCTTGCACCTATACGGAAACTGCGGACGGCGCCCTGACCATCAACCTGAGCGGCGGCCCGACCATTGGCGGCTGGCAGGTCAGCACGGACGGCAACACCCTCCTGAAGGTCGGGAGTGCGGCGGAGCGTGCCACTGACAATACCGGCACCCTGAACACCTCCAAGCTGCTGGTCGGCATCAGGCTCGGGACCGGTCTGGGCAACTGGGTGCTCAACGGCACCTACCGGATCGTCGAAGCCGACAGCACCCTCTTCCAGCTGACGGGCGGGCCGGTCATGGGAACGGTTGCCGGCAACGATATCCGGACGACCTTTGACGGGGCCGGGAACTGCACGGTCGGCTACAGCCGGAACGAGTACCAGGAACGCTACGCCGCCGGGCAGGACCTCGGTGTCGCTCCCTTTTTCACCGAGGTCAGCGCCTCTCCCGAAACGTTCCCCGTCACCGCCTGTACCTACGCGGTCCAACCCGATGGCGCCCTGACCATTACCTTCGCTGGCGGCCCGACCATCGGCGGCTGGCAGGTCAGCGCCACCGGCAGCCAGCTCCTGAAAGTCTCTTCCTCGCAGACGCCGACCGGCAACGGCACGAACCACTCCACCCAGCTCCTGGCCGGTATCAAGCTCGGGAGCGACATGGGGGTCGCGGCCCTGAACGGTACCTACCGCTTCGCCGAACTCGGAGGTTCGCTGTTTAAGCCCTTCAATGGCGGGGCGGTGGCTGGCGTGATCTCCTCCAACGAGGTCACCGCCAACTTCGATGGCGCAGGGTCCTGCTCCTTCAACTACAACTATAACGAATACCTGGAGCGTTACGCCTCGGGTCAGAGCGTTCAGGCCATGCCCTTCTTCACCGAGGTGACGGCATCTCTCTCAGCTCCTCCTGTCACTTCGTGCACCTACGCTGTGGCGCCGGACGGCGCCCTGACCATCTACCCGAGCGGCGGCGGGCCGGTCTCCGGCTTCCATGTCAGCGGAGACGGCTCCCTGGTGATCAAGGGCGGGGCGCTCGAAGAGCCCACCTCTGGCAACGACGGCACCTTCTTCAAAGTTCAGGTGGCGGTCGGGGCCAGGATACCGGCCGCCTCTGTCCAGACTCCCCCCTGGACCGTGGCCAGCTACGACCCGACTCATCCGAGCGCCATCGACTGGTTGGTAAGCCAGCATGTACCGGCCTACCCGGGTAACTATATCAAGATCGGTTCGACTTTCTACTTTGTTGTTTATTCAACCACCGGTTCGCCATGGAAGGGGAACGACCCCCAGTACGCCTTTGCCGATCTGCAGCAGTGCGACCAGTTGACCGGGGTGCCTGCCACCGTTTGGAATTACACCACTCAGATGAACGAGCCGGTGTGGGCGAACCTCTCCGGGAGCATCGGGCAGCCGATCACCCTCTATGTGTCGTGGGCCGAGGTGCCGCCGACCGGTCTTCCCGTAGCTCCCGTAGTCGTTAGAGACAGCATCAATCCTCAGAGTGAGCCGGCGGTCAACGACCTGGGCGAAGTCGTCTGGGCCGAGTACACAAACGGCTACCGGCAGATCTTCTCCAGCACACGGGGCCAGCTGACTTACGACAGCGTCGATCATAACGCTCCGGTCATCAACAACCTGGGAGACATCGCCTGGTCGGAATACAACACCAGCTATGCCATCAAAGGAATCATTGCCGGCCAGCCTGTACAACTGGCAAGCAGCACACAGTACAATTATTGGGTCGGCGGCATCAGCGACAAGGGTGAAGTGGTCTGGAACCAGTTCGACAACGGCAGCACCCAGGTC
>Ga0209725_1001483_pt1 | contig 13097 bp, 12 predicted proteins | sample I18A1metaG_FD_184145 | JGI IMG/M metagenome (GOLD analysis project Ga0209725, IMG submission 184145) | Lake sediment bacterial and archeal communities from Gulf of Boni, Indonesia to study Microbial Dark Matter (Phase II) - ​I18A1 metaG... | ecosystem: Environmental > Aquatic > Freshwater > Lake... | reverse complement strand
TCCTCAACGCGAGGGTCGTCAGTTTCGGCAGATATGGACGGACGAAGAGGATCCGGCTTGCAGCTTCAAGCAAAGCCATTATAGAAGTACTTTCAGAGGATAATCTTGTCGGGCGTCTACTGAGATATGTTCCTAAATGCCTCCAGCAGCGTAAGAAAAGCCCTTAGAACGGTCGGAGTCGACGACGGAGGATTTCAATCACAGTGGTCCCCAATTCGGAGGCACGGTAAAGCAATTCTGGCCGCCGTCCTATTGAACGAGTACTGGATTGACGACATCCACGTTGGGGAGATAACGGTTGACGGGCTCGATGCCACAGAGATTCTTGTAAATCTTCTTAACCGCTGGGAGTTTGACGCCGTATTCCTAAGCGGAGTGTCTTTCGCTGGCTTCAACCTGATAGATGCCGACGCCATCTACAAGAAGTTTCAGAGACCCGTTATAGTTGTCTCTGGCGACAAGCCGGACAACATGGCGGTGAAGAACGCTCTCCAGAAGCATTTCACGGACTGGGAGGCAAGATGGAGGATCATCAGGAAGCTCGGTAGAATCTACAGCGCGGCGCCGGTTGTTGCAGAGCCGCCCCTCTACTTCGAGGCCGTTGGGCTAAGCCCTAGGTCGGCAAAGTTGATGATACGGGCGCTCGCTGTTTCTTCACGACTTCCCGAACCTATTAGAGTTGCGCGACTTATCGCCCGCGGTTTGACGCGGTATACGTAACAGCGCTCAGCTATTGTGGAGCTGTGAAGTCCATCGTGTGTACCTCTAGCGTTTGGAGGTTTAGGAGCGGTAGAAGACCAGGGGTAGGATCGAGTCCCATCTTCCTTTGATAGTCAGTTTGCGCCTGCCAAGCTCCGCAGTTTACAACTAGGGTTCCACGATAGGTTTCATGTTTCGCGACATGTATGTGACCTGACTGAAACACGTCTGGAGGAGTCTCCACTACGAGATAATCCTCTACCTCCGGTGCGATTGTAGTCCTTTTACCATATTCCGGCGCGAGGTGTCTGAATTTGAGTAGGAGCTCCATCGCCTTCTCTGGTGTCTGAAAACTGAGGTTAGGGAAAGTTGCTACTACGTCGTCTAAACTCCTCCCATGGTAGAGTAGGAAGTGTACATTATGTATTTTGATCTCCGCCGGATTTCCTAGCGAGATAACGTTTCTAGCGTCGTAGATCGGGTCTGCGAATTCTTTCGGTATCGCTGGTTGCGGAAGTGCTTGTCTAACGGCATCATGGTTTCCAGGAATCAAGATGACATCTATGTAGTCTGGTATCTGCTCTATGTATTGCGCGGCGAGTTTGTATTGCTCGTGTACATCCTTTATGCTCAATTCCTCCTCTTGCCTTGGGTACACGCCGATTCCGTCAACCAAATCTCCGGCGATTATCACATACTTAGTTCTCTCTGCAATCTCCACCTGTTTTTGTCCTCCTATCTTTCCGTTGAGCCAAAGGACGACGCGATTGAAAGCTTCCTCTAGGAAGGTTTTGCTTCCCACATGTATGTCGGAAAGAAGGGCGGCATAGATTGGCTCGTCGGCGTGATTGGCTCTCTTCTCCGGTATGTCCGGTAGGATTATGTTTTGGCCTATGAACAGGTCCCCTGTTGCTTTGGTTGCCTCGATGCATACAACTTGGTCTAACGGGGTCCTCTGGGCGGCTTCGATTAGAAGGCGGTCCGCTTCTGCCGGAATCAGTACGGTTGCTGCGTTCTCTAAGTCGTCCACCTGGAGAAATATTCTTCTTCTCTTCTCTCTCTTCTCCATAACCATCGCGATGAACTTTACCTTTTCATTTGGAGCTGCTTCCAACGCTTCGCCGATAGTGCGCGCATCTTTTACGTCTAACCTCTCTCGTAGAATCCTACTGATCTTATAGAATCTGTCTCTGAAATATTTCGTAAAGTCTTCTATCGTTCCTCCAGATCCTATCGTCTTAGTCGGATCCCGGACGACTTGAATTCTACTCTCCACTTCCTTTGCATAGGGGACTCGCACCCTTACCGATTCCACGGTTGAAGGTGTCGCTATCTCCTTTTCCTTTCTCAGCTTCGCCGTGATCCTTTCAACGAGATCCTTTCTTACTATCGTAGGTTTCGGCGTTAACTGATTTATTTCCTTGATTATTTCTGTCGTTACTCCCTCTAGCTCTTCTCGGTCTTGCAGAAGCTTTAGGAGCTCGAAGGCTTCTCTGTCTAGTTGATATCCTGCTAGGACTATTGTTTTGACTGCGTTTTTGAGGCGCTCGGTCAAATTGTGGGTTCCCTTTGAGATATTGTGGTGTCGTCTGTGGCTTTTAATTATCTTCCTTGATATGGTTATCTTGAGGGTTTATCGGTTTGGAATTGCGTAGGCTGCAGAAAACGGCTGACGGAACTTTCTTTGTAACCTTGCCCAAAGCATGGGTCGGCCGTTTCAATTTGGATCGCGGCGCGGTCTTGGGGTTTGTCGAGAGCAAGGATGGCCGTTTGATTATGGGGCCTTACGGCGAAGCTGAGCGCAAAGTCTCTTCTGTTGCTTTAAGTCCTTCTCCTCTGCTTGAACGTGAGATCGAGGAGCGTTATCTGCTCGGATTTGATGTTATCCAAATCGAGTCCGGCGAGGTCATCAATTCCAATGTTCGAGATAGCGTAAAGGCAACAGTCAAGCGGTTAGTCGGTTTGGAGATAGTAGAGGAGGACTCCCACAGAATAGTCCTTCAATGCCTCATAGAGCCTTCTATGCTTGTTCCTGAAAGGATGGTCAGACGCCTACATGCAATTACTTTAGCTATGCAGAAGGACGCCTTATCTGCAATTCTGCAGGAAGATGCAAAGCTTGCGAACAGCGTGATTGAACGTGATGACGAGGTGGACCGGATGTACTTCCTTCTTGTCCGCCTTCTCAGAGCAGCGATAATCGACATATCAATAAGCGAGCGTCTCGGAACTCCACCAATCGACTGCATGGACTATAGACTCTTAGCAGGATTCATGGAGAGTTTCGGAGACTATTCAGTCATAATTGGCGAGAGCGCTTTGGGTCTAGCTGGCAAGAAAGTGACTGGAGACATATTGGACAGGCTTGGCAGAATTGGGGAGACCATTCAGGGAATGTATAAGGACGCAGTTCTCGCGGTCTTGTCTAGAAACCTGAAATTGGCTTCCAGCATTGCTGCGCCTCACGACGAAGCGAGGCGACTGCTTCGCGATGCAGAAAAAAATTTAGCTGCATTATCACGCGATGTTGTTGAGAGAACCACCTCCGTCATTATGGCTTTGAACCGCATGTGCGAGCTGTGCATAGATATCGCTGACCTAACAGTCACGAGGTAGATCCAAAAGAGGACGTTGCACCAATACGCCCCGCCCAGCCTACGCTAGCAACGTATGTCCACATCTTCGCGAAGGGCAGGTACTTAAGGAAGACAGAAACTCAAGGAAATACGTTTAATCTACAGTCTTCATCTATTGAATTCGAGTCGCCGGGATGGCTGAGTGGTTAAAGCGACGGCCTCGAGATCTTCATTTAGATGGGTTTAGACAGGTTAGCCGTTGGGCGCTCGCGCCCACGAGGGTTCGAATCCCTCTCCCGGCGCCATACTTCCAGTTCATACCTTCCTCGCTTTCCTCTCAAATCTTCTCACGGACTATTCAGACATTACCCCATGCGAGGAGGCCGACAGCTTCTTAGATGAAGCAATTGAGATCCTCGTTAAACCTCTCCTCCATGAAATAGCGAGGATAGCAGATCCTGAGTTTGGGAGATGCAAGTACGTTATGGAAGATGCGCGTGAAGCCCTCCTCGAGACTCTATCAAGCCAGCTTGAAAGCTATCATGTGGTCCGACGTGAAAACCTCAGTTGCTGCGAAGCAGGACTTCTGAGATTCGCTGACTCCCTTTTTTCTAGCAAAGAAACGAATTGGGAGATGCCGCAGTTCAATGGCAAGCAACTGAGGTTTGCCTAGTTTCTCACGAGAGATCGCCACTTTTCTCTAAAGTCCTTGAAAATCTGCCTCGTTCGTTCGCGGTCCAGATTTCGTAACAACCACTTTTCGGCTCTCTCAGGATGATGTGGCCAAAGATTTAGCTGCTCATTTACTCCAACTATGCCCGTGTAGTAATGCTCAGCTACGTCGAAACGCGCAAGCTTACGTTATGAAATTCTGCGTAGCATAAAGCAGATGGGCTCCCGAAATGTCTCTGAACTTGCGAGAGAACTAGGGATGGAGAGGCATCACGTTACCTTCCACCTGTACGCCCTTGAAGCACATGGCTATGTGAAAGACAATTATGTTAAGAAGCAGGGGCCTTTCAACCCACGTTTTCTATGTCACGAGTTTCAGCTTACAGAGGAGGGTGAACGCGTGCTGCGGGAAGGTGGACCTACGCGTAAAGTGTTTCTTCCAGATGCATCACTGCCCGTGTCGAATGCTAAGGTTGAATCCGTAGGCGATCAGTCGACTGCTATACTGGGGCCGAGAGGGATCCAGGCTAGTGAAGCCAACTATGGCGCTCCAAGAAGGCGGGTGACATCCTGCATACTTGGAGCATAGCTGAGAGAGCATCTAGGTTACGTTGAATCTTTTCGCCGGCAGTTTACAGTTTTTCTTATTATCTCTGGATCTTGGAAGAACGCGATCTTCACGAGCGCGGTAGATTGGAGCTTATGATGGGCTCTATGCACCGCGAGCAGCAAATGAGCGAAGATACACAAGTTGTAGCTCAGAATTAGCGGGTCTGTCGCAATTACCTTCAGTTGAGTCTACGGAAGCTTTCTTAGCCTGTCTGTGATCATGGATGTTGAAGCTCTCCTCACGGGCATAAGAGTTTCAGACAGATTCTCTAATCCCCCAACGAACTCTGTCACATCTTTGGGAGTCCTGTTCACATGCTTAGTCCTGTTGTAGAAGTTTCGCCATTTCTCCACCTCAGTGACACCTATCCCCGGTATTTTTGCTACCTCGTTGTCTAGCGAGTCACCGGTCCGGTTAGCGCCGTCCCAGTTGGTTGAAAGCTCAAGGGAATTGAAGAGATGCTTGAATATCATTAATCGAGGGAAAACTGTCATGGCGCTTTCAAATTCTGAAAGGGCTTTGGAGAGGCTAGTCACTGGAGTTGTAGTGGTTGTCGATATGGCATGTCTGTTCAGCTTCCTCAGAAGTCGAAGATTCGATATGGTTTGTTCCTCATCCAGCTCCTCCTTAGTTCCAATTGTTACGTGGATAGAGTCTCTTGCAATCATGGTTTCGGTTATGAAAACGTGAACTCCTTCAGGGGTATGTTCAACTCTGACTGGGGCTTCAGGTACTTTGATCTGGATTTCTGGTCGAAATAGATCGCCCTTCATAGTTGAGACGCAGGCTCGCTGAAGGCTGAGATTCGACGCCAAGACCAGATCCTTGATTACGTTCTCCATACCTCTCTGGTCGACACTGGCCAAACCTAACGACATAACATCTTGGACTTTCAAGAGATACCTCGTTTGGAGGCCTACATCTTGCTTTTCCAGTACTATTCGCTGTTTGGAGTTAACCACTGTGATTTCAAAATTGCAGCTTCTATCCTCCGTTGGAGGATTTTGGAGATCATGGACGAATACTGGAGACTCTATTGAAGATAGCAACTGGGAAACCCTAGGAACGGGAAAAATTTCACCGATGATGAATAGAAAGATATCGGTTATTAACGTTACTGCTCGTTTAGACGTCGCTACTCAAGCAAGAGCACGCTTGAGTGCCGAGTTTCCCGAGTCCCAGAAAGTGCAGTCTAGCGGTTCGAGTCCCGGCGGCCGCACCTCCACCTAGATGAATTCAGTGGACGCGGCAATTACTTCTCGCCGAGAAGTTCCCTCTTCAATGTTTCCTTCAAGGCTTGGCAGAGAAGAGCTATTTGCCTTTCATGCGTGTCTGAAAACATGAGACGAGCGACAGGAAGACTATTAGAATGAAATAGAGAATAACTCATTGGTCTTAGCCATTGGAAAAAGATGAGGTCGAAAGGTTCGAGTACAAAACAATATGGGAAGGAATCAACCAGCGAAGCAGGGATGTATGGCCGATGGGAGGCTTCCTCATTGGCACAGCACTGCTGTCGATGGCCTATACCGCTGTGAACCTTAGAACTATGCAATTATTAGCCGTACTAGTGCTAGCTATAATTTCTATGACAATATCAGTTGCTTGGCTTATCGTCTTTGTACGCATCAACCAGCTCAACGATAGATGCTTCGAGCAGCTTAGGCACATGGAGAAAATGTCCGGAAAATATGTCGGAATCGCTCAATCGCTCATGTATAATTGGGCAAAGGACATACTTTTCAGCAGATACGCGACTCGCCGTGCCTTTTACATTGTTGTGGTTGCTCTTATCCTTGCCTGGATCGCCTTGATTTGCATCAAACTATTCAACCCGAGCTAGCATGCGGCTTACTTAGACCCCTGTGATCTTGCGATTGGATTTTTCACCTTTGTAGTTTCACGGAGCTTTGGATTAGCCCTGCGGGTTCTAATCCTCGAGTCCACAAAATTCGCCTAGGTGAGCTCAAGTCCCGGCGGCCGCACTATTCTAGAGGTCATCATAAACATACTTACTTTGAGTTAAGGGCAAGCTTAACGTAGCCTAACTCGATAGAATAGAACTGGGTTTCAAGTTGGTGGTTTTCTTGAAGAGCAGGAGTGCCTCCGCAGTCCATCCACAAATGAAAACAGGAGCCCAATATCATATTGGCTGTAAGAAGGGAGATGTCGGCCGATACGTCTTTCTGCCCGGTGATCCAGACAGAGTTCCGAAGATTGCTGGGTTCTGGGATTCAGCTCGAGAAGTTTCTTCGCATCGAGAGTATAGAGTGTGGACCGGGCGCATAGATGGAATTAGGGTTTCAGCATGCTCCACCGGTATCGGCGGGCCAGCAGTAGCAATCGCGGTTGAAGAACTGGCGGCAATAGGTGCAGACACATTTATTCGTGTTGGAACATGCGGTGCTCTCCAGAAAGAAATCCGATGCGGAGACTTGATCATCTCCACTGCCGCGGTGAGGCTTGATGGAACTAGCAGACAGTACGTGCAACCGGAGTATCCAGCGGTAGCTAGCTACGAGATCGTTCTCAGCCTCATAGAGGCTGCTGAGAAATTCAGCTATCCTTATCATGTCGGCTATACTGCGTCTTCTGATAGCTTCTATGTGGGCCAAGGGAGACCTGGATTCAAGGGATACCTTCCTTTAGGATCAGAAAAGACCGTGGAAACACTGGGTAAGGTAAATGTCTTGAATTTCGAGATGGAGGCGGCGACGATCTTTACGCTTGCAGGAATCTACGGGTTGAGAGCGGGGGCTGTCTGCGCGGTTTACGCGAACCGTATCAGTAACACGTTCGAAATGAAGGGCGAAGAGGAAGTTTGCAAAGCAGCCGTCGAAGCTGTAAGAATTCTCGCTCGATGGGATAATGAACGTAAGAAAAAAGGGAAAAAGTATTGGTATCCGAGGTTGAGCTTCAGAAGGTGAGGAGTTGCTCCAGCTCTTCGGAACCTCCGGTATTCGTGGAAGCCTCGACAAGATTACGCCTCAACTGTCAATGAGGCTCGGTCTATCGCTTGCAACATTCTTGGAAAATGAAGGAGAGGTTGTAGTCGCGTCGGATGCTAGAACATCGTCGGAGGCGCTCAAGAACGCTTTGTCGTCAGGCTTGATGTCAGGAGGATGCGCTGTCGCGGATCTAGATTTAGTTCCCCTTCCAGTTTTCGCATACACAACCCGAGAGCGTGAATCGAGAGCAGGAGTGATCGTCACGGGTTCGCATAATCCGCCTCAAGACAACGGGTTGAAGTGTTGCGATGGAAGAGGCATGGAGTATACGCCTCGAGAGGAAGAAGTCCTAGAAGGCTTGATCTTCAATGAGAGGTATAGACCTGTTGACTGGAAGAGTGTCGGTGACAGATCATACGTCGCAAATGCTGATGGAGAGTACGTTGAAGCAGTTCTTCGTCAAGTTCCAAAAGTCGAAAGGAAGATTGAAGTTCTAGTTGATTGTGCGAATGGAACAGCCTCAAACGTTACACCAATAATCCTATCGAAACTGGGATGCAAAGTTTTCACTATCAACTCATCTATTGACGGAACCTTTCCTGGGAGGCTTCCAGAACCTTCGCCGGAAAACTTGAGAAACACCTGCAGACTTGTCAGAGAGATCAGGGCTAACATAGGTATAGCTCACGATGGAGACGCAGATAGACTAGCAGTCATAGACGATAGAGGAAGATACATAACAAATGACAGCGTCCTAGCGCTCTTCGCTAAGCTACTTCTCAAGAGACATGGAGGCGGACACATAGTTACATCGGTCGACACATCTTTCAGAATAGATCAAGTCGTCGAGAAGGTTGGCGGAACTCTTGAACGGACTAGACTCGGCAAGACACATGTAATTCTGAAAGAGAAGCCGAACGAAAAGATCGTCCTTTGCTGTGAGCCTTGGAAGATAATAGATACACACTGGGGCTATTGGGAAGACGCGATCTACGCGGCAGCCCAACTCATAAAACTCTTGGACGAGAGCAAAGGTTCAACGGCGGAACTCTTCAAGGAGATCTCGAATTACCCGCAACAGAGAATCTACCACCCGTGCCCAGAGAGCTTGAAGCAGCCAACGATGGCGTTAATCCAACAGAAACTCTCAGAAGACAAAGGAGTAGCAAGTATATGGACATACGACGGCATTAGAGTAAACTACGAAGACAACAGTTGGGTCCTAATTAGACCTTCAGGAACAGAACCGAAGATCAGAATCTACTGCGAAGGCGTAACAACGAAACGACTGAATCAGCTTGCTAAACAATCAATCTCATTAGTAAAGACGGCCATAAACAAAGCAGAAGAACAACGGAGTTGAGAGAAAGTCCCGAGGATTCGTAGAAACCGCCTGCAGTGAGCTTGATAGAGCGTCGCAGTGACACACACCCCCACCCCGCTTTTCTTAGACACCTACGGGGATGTATGAGATAGAATCCCTCCTGTTCCATGGAATAAGATTCTAGAAAAGCCATCGCTTGAGATTTCAACGATTAGGTCGGCTTCTGCTTTAACACTTCGTTAATATTTTGAATTCCTTTGTCGAGAGCTTGCTGAATATGCTCAGGGGGGATCCCTCCTGCTTGTGCTATTTTGGCCGCTCCTCCTCCGCGTCCGCCAAAATGTTGAGCAATCTCTTTGAGGATACTTCCCATGTCTATACCTCTACTGAGGGCCGCTTGGCCGGCGGCGCCAACGAGATAGCCTTGTTCGTCGGCGCTTGCCAGCATCACGATGGCGCTTGAATCGTGATGAGTCATAGTGGAAGCTATCCTTTTCAAACCGTCGACTGGGAGGTTCGGCAGCGACTTCACAATTATCTTGACATCGCCTACTGCCTCTGCGTTTCTCAACATCTCTAGAGCTTCACTTTCAGCTAACCGTATCTTCAAATCTCTAATCTCATCCCGAAGGCCTTCTCTCTCTGAGGTGAGGAAGGAGATTTTTCGATAGATCTCGCTTGTCGGTACTTGCAAGAGCTTAGCTATTTGTTCCAGCATACCCATCGACTTGTCATAGATTATGTATGCGTCTTGACCAACTGTGAACTCGATTCTTTCAACTCCTTTCTGTAGCCGCTCTCTTCCAAGCATTTTAATCGGTGTACACTCTGCGGTTGATTTGACATGTGTTCCACAACAGAGAGCAACATCGCAGTCTTCAACTTCTACAACACGAACATTTCCGTAGGGCGTCACATCTGTTATTCCGAGGCGATCTCCGTATGCCCTCTCAGCTTCTTCTCTACTGCTCCACGAAATCTTTACAGGGATGTTCTTCATGCAGATTTGGTTGGCCAGCTTCTCAATTTCATGCATTCGCTCATATTCAATAGCTTCACCGTAGTTGATGTCTATGTGAGATCTGTCAGAACCAAGCTGAACGCCCATGTACTGCAGTTTCTTAAGACCGAGCACACGTCGTATTGAAGAGAAGACAATATGTGAGCCTGTATGCTGCTTCATATGGGCATAACGACGAACCCAATCAACTTCCCCTTCAATGTTTTGGCCTTCATTTAGCACGCCTTTGGGACCATCGAGTACATGGACTGTGACCTCTCCGACAGACTGCGTGTCTGTAACTTTGAACTTCTGTGATCCGAGAATGATTGAGCCTTTATCTCCTGGCTGCCCGCCGCCTTCCGGGAAGAAGCAAGTTTCCTCGAGAACGAGGAAGGTCTTTGTCTCGAGCTCGATAGCTCTCAGAATATTGCTCTTGAATCTTGCTTGGTAAGGGGCGTCATAGTAGAGTGGCTTTGTCCTAGGCAGTTTCTGGACTTCTTGAACTACAACCTCTGGAACAACACTGTCATCCAAGTCTTTTCTCTCCTCAAATTATCCTGTAGAGATGAGCCTGTGAAATTGAAATCTTCTAGAGAATCTGTTGCGGCTACTAATATTCTCTTTCCTTGAGTGCCAGTTGCCAAATTTTAGATATGAAGCGCGAACCTTCAAGGCCCTTTGTCAAAAAGGGTCTTGATGAAGTTCAAGTTAGAGAAGAATAAAAGAGGGAGTTTCACTAGCCCTTCAAAAGTTCTTTCTCAGCATCTTTCACTATTTGCGCAAGCTGTCTCTCCACATCTTTTGGCAACGGTTCAGGGAAGTGTTCCTTCAAGATTTTCTTGGCTTTCTCCTTCGCGACGTCACGAAGGTCCTTCTTGCCCGCCTTGGCCCAAGTGACTTCTGAGGTTCTGTCGAAGAGCTTGGGGAAGAATAGTTCTGTTTCCAGATGCCTCAGCGTATGCCTCTGGGACATAAAATGGCCTTCCGGACCTACTGCCCGAATCACGTCCACAGCTAACGTTTCATCGTTCACCTCAATGCCCTTGACGATTCTTGAGACCATCCCTATGATCTCATTGCATATGACAGCCATCTCAATCGATCCGATGCTTCCGCCAGCAAGGTATCCGCAGTCATGTATCAGATTCACACCGCAAAGACCTGCCATCATGGAGTTCATCATCACTTCAGCTCCAGCTTGAGCATCAGGCAACTTTGAGTCTGAGCATCCTCCGAACCCGTAACTCGGAAGTCCGTAGTAGCTTGCCATCGTGGCATTGAGGACGCTTGTGCCGAGAGCGAACTCAGGCGCCCCATAGGAACAGCGGCTGGTAACAGGGTCCATAGCTGTCGCCCAACATGTAAAGATGACTGGTGCGTGGGGACTTACAAGTTGGCTCAGGGTCAGCGTAGCCAAATTCTCAGAGTTGCTGACAACGCCCGCCCCGCTGAGCGTCATCGGCGCTGTCCCTCCAAGCATAGGCATCGGCCCGTTCGTGAACGGAACTCCTGCCTTAGCGAACTCTATTATGTTCTCATTTGTACTTGAGAAAGCCAGCGGGGTGACTGTCTCAGCATAAAGGGTCAAGATCGGTCTCTTACGAAGCTCATCGTTCCCTCCGACGATTGCTGAAGCCATCTCTAAGACTTTCTGCGCTGCGTAAGTTCCTGGGCACGAATATAAGATGGGTTTCTCAGTATTGTTGAATAACGTCTCGAACTCGTGCAGGTACTCAGCTTGGTAGGGCACATCGAATGCCCCTGCAATCGACATTATGAACTTCATGTTCGGGAGGCCATCGCCAACCCTAGTCGCATCCGCCATATCCTTCTTGGTCGGTCTCCTTATCTCACCCGTCTCTACATCTCTAATGTATGGCACAGGAGTTCCGCCGAGCCCGAAATAGATCCGCCCATCTTCGAGGAGGATGTCATTTTTCGGGTTCCTACCGCAAAACACTATTTCCTTGGGCGCTTTTCTAAGGGCCTCTCCTACGAGGTGCTGGGGTATCTTAACCCGCCTGTCTTTGCGATCGATTTCTGCGCCAGCCTCCTCAAACACTCTGAGTATCTTTTCAGAAGGTGATCGCATTCCAACATCTTCAAGAACCTCTAAAGAGGCTAGGTGTATGTCCCTCGCCTCTTTCCTTGTGAGGAGGCGCAGCTGTCCTCCTTTAAGTCCTCTCTGAATCATGGGCATCACTTATTCTCGAATGTTCAATAGCCTCTTAGCCGCTTTAACGGCTTCAACAGCGTTCACCAGCTCATCAAGAACCGCTTCTTGACCCAAAATTCTTCACTATGCCAAAGCACTATGAAAGTCAAACCGTTTAAGCCTTGTTAAAATCGCTCTGTTATTGAGAAAGTTGTGCGTTTACGGTTTCTCACCCCTAAATAGGAAGCTGTGAATCTCTAAGACGAACCTACGCGACCGCGAGAGCAAGATGCACAAAAGGCTAAAGGGCTTTGACCTACGCGACGTTGAGAAGGGGTCTCACACTCTTCACAGCATCTGTCGCGTCCACGCCTCTGGCATCAGCGCCTATCTCCTTAGCCCATCGCTCCGTGACGCCTGTACCGCCAACCATAACCTTGCAGGGTAGCCCTCTCTACTCAAAAGGTCTCCTTCTCGACCGGCACTATGGTCGCCAGTAATGCTGACATACCAATGATATTTGCGTCAATCTTCTTAGCCTTGGCTACAAAAGCCTCTGCGGGAACTAGGTGCAGGTCGATAAAAAGATGGGTTAGTTGAGCCTACAGCCCAGCTTCTGGATCACTTCTTGGGTACGTACCGGAACGGTGGCCATGTTTCCCACCCAAATTCGGTAACCCACGTAGCCTCGACCGTTCCAGCATCTCCTAAAGCTTCGCTGAACTCCTTTTGGAAATCGGCTATAGCTGATTGGAAATCAGCTAAAGCTATGGGATTAGCGATGTCCCAGATGCACCAGTGCTCGTTCTTTACGGGCGAGGCGCAGTAGGTTCTAATGTACTTGTATCCCTTCTCAGGTTTCAGAGTGGCAGCCCAGTCCCATGCTCTGCTAGAAAAAGCGTTGAAATCTTTGTAGGTGTGGTGAACGATCACCATTACCATAACTCTCTCCTCGCCAGTACCTAATGTTTTCAAGGTAAAATAGTTTCCAGATTCTTGCGATGTAGGTCAAGAAAACCACAGGTCAGGGTACGTTATTTGGAGGAGAAGTCAACTCAGATGAGCTGATCATGCTGATCGCGAAGGAGCCGTGAGCTAAAGGCCGGTTAT